>JGI24538J26636_10000242_pt1 | contig 16494 bp, 15 predicted proteins | sample SouAtlMetagenome_FD_26636 | JGI IMG/M metagenome (IMG submission 26636) | reverse complement strand
TGTATTCCTTATTGGTGTTGTATTCCTTGGTGTTGTGTATGGTGGTGGTGTATTCCTTGGTGTGTTAGACATTGATGTTGTGTTCCTTAGTGTGTTAGACATTGATGTTGTGTTCCTTAGTGGTGTATTATTCCTTAGTGGTGTATTATTCCTTAGTGGTGTATTATTCCTTTGTGTATTCCTTGGCGTGTTAGACATTGAGGTTGTGTTCCTTAGTGTATTCCTTGGCGTGTTAGACATTGATGTTGTGTTTATTTGTGTATTCCTTGGCGTGTTAGACATTGATGTTGTGTTTGGTGGTGTTGTGTTCCTTACTGTTGTATTATTCCTTAGTGGTGTTGTATTCCTTGGTGTTGTATTCCTTAGTTGTGTTGTGTTCCTTACTGTTGTATTCCTTGGTGTTGTGTTTGGTGGTGTTGTGTTTGGTGGTGGTGAGTTTGTGGCATTGAAAAATGAATTCGTGGGTGAGTTTGTTGAGCGTTCTTTATCGCTCACTTGTTTTTTTTGTGAAGGCGGAACATTACCATTAGAAGTGTTTGATCTTGGTGATGATGTATTCTTTAATTCGCATTTTCTAAAATTTCCGTTTTCATCATATATGGTCGAACAAGGATAAAATCTGTGAGTGTTTCGTTTTTCGCAAGTTCTTTTTCTTTGTTGAGTGATATATGGTTCGTTAAGTCGTCTAAAATAACGCAAATTTATAGATTCACAACTCATCGGTTTTCTACCACAAGGCCCATAAGGCTCTAAATCCATGTTTTATGATGATGATGAGAAAATAAGTTAAAGAATTCTTATTTTCACAATTGTAGTTTTTTTATTACGATCGTAATGTGTTTGCTTGTTTGTTTACATAAATATTTGATAAAAAATAAGTAAAAAATATCACTCTTATTGAGAACATACAGCATTCTGACTACACGAACACACAAAGTTTACTACGAACACTTGTTCATACGGATTTTACCGGTTCTCTCACCAGTCATTATGGCGACCATCCAGTGTGAAGCATACATTGGAGACGGCAAACCTCATCAGGTTCGTCGTATCCAATGTAAATCGCGCTCTTGCATGCTCGTCACTGTGTACGATCAGCACATCATTTCGAAAGAGGTGAAGTGTTGTATACGACATTTGCGACCGGTGTGTGCTCAGGCGATCTCCGACGCAAAGACTGTAGAAGTCTTTTCCAAAGTGAAAGCAGGTACTTTCGAGTACTACGAGCCTTACGCTTTGGACAACATCAAGAATCTGCCTCCTGGAGGTAGATTTGTTCCGCTTCCAGTGGCACATGCTCCGCCTCCGGTGGTTCATGCTCCGCCCCCAGTGGCACATGCACCGCCTCCGGTGGCTGCTCCTGATGTTGCACCTCCACCTCCACCTCCACCTCCGCCGGTTTTACCAGCGGTTCTTGACGACAGGAAACACCCTTGTTGCATCTGTTATGATGACACAGAGGATGTTTTCTGCACATCTCACCGACACGCCATGTGTCAGGAGTGTTTCGAGAACCATGTTCTGGCCGAGACCAAGCATATCGATTTCAACGGCACTGTGAAGTGCCCGTTGCATCGTATGCGCGAGTGTGACTGCGAAGGATACACCGTAAGCTTCATCGCGAAGCATGTACCAGACAAGGTATTCACGGAGTACGATCGCAAACGCTACGAGGTCAAGGAGAAATCTTTAATCACTAAAATCGAAAACGACTTCAAGAAGAAGCTCGCTTTGGAACAGTCGATGCCTGAACTCCAGAAGAATCGCCAGCATGTGGTTGACAACATTTTGACACTTANGTGTCCTAAGTGTTCTCAAGCATATCACGATTTTGACGGTTGTTTATCGTTGANGTGTTCCAAGTGCAAGTGCTACTTCTGTGCTAAATGTCACAACATTAACAAGGACTCGATGACAAGTCACGACCATATTGCTACTTGTACGGTTGGTGGTAAGATGAATGGTGTGTTCTTTGCCACAAAGACCGAAATCTTCAAATTTCAGAACCATATGCGGACACAGAAACTCAAGCAATTTATAAGCGGTAGATCCGATAAGTTTGACCTGTTACACGCCTTAGGCAAGGATCTTGTCGATCTGAAGCTCGATCCACACGAGTTTTTCTGAGTGCTCTTAATTTCATCTATATAATTTCATCTATATAATTTCATCTATATAATTTCATCTATATAATTTCATCTATATAATTTCATCTATATAATTTCTATTTTTTTGTTCGGCAGAGTAACATAGATGGGTTTGATCGTCGTGTCGTAGAAACTCAATACATATGGTGGTTGAGAATCGTCTGAATCGTGTTTTTCGTTGTACTCCAATTTACCGTAATTAATTTCATCTTTTGAAACGGTGTATTTCACCTCCTTTCCAATATTATACCAAATATCATTCTTCTCTAACATCATGTATATGTCCGCTGCCGAGTAAGATGTGTTTTTCAAACCATCTTCCAAACGAATTTTGTATTTGTTACGATTTCTTGTATCTAGTTCTATAGTTCCATCCACATAACGATTATTATGATAAACATACACTTTCTTATTTACATAAGGATCGTTTCTGATGATTTCTTCGTCGGACAGGTTGTTAAAAACGGGTAATTTTATAATCTTGTTACTGTATCTTTCGTATTTCAAATGTTGCGTTAAACTGTGTTGCATCTTATAAGCGATTTTTGTCTTAAACTCATTGGATTCGTCTTTGTAGTAAGTTGCAACACTGTGTCTTAACTCGTTAATACCTAAGTTCTTCGCTCGTGTGTACCTTTCAAACATACGAATGATGTATTTGGACAGTTTTCCGTTCTTATATGGCACACCGTCTTCTTTAGTTATCAAATACTCTATTTTTGATTTGTTTTGATTCGTCATGTATTTATTCATTTTGTCTATATATTCTGTGACAAGTTTGCTAATGTCTGCATTTAGTTTAATTTTGAAGGTGCCTCTTAAATTGCTGTTTTTATAATCGTTTAAAATGATTTCGTATCGGTTATTTTCGTTTTCAAAAACATAATTAAAATTCACCCGGATAGACGGCTTTTTGGGCAATAATTTTAACAAACCGAGATTATCACGCAATATGTTTTGATTGATATAAATATGCATGATAAGTAAATCTTTCAATTCTTGCATACTTCTACCTTTTACCAAACTTGGAATCTTCAGTATTTCTTCCCAATCATAATAGGGAGCTTTTTTTTGCCGATCATCCTCCGCTTCCTTCGCTTTATTGGTAAGCAATGCAAACTGTTCACTAAACATCGAAATGTCTTCAATATTGTTTGCTAAGTCTACAATACTTTTCGGAATTGTGTTAATTGGGAATTTGTTTTTCGAACTCAAATTGTGTAATTTGAAAAGTATATGCAAAAACATCTTATTCTTTTCCGTTATATCGGTATATCTTTTTGGATATTTATAAACATTTAACAAATTTTTTGTTCTGTGTTTGTGTCGATCTAATCTAAAAAACAAATTGTAAATTGCTCTTGTGTAGTCGTGTCTGCCCTGTTCTTTCGTTATATCTGTTCGATTATCATACATTAAATTCTTGTCAATCATATACATGTATGTATTAATGACATGATCCATTGATATAAACGATTCGTTTGCTCTTTCTATCTCATACAATGGCGTAGGAGAGGTGTTCTGTCTCTGTTCTGGTGTTCGTCTTTTCTGCATGGGAATGGGTACTTGTTCTTGTTGTGGAGCGTTCGTTTGTTGATAGCTCGTGCTTTGAGTATTCGTTTGTGGAGCATTCGTTTGTTGATAGCTCGTGCTTTGAGTATTCGTTTGTGGATAGCTCGTTTGTGGAGCATTCGTTTGTGGAGCATTCGTTTGTGGATAGCTAGTTTGTGGAGCGTTCGTGCTTTGAGCATTTGCTCTTTGTTGTTGTCTTTGGTTCTGTTGATTAGGAGACACATATGGTGATAATAATGTGGGTAAAGATGGAGACACCGACGGTGATCGAAACGGTTGTTTGGTTTTGCTTTTGTTTTTGTTCCGTGCGTTTTCATTGGTTTTAATTGGATTGTCAATAATTTGGTTTTCAATATTATTTATTTCAGACTGCAAAACCAATTTTACATTTTCGTTATCAATATTGGTTAATATATTTCTTAATTTATTTAATTTGGATTCCAGAATATCTAGCTGTTCTTTTTGCCGATAATAATACTCTTTGTAGTTATCGGAAGGATAGATATTCTTGTATCGTTTGTCTTTGACGAATGTGATCTTTTGAGGATTGATAAGGTATCTGTTTCTTCGATTGTTCAAACATTTGATGATCATCGCTTTCTCTGGATTGGTCCAGTTGTACTTCGGATCATACAGTGTCTTCTTCCAAACACATTTACCTTTGTCGATCGCATTGAGAATTCGTTGTCTGGCAACTTTAGTTTTATTACGATCGTAACTTTCTTTGGAACGCTGAGCATCTGATGTTTTTGACATATCAAGCATTGATTATCATGATGAAATATTTTAAAAAATGAATATATAAAAAGAATAAATGGAAGAGTATAAATATAGTAAAACAAATATAGAACTATCAAAATTAAAACTTACAGATCAATTAATTAAATTATTAAATAAACTGGTAAAAAAAGGATGCAGCGAAACTGTTTTCAGTAGGTTCCCTTATTATAATGATAAAAAAATTAAACCAGACAGAGTGCTAGCGCTATCTAAAAAGGAAGGTAATTGTGTAACATTCGCTTATTACATGAAAGAGTTACTTAACCAAAATAAAATTAAAGGATACATCGTGGGCGGAAAACCCCCTCCTAAATTCTCTAGATCGGGATACAGAGACATAAGCCATGTGGGTGTTGTTGTTCCATATAACACAGGGTTCGTTTTGTTCGATACGGCGTTCTATTTTGACAAAGCTATCATATTGGATGAAAAAAACAACTACGAAACATGCAAATACTTTACAAATGTATACAGTAAATCCGTAGACAAATGGTGTTTTATTAAAGAACGAGACAGAATCCAAGTGTATATAAACGACAACAAATTAGACGCTTATTACGAATTAAAAGAACTGCTGAATCCTTCTAAATCGATAACATTACACACCAACCGAGCCGATAGAACCGTGTTTAGATGTGAAGTGGACAAATCAATGCATTCGAAATTTTACTATAAGATAAATATGTATAATAATAGTTTAAGCGTATATTCGTTGAACCAACATAACACCGCAATAGATGTATCGAATTTCTTCAACGAAAATGAAAAATTAAATGAAACAAAACTAAAAACATGGATACACCATTTAAATTTGCTCGTATCTCAAAAACGACGAATGTACAAGGATCTTAAACTTTTTCTTTCAAAGAATTATCCATTTGTTATATAAAGAGTTCGTCAACAATTTTTCACAAACAGGATCTATTATAAGTCTTGTTATGGCGCTACGCAATGGTCTGGCACCATAATCGGTATTCATTCCTTCTTGATAAATTTGATGTCTCGTTTCATCCCTTATAACTATCTGGATTTGATGCGATTTGTAAATGTCTTCAATGAAATCGTCAATCATAACGTTGGCAATAGCAATGATCGAATCGGAAGACAGATATTCAAACGGCAAGATACAATCAATACGGTTCAAAAATTCAGGTCTAAATGTATATTTTAATTCGTCGTGAATGTCGGTCAGATTGTAAGTACACTCAATATTCTTGTCATCGTTTGTTTGAAATCCTAATGATTGTTTTTGTTTGTGAGTAAAACCAATGTTCGATGTGAATATAATGATAGTGTTCTTGAACGAGTATTGATTTCCGATACTATCCGTAAGAATACCGTCCTCCAAGATCTGTAACAACGAATCGTAAATCTTGTAATGGGCCTTCTCTATTTCGTCAAACAACACGATTGAGTACGGATTGCGTTTCACCGCATTTGTCAATCGCCCGCCCTCTTCAAACCCAACATATCCCGGCGGAGAGCCAAGTAACGAAGAAACCGTATTCGGTTCTTGATATTCACTCATATCGAATCGGACAATGTTATGTTCTCTAGAACCAAAGTAGTAATCAGCCAACAAATTAACTGTTTCTGTTTTCCCGGTACCAGTGGGACCCAAAAACATCATGGACGCAATCGGTCTGTTCGCATTATAGAACCCACATACATGTCGTTTCAATGTTTTGATGATCGTATCAATAGCGGTGTCTTGACCGATTATCTTGTTTTTCAAACTCACATCCAATCTCATAATGTTTTTGTCGTCCTCTATCTTCAAAGGTATGTCGATTTGTTGTTGAAGGACTTTTTGAATGTCTTCTACTCGAATGATATTATCATCACGAACTTCTTTTTTGCGATCGATAATCATTTTTGAACACGCCTCATCCATTAAATCGATCGCCTTATCCGGAAAATTACGATACGATAAAAATCGATACGATAATTCTACACAAGTGGTCAAAGTATCATCGTTTATAACACACGAATGATACTCTTCGTATAGTGGTTGTAAGATTTTCAATATTTGAAATGTTTCTGCTTTTGAAGGTTCGTTTACATATACCGGTTGAAAGCGTCGTTCAAACGCTTTATCCCGAACAAAATATTTACTATACTCGTCCAATGTAGTCGCACCAATACAATGAACTCTACCTCTCGCCAGTCCCGGTTTCAGAATATTCGCAATGTTTAAACCAACATTTTCGTTACTGGATGATGTGTTTTTATCACCAGTTAAAACATGAATCTCATCAATCATCAAGATGATGTCGTCATTGTCGTATATCTCGTCTAAAAATGACGTTAATCTTTTCTCTATAGATCCTCTCTCCTTCGTCCCCGCAATCAAACCAACCGTGTCCAACAAAAGAATCTGTTTGTCGATTAGATCATGATGACATGTTTCATCAACAATTGATTTAGCTAACGCTTCCGCAATCGCGGTTTTTCCGACACCCGGTAGACCAAGCAATAACGGATTGTTTTTAGTTCGTTTCAAAAGAATCGATGTAATATTTTTTAATTCTTTTTCACGACCATGTATCGGGTCAATTTTGTTTTCTTTCGCTCGTTCATTTAGATTGATTGTAAATTGGTCGATGAAAGATGTTGACATTTATAACAATTTTTATATAAATAATATAATCTTTATATCTTTATATAAGGATATTACATTTCTAGAGATGGATTGGTGTGACGAACACGAAAACTTGTTGAAAGAATGGGCAGAAAAAGCACGATTTTATTCTTGGATGCATCACAAAACAAGTGCAGACTATAATCGGTTGAACAGTTATCTAACATTACCTTTGATTATTATTTCTACAATAAATGGGTCAGCAAATTTTACCTTGGTCGGCAACAAATCTAGCACTTTTTTTTACTCTACAATGTTTCCACTCGTTATTGGTACAATGAGCATAATTACAGCAGTGCTGTCATCCTCCACAAAATTCTTAAAAACCGCTGAATTAAAAGAAAAACACATGTTGTTTTACAGACAATTTAATATATTAGTTAGAAACATATGTTTGGAATTGAGTTTACCAAGAGAACAACGAAAACCGCCATCCGAAATTTTGAATATCAACAGACACGAATTCGATCGGATGGTAAACGAAGCACCAAATATACCAGAACATATCATTATCGAATTCAACAAACGATTTCCTTGTTCAAAAAACAAACCAGAAATCGCTAATGTTTTCGATAAGATAAGTATTCATGGTAGAGACAAAGACCTCAAAGACAGAGAGACTTACTTCAAGACAATGCGACAATTTAGAAAATGGCGCAATAGTCAAACTATCATCTCAAACAGTCTATATACCAATGAAAACACAGAGTTAAATAAGAACGAAAGTAGATCGAACGGTATATATATTGTAAAATCAGAAACAAATGAAGATAATGTTTAAAAATATTTTTTTTATATAAATTCTATATCTGAAAAATAATTTTCACATCCAATTAAATATATTTTATATTTTTTTTTGTCCCTCCTCAATATACTCATTATATTGAGGTGAGTATAGGTATATGTTTATATTTAAAAATTATAATATTGAGACATATAAATGATATACAAATGTAAAGAATGTAATTATGTCTCAAAAAGATTGTCCAATTTAGTAAGACATCAAAATAGATTGTATCCTTGTAACAAGACTTTCAAAGTGAATGTATGTAAGAGAGAAGAAGATAATAATCTTAATTATAATGAACAAAATAACAATGTTGGTGAACAAAATAACAATGCTAGTCAACATAATAACAATGTTGGTCAACAAAATAACAATGTTGGTCAACAAAATAACAATGTTGGTGAACAAAATAACAATGTTACTGAAATTAACGACAATATAAAATTTCAATGCTTAAAATGTAAGAAAGAACTTTCTTCTAATCAGCGATTAAAAACACATGAAAAAACATGTAATGGACTAGAACCAAAACAATGTAGAATTTGTTTGAAGATATTTACTACACAACAAGGTAAGTTTCAACATATGAAATATGTAAAATGCAGTGCTTCTATATCTCCTTCTTCGGCGTCTAATACCACAAATAACATCAATAACAGTACAACCAATAGTCATAATAATATCAATATCGACAATAGCAATAACAGTGTAAACACAAACAATATTCAAATTAACATCAGAGCAGACTTTGATAAGATTACAAACGACCACATCCAAACCATTGTCGCTCAACTGAAACAAACCGACTATTTACAGATGATATCAGACAACATTGACATAGGGAAATATGTTATCCCCAGAACGATGGAACAAATATACTTTAACGACCAGTTTCCAGAAATGCAAACTCTCAAAAAGGAACGACGGAACGACAAGTTAGTAGGGGTCCATGTCGGTAACGGAAAATGGGAAAAACGATTGGTCGATGATATTTACAATAATATTATCGGTCGGGTGGAAGATTTCCATAACAAATACTTCCAATTCATTGAGGAGAAATACAAAGATGTTAAGGTAGGTAGTGCCAGGTGGAAACAAATTATGCGACCTATTAAAACATTCGGCAACACCATGTTATGGTACGAAGGTTTCAGTGGTGACAATATAGAGAATATGGGTATCCAACTAAACTATCCGGATGAAGACGACGAGGAAATCGAAAAACTGCGAGAAAAACGAAACAAAGAAATGGAACAACTTATAAGTGAAAAAGTGTACGAAGAAACATTGTTAAAAGAAAAAGCTTGTATTCGATAATGTATTATAAATATTTAGGCGGAATCATTTTTTAGATATCTGATCGGGTGGGGGTTTTATCATTTATCCATACATTGTGGTGTTTTTTTGTGACAGCACATATATCGTGTTAAAGTTCTTGACTGTTTTGTTCGTGGATCGATGTAAGATATTTCTTTCTTACAGTGTTTGTTACACTTAAATGTCATCAATATAGTAAAGTAATTAACGCTATTATCCGTCAACCGTTTACGCAAGGAGCTCATCTGAATAAGAAGACAATATTCGATGTTCAATATCTTTGGAAACATTGGTTCTACCGGTTTCTGTTTCATTAAATCATTCACTTTTTTGTCTTTGAATTGAATCAACCAATACACCAACTTTGTTGGATCATTTTTGACAAACTTAACAAGGTCTGACTGTATTTGATGAGAATTACAGTATATCTCAGGAAACGATTTCAACAAATTCTTCTCTTCTAAAAATTCAATGAACTCCAATTTAATCTTGTCATTGCTTATAACATCTTGTAGTTTTCCTTTGAAAAAGTACATTTTGTTAATCCATATCTTCTTATCGATAATGTATTGATTATATTCTGCATTGTATTTCGTCTCGATCTCTTTGTATTTACTTAATACCGAATCCAAGTAATCGTCGCTCAGAATATCCGGATCGATCTCGTTTTTTAATGCTTCGTACTTGATCGACATACAACACATATCACTGACATTTTCTTTCACTAATTTATCAATACAATTTTGAAAATAAGCGTTGAACATTAACAGATTACCGTTGAACGGCACACCCGTGATTTCGCTATGGTCATTGATACCAATATACAGTTTGTAAGTGTCATCATAATTTGAGTTATGAAACGAACTTACATATCGTGGAACATAAACATAAATATACTTTTTGATGTTTTCTAAGATTAATTCGTTAAAACCCTTCAGTAACACACAACTGGTAATAAACTCCTTTAATTCTTTTCTGGTATACATTTCGAACAAATTGGTTTTGAAACAGAACTCTTTGTATTCAACATTTATGGTTTCGTGATGGTCCATTATATCACCCAGAATAAACATGATTAATATTTTTCTAAAAGTATTATTGATGATTCTTTATTCAACATATATCAATTTTTAAATGAAAAGTATTTAAACAGATACTTACATAAAAATATGGTGAGAGCATATGTTTGATGACCCCCCGGGATAGAGTGTTTTCCTGTGTGTTTTGTAGTCAAAACAATAGTCAAAAAGTTTTTATCTCTTCATAGCTCAGATGGTAGAGCGGAGGACTGTAGTGTTTTTATGGTTATCCTTAGGTCACTGGTTCGATTCCGGTTGAAGAGATCAAAAAACAAATTTCAGACTGTTGGTCTACAATTTGCCTTTTTAGCTTAGTGGTAAAGCGTTCGCCTTGTAAGCGAAAGATCGCAGGTTCAATCCCTGCAAAGGGCACTTTTTTCTGATTTTACATCACCAATGTAAATGATTTAGGATTTTCCTTGTTGTAAGAGTCCACAATTGTGCAGATATTGTTGGTTAACTCTTTTCGTGAAAAGATGTTCCAACCGGTCAAGCTTCCTAGCATTTTATACCCGCCGTATTTTTTGAACTCTTCGTCCACTATATTTATCAGGAGTTCGCTGTCAAAATTGGGATATTTTTGTAACACATCCTTGTGTAGAATGTTTTTACACACTTGTTCGGGAGGAGGGTTTTGGAACGACATTGCTTCCATCATTGTGATTGATTACTTTGTGATATATGTTTTATCAATTTTTTTCTTGATATAAAAAAATATGGAACACAATAATATAACACACCAAGAAATGGAGATAATTGCTCTTTTATTAGAACTATTCAATAGTTTTGACAAGTATTAGAATAAGGAATGGACGAGTGGTGTAAAAATATCCGAACATTACTGTCATCGTATCGTTTGTATCCCATAGTATAGTCGACTGTGATCACCTCGTTGGTAGTGGCGCATGTGAAATCATACACACCCATCGCTATTGCGATTTTCCCGGTTATGTGTATCTGGTGATTCCTAAATAAGACATCTTTCCAACATTTTCCACCGTTGATTGCGAATCCACTGTCTTCACGATACCCGTCCTCCACATTTCCGTCGCCCACAAAATAAGACAACGCGTCTTCCTTTGTTGGACGGAATCTTGTCTCACTCGCTTTAGTTGGTTTGAACAACACCTCATCATCGTCATAAGCGTATAATTCTGTAATCGCATCAAATGCGACTGTCACAAAATCCTCTCCGTTTGTATAGTTTTTGGAAATGTTCGTGATTGCATTTGCCCATTTTTGTTGACATGTCTTTATATCTTTCCTACTTAACATTGTTATTATATACAATTATTAACTCTCCAATATTTTAAATGATGTCCAATGATACGATCTCCGCATTCTTACTTATTCTGTTCAACTCCTTCCCTATAGAACCTGTTCCAGAGAACAACTCCAACATACGCATTTTATCATGATGGAAACAAAAATTTTTGAAATGTTTTGTTGTCTATTCGCCGAAAAAGTATCTAAAGTTTTGTTATCTTACTATATGTAGAATACGATCAAAACATTACAAAAAAAGTGTTTTAGGATAGGTGTGTTGAGTTAGGGTGTATAAAAGTATTTAAAAAATAGTTATAATATAGTATTTGTAATAAAGTGTATTACCGATATTATAAAATTAATTTTTTTATTTATCAAATGTTGTTGGGGAAACACGAAGGCATCGTGTCCGAGTGGTTAAGGAGTGGGTCTTAAGCACCCATGGGCGTTTGTCCGCGTAGGTTCGAACCCTGCCGATGCTATTTCCTTTGTCCCCAACCACATTTGATACATCAACCATTAAAATTTGATATTTGATATATGATATCTATTATATATCTATTATATATATGAATTTCAAAACTTCATCTGAAGACTTACCTATCCAAAAAACAGATACACCATCCATAAGTTTAAAAAAATGTTCTCGTTGTAAAAACTTTATGATGGTTTAAATTTTAAATTTAATCTTAAAAATCTATCGTATTCAAAACAATGTATAACCTGCCAAAAAAAACAATTGGAATATGTTATGAAACATTACAATAAAAACAAAGATAATGAGGAATACCAAGATAAAGTGAAAGGGTATCGAGACAAATACAGACAATCTGAAACATTTCAACAATATCGTGAAAATCGAAAACAAGACGAAGAAGTGAAAGAACAAAAAAATAAATATAATAGAGATTGGAGAGCCAATAATATAGAAAGAGCAAAAGAAAGAGACAAACGAAATCAAGCAACTTATTATGCGAATAATAAAGATACTGAAGAGTATAAATTAAAAAAGGCTATCAAAGCTAAAAAATATAGTCAAAACCTGAAATTAAAGAGAAGAGTAAAGAATATTATTCAAAACCTGAAACTAAAGAAAGAAGGAACAAAATTCAAAATAGGAGACGAAAAGAAGATATTGGATTTGCCCTAAGACAAAATATCTCTCGTCGTATCAACAAAGCCCTAAACAATGTAAACTCTGTAAAAAGTGATAAAACAGTGGAATATTTGGGTTGTTCGATGGTTGAATTTGTAAAACACATAGAGAAACAATTCAAAGACGGTATGACTTGGGACAATTACGGCAGAAGCTCGGGAGGAGGAGACAACAAACATTGGGAGATTGATCACATCATACCTATAAATTACGAAAAACCGTCATTGGAAGATGTGAAAGAACGATTGGTATACACCAACTGTCAACCGATGTGGGCGGAAGAAAACAGAAGTAAAAGCAATCGATATATTGGCTAAAAACATTATGAAATCTATTCATCATCAGATTCGGATTCTAAAGCAAGATCGGTCTCATCATCGTCTGATCCCATGTCTTCTTCTTTTTCAGTATTGGTGTTATCTTTGTCGTAGTCATTCTCAATTTTTTTCAATCGATCCATGAATTTGTCATCGATTTCGTCATCGGAATCATCCGACTCTTCTGATTCGGAATCTAAGTCCGATATGTATTCTTTAGTTAGCTCTTCTTCTTTCTTTATTGGCGACTTCACAGTAGACTTCTTGTTAACCTTCTTTTCAATCTTCTTGTTCACTTTTACTTCTTCCTTATTTACTTTCTTTTTCTCTGTAANCATTGCTTTATCTCCGTTATTGTTATTGTAATACGCTTCTTTCATCCTCAACGCGCGATCGTTCAACTCGCGCTTCTCGTCTTCGGGAACATGCTTCCACGCCTTCGCCACGATGGTTGTCAAGCGTTGGGGTTTGATCCCAGGATTTTGATCCTTAACCACCACACGATGCTCCTTCATAAACAGATGGTATCCCGAAAAACGAGGTTTCTTCTGTTTTTTTATAAGAGTCTTCTTTTTCTTTTGAACGGGCATCGAACTGTCTTTAAGCGTTAACGCGTCCTCGATCTCTTTCGTCAACAAGCTTTTGTTCTTCAAAGTATTCATTACTTCAGACAGAACATCATTTCGCATGTCGTTGAAGATGTTCATCATGGATTGCATGTAAGATGCCATTGTTCTCAAAGTTGTAAGTAAGTTTGTTTGATAAGTTATGAAAACCCTAACACAACTTTCAATTTTTATCAAATNTCTGAAANTACTTTCAGAAATATTCTAAAATATATATTTTAAACACATTTATCGATTGGTGTATTTTAGTAACTGTTCATATAAATATGTGTAATAACCCTGATCGTAAGAAGCGGGTTCGCAAGCATTTAAGATAGCTCGGACATGGTGAATGTTGTATCTGCGCACCCAATCTGGAACAACTGTTGATGTTGCTGCTGCTACTGGACGCTGGTGGTGTGTAGTTCTTGTCATTATTGTTCGACAACACGGACATCTGTTTGAGGTCCGTTTCCAAGTCTCTAAACAATTCGTGTGATAATAGTGTCCACAATTGGTCACAGTAAAATGTCTGGTTATGGTCTCGATACAAATGGGACATTCGGTATTCTCTGGCACAACAACATCGGGGTTTTGTTGGGTGTAATGTATATGTCTACCACAATATAAAAATCCTCTTTTTGCCTTACAATTGCATTTGAGACCGGTTTTCTTGATATACGCGGCACAGATTGTAGTATTGCTAGTTGATGCCATAATAATTAATAAAATGTAAAATTATAATGTATCAAATATTTATATAAATAAAATACGGTATATGGTGTTAAATATCATATAATAACAAATGAATTTCAAATTCTTTTCTTACATGTGTAGTTGCCACAAGATTGTGAACGAACAATTTGATAAAGCGGATTATGATGCGGATGGTAGAATAACTTTGAACGAGTTTCACTCCTATTTCTTAAAAAAATACAGAAGACCACCGACTAATGATCAGTGGTTTAAATTCCATTTAGCGGATGTAAACAACAATGGATACATAAGCAAATACGATGTGGAGATATTTGAGAAGAATATTAAATTATTTAATTAACTAGTTGTAATAGTTGTATTTCATTTTTAGGGAATAGTTGTAATTTTTATCGATGCTTATATAAGGCATATGTAAATTNAATATCGCTCTCAATTTGGAGAAACAAGTGTTCACATATTTAATTAAATTGTCCCATTCACAAACAAACTGTTTNATATGTAATATTTCGGTTGATGCAAGTATTTTGTGACAAATATCACATGATATAACAACAAACATATTGAATACCTCGTTTTTAACTTTGGTTATTTGGATTCTCTTTTCTCGTTGATACAACAAAGTNCTCCACTTTTTATCATCGATCTTGTTATACACCCATTGTATACGCAAATCCAAATTTTTCTTGATATCATTTTCTTCAACGAGTTCGTTTGATGTTAAATCGTTGACATAAAGCAACAAACGAAAATATAGCAACAACAAATTGTANGAGTGCAAATCACAAGATTTGGAAACAAGATAAATGTGTGTCATGAAATATCGCTGTTCCGGAAAACCATTACAATTTGGGTTAATATTATTATGAGTAGAAACTTCCTTTTCTATTGAATTGAACCATTCAAAGTAATGCGGATTGTGAATCGCTCCTTTCTCGATCTTCCCTGATACCCATCCGAATGCGGTGTTACAATTCGTGCACCACATTTGATTACACCCATCGATCTTATGTATCAACGAACTACAATTTGGACACGGTTTCGTACTGCTTTTCAACACCACTACAGTCTTGACATCATTCTTATTACATATATGCCCCGATTCCAATTTGTTGTAACAATACATGCATATGTATGTGTTACAAAAGTTGCATTTGTACTCCTTATCGGTGATGTAACCTTTACAGTTATTCTGTATACACGCACAAACTACTTTATACTCATATTTGTATATTTCGTCATTCGAGGAATACTCCATTTTCCATTTTAACACTTTAAACTTTAACTCTTCCGTGATTTGGTATAGATTTATCCGTTCTTTTGAATATTCTAAATATTTCTCGTATTTTTGCTTTTTTGGTTCGTTACAAACATGTTTATCTTCGTTGATGATTGATCGACAATACATACAAATGTTAAATTTGCACTTATAACAATATTTATCTTTGTGAAACACATACATAGCGTTGCAATATCTATTTGGACAAGTTTTCAACGGTAACTCCCTTTCAATATTTTTCAAATATTCGTTGATTTTTTCAATTTGTTTCGAGTTTTGATCAATTCTAGTCTCAATTTGGTTAATATACATGTCATACTCTATATATTTTTGTGTTTCGGGTAACAAAATCTTCTCCTTTTCCATTAATTGTTTTGATTTTAGGATCTTCATTTTGATTATGAACGATTTCGTCATTGTTTCATATATGAATTTGTAGTCCCATACATGTTTACAAAACATACAATGGACATCTGATTTTGAATCTAAGATGTATGTTTCAATACATATTTTGCAACAAACCTTTCCACAATTATTGCATTTTATCTTTTTTCTTGTTTTTTCGTTATATGTATTAGCGCAAATCAAACATAAATCCATTTTTTTAAAACAAAAACCACTAATTACTATTTATCAATATTAAAAAAGTGTATAATCATGTTTTATTCAAATAAAGTCAATGTATATGCACACAACATAGTCTGTATATGTAAATCTACATATTCGTATTGTGAAAAAAAATTGATGAAAAATAACTGAGAAAAAAACATCTTTACAAACAACATACAATTGCAACGACACTTACAAGTTATCAACACGACACTTACAAGTTAT
>JGI24538J26636_10000236_pt1 | contig 16638 bp, 15 predicted proteins | sample SouAtlMetagenome_FD_26636 | JGI IMG/M metagenome (IMG submission 26636) | reverse complement strand
TATAGTAACGAATGTGTAGCATTGACGAATGGGATTTTGAGAACGTACAGTCAAGAAGCCGATGTGCCGACACCACTCCCTGTTAAACCCGACGTTTTGTCGGGTCCCGTGGATGGAATATAAAAGTTTATCCTATTATGGTTAATTTGAGCTCATGATTCATGAACGTGCTGGAACATTTGGGAGGCAATCTGTTGACAAACGCAAACGTAAATACATCAATTTGGTCAAAAAAATATGAACCAAAAAACATCACCGAATGGATGGATAATTACGCGCAAATCAATATCATAAACGATTGGTTCAATACACCGACGAAACGAATCCTAATCGTGAGTGGTCATCACGGAACCGGAAAAACAACGTTGATACATTTGATGTGTAAAAAATTTAAAAAAACGATGTTCGGGATGCATTCGAACACGAAACGAAATAAAAAAGAGATTTTGACATACCATAACACAATCAAACAATTCACAAAGAGTGGGGTGTTCGTATTGGACGACTTCGAGTTGTTCGTCAATAAACATGAATATGTAAGTTTGAATGAAATATTCAAGCTATTAACCACGAATTCCGAAATGCGAAGCATAATCATGGTAAACTCGCTTTGTGCGAAAAAACTCTCGTTATTTTATGAAGTAAGTACACATGTCGAATTGTGTTTTCCAAATCCCAAAACCATCTTTCGAAGATGTATGGACATACTCGATGAAGAACATGTCGATATAGATGACGATGGTCTAAAAAAACTCAAGAACCTCATTGTGATTAAGAAATCAGATGTGCGTAACATCATCGACTCTCTTAGCATTTTCCAAGACATTACATTGGAAGAACGACGATATGAAATGGACATGTACGATACATACGAAACAATCATCCACTCGGATGACAAATTNAAGGACAAATTGAACTTGTTCGCCAATGATAGTGGGACCATCCCGATCATATCACAAGAAAATTACATCGATTATGAATTGGACTTCGNGTCCTTATGGGCGTTATCCGACCGGATGTCCGAAGGTGACACCTATCACAAAACCACGTTTATGATGAATTTGGGTATGTGTGTGGATGTGTATGGTTGTTTATCAACCTTGTGTATCACAACCAAACCAATAAAGAAACGAAAAAAAACCCGGTTCGGGTTGATTTGGACCAAACAATCCGCATCGTATCAAAAAAAAAAATATATTAATGATTATCTCGAACACACGAACGACGTGGACGCAAACGTTGCGTATTTTTTGTGCATCTCCGATATGTTAAAACATTTCATCGAAACAGTGGACACGAAACACCTTATCCAACTTCAAAGAGAGTTAAACGTNTCCGATCCTACGTACTTATTTTGTTTATACAACGCATTCACGTTACGAAAGAACATCAAGCAATATACAAAGAAGAGCTTTTTGAGCTTGATCANTAAATTATTACATTAACGGAAATAACGGATACGTTCTTTGTCCATCTGGATATCAAAGGTGTCCCTTGTAGATGGTGTCGTTGAATTTGGAAGTTGAAACGAAAACAAGTCCTTGTAGTTCGAATAGCGCACGTTACATTTGTTAAGGATACATTTGCATTTCAGAACACATACTCCGTTGTTGGAGTCCTCACGAAATCGTTGTATGACATCGATTTCCTCTAATCCGGTGTCCACCACACACCATTCGAAGTTGTCCAACAAATTGAATTCAAAATGAATGCGAATTCGGATGCTCTTGTACTGCAAATATCGCCAAATGGGTTTACCATTGATGAACAACGTGTCGTCCACACCAGATAAACAAATATCATTCACGTATAAATCACCGTGCACGTGAAGTTGTTTTTTTTCGAAATCTCCTGATATCAAGTGATTAATCGCAAGTTTGTTATGTGAGGAAGTCAGTTCGTCGCAAATATCATGCCCCAAAAGGATATTATTGTGACCACATGCGGAAGAACGATGACCGATCATAATGTTACGCGAACCGTTTTCATTGTGTTTGCCGGAATCGTTACCGATGTAAATATTGTCGGATACGTTACTTTGTGTACTTCCCGCATTCACACCGATGGATATCGAGTTTTCAACATGGTGCAGGGAGCGCGCCGCGTTGGTACCTATTGAAATTGAGTTTTCAACAAATTTCGATGTGTTTCCACAAAATGAGCCCATAAACACGTTGTTATTGGATTGTATCATTTGTTGACACGCACGTGTTCCGAAAACCGAGTTTGAGTTGCCATAAGAGCATCCGTGCGCGTTCGGGTCCTCTGAACAAATAAGCGCACCCATGAAGGTGTTGTGTTCGTTACATGACGCGTGGGGCGCCACACACGACCCGATCAACGTGTTTTCGGTGTTAATGTTCGATTCGAAGGCACACAACGCACCCACGAAGGTGTTGTTGTTCCCAATCGCGCTACCATCGACATATTGCGTGGCGGTGCAACTCCCCACGACCGTGTTGAAATTAAGACCCTTGTGTGAGGAAAGTTCGAAAAACCCAATGTTTGAAATTGAATTTACATCCGACATATTGTCATTGTTTCCTATTATCATGTTATAACTTCCGTCCTTGTTGTGGTATCCGGCTCTATCCCCAATGAATACATTCGAATTCCCATCGTTGTTGTTAAACCCGCATTCTTTTCCAATGAACACGTTATTTGACCCGTTTTTATTGAAAAATCCACATCGGTTGCCGATGAACACGTTATCGGTCCCTTCTTCGTTGACGATTCCGCATTCGTCTCCTATGAACACATTATGGAGACCCTTGTTGTTCTTACCACATGAAGGTCCCAAAAATATATTTTTCTCCCCCGTCGTATCGTTTCGACCCGCTTCATGTCCAATAAAAATGTTTTCGTTCCCCGATACATGTTCCTTTCCCGTATGATGCCCAATGAACAAATTTTCGCGACCCGTATCATTGTTGAATCCGGAATGCGATCCGATAAAAATATTATCACGTGTTCCGACATCCAACTCTGCATATGATCCGTTGGTGGATAAGTGTCCGGGGAATATTATCACATTATATATTTTACAATGTTGATCGGTGCGTGTCCGATCCGCACGAACGTGTATGTCGTGGTTTCCTTCCTCTTGGACGAAGGGTTGGTTGGTGTTTAAAACGGTAGACGTATCGTCGGTGACATACATGAATTCGACTCGAACCTTATTCGTCACCGGAAACATCTTCAATATATAAAACGCCCCCTTCTCTTTCGTGTCTGGCAACTTGAAGGCTTGCGAGGTGTTGTACACGAACAAGTCGGCAATCACACCGNTCGACACGTATTCGACGATGCACGTATATTCTATTTTCTTGTTCATATTTGAAAACTCCATTGTGGTGTCTATGGTAATGTTCGCACTTTTGAGGACATTCTCAAACTCTCCGTACGCGAAACGAATCGTCTTGAAAGCGAAATCCCTCCGCATTTCGTCCAAGTTCGTGTGTGTATTCGCCATCAATATCGTGAACGTTTCGTGCGTGGCGCTCACAAATGTCATCTCTTGAAATAGATATGTTTCGGTCGGTATCTTTCGATACAAAATCATGATATCATTTAACATGGTTTCTTGTAACGACACGTTTGGGGTCCACTGCGTGTTCATCCTTAAAAAAATGACGTTTGAATCCACATCGAAAACAACGGACTCATTACCAAAGGTTATCACACACTTGGGGTCGTCGTTAAATACGACCACTTTTTCGATTTCGGGAATCAAATAAACCGTATTCTTCTTCACATTTTTCACAACCATTTCATGAAGTGTACCGACCTCAAGCGTCATTATATCGTAAATCAACATATTGATTATGATATCGCATAAACTCTTCGTAAGGTACGTCCACTTTCATACTTTTTTTGGGTCTTACTTCCTTATTGTTCAATATAAATTGCCGAACCGCAAATTTACAGAAATTTCGGATATCACACAGGGACATGTCCAGCGTAAACTCTCGCACAAACCCTTCTAACTCGTCTTTTGTTAGTTTATTAGTTGTATCAATGTATCGTGATATAAATTTCATTTTGTCCAGATGACACGGCAACCCCATCTTGAGTTGAATATCTAACCTACGCAAAAGAGCGGGGTCCAACGATTCTTTTCGATTCGTTGTTGCAATAAACAAGATATTCCACTCTTTTTGAATCGAATCCAATAAGGTCAACATCGACGTTTTCATCGTATTCGTATGCGACTGGTCGTTTGCGCTTCGAATGGACATATATCCATCAATTTCGTCAAAGAATATCACGCATGGTTTAATTTTTTTTGCAAGAGTAAAGATTGCCGTGAGTTGTTTGAGTCCTTCTCCGTAATACTTGTTTTCGATATTATCCGGAGAAACATGAAGAAATGAACATTTAGAATCCAGTTTCGTGGCGATCACCTTAGCGAGCGTGGTTTTACCGGTTCCGGGTGGACCAAATAGAAGAACACCATTAGGTGGCTCCAAAATCGTCGGCCTTTGTTGTGTGTGCCCGAATGTTGTGCAAAGATGAATGATGGAATCAATTTCCAGTTGAACCGACGCATGACCGATGACCATGTCGTTCCCTTCCCCCTTTTTAGACAATGGAACAATACTTTTAGACATGGTATATTCATGTTGATTCAGCGAGATTGTCTTATCATGCAATACAATTTCATTAGACGAAAACCAGTTTGTGTCCATATCGGCTTGTTGATTCACCAACGTTAGGACCACATACATGGATATCATCGAAAGAATGAGAAACACAATTTTTTGTGTGTAAAAGTTCAACATAAATATATATATTTTAACATAAGGAACAGAAAAATACAACTCAGTAATAACGTATGGTTACTAGTTGTTCCAATTTTCATCATTTACTTCATAGAGATTATCAAATAAATGATCAAGAATGTATGTGGAACCTAAAAAACGAAGAAATCAACAATGAGGAGTATATAGGTAACTACACCTTTATAACCATTCGAGATAATAAAAAACAATATGTCACTTCAAATGTCATCGATAATTTGAAATTGAAACCAGAACCCTATTTAGTGGAATAGATGCTTTATTTTTTCTTATTTTCAATAACATTAACGAGTTTGAGCAGTAATTTATTATGCACTTCAAAATTTCTTTTAATTTCACATAGAATATCTGCGATGTTTCTACCCTTTTTAGACTCTGTAAAATAGGTTTCAATCAAATTCGAAATGTCCATTTCGTCATCCATCTCGGATTCATTTTCCTCGTGTTCATCCCCTAAAGATTCTTCGTTATCCGAAATCATATCCGAAAGTTTAACTCGCTCAACAATATCATTCAGCTGTTGTTCATTCATTGGTCTTGTGATATGTGTTTTTTTTATTTGAAAAAAACAAACACACTTACAAAAAATATGTTTTCACACTATATAATGAAAAATGGGGACAAGCAATTGTGTTATTTGCTCATGTGCTTTATAGCCGGATGTCTTTTTTGCAAACTTGCAAGAATGGTCAACACTTGCTCCTCGAAAAAACCAGGTGTCGGTCGCGGAAATGTGCCAATTAGCCGAACTACCGAACATGCCGGGCAATCCGGTGGTTCTCCGTATGTTGTGTACGGAACCATGCGGTGCCCGTACACTGTAAAACAACTCGATTCGTTTACCGAATCGGGTATCCCGTTTGAATTCAAAGACACAACCCAAAAAGATAACGCGAACGAAATGATATCCATAACCGACAACCCAAACTCTGGTGTTCCGGTGACCGCAAATACGCAAACTAAAAAGTTTAGGACCGGATTCATGCCGGCGAACGAGTTGATGAGCTCCCTCAACTAAAAAAAAATATATAGGAGATACTATAACATGAGTCAATATCCCCCGATCTCGTCTTCGGCTTCATTACCCCCCACATACAACGGTCCCTCTCCTCAACAACCCGCTCAACAACCTCCTCGTCCACCCGCACAACAACCTCCTCGTCAACCTCCCACTCAACCTCCCACTCGAAGCCAAACGAATCCTCAAAAAGGAACCATCAGCAAAGACCTGTCCCGCACATTGATCGGAACCACACGTACGATATTGAGCGAGACCTACAACACCGCCGTTATCGGTATTAACACCGGTATGGCACTCGCCGTTGCATTAGCGTGGAACGAAAGTGCAAAATTACTCATCAAACATCATGTAAGTGCTAAAAAGACGGGTAAATATCAGATTGTGTACGCTGCCACCATCACCATGGTGGCCGCTCTCGTGTTTACGATTACGCAATTGTATTTCAAACCATCCATGAAACGGACCGAGGTCAAACCTGTTATCGCGGTATCCGCGTAAATATCAACATACATTTAAGAATAATTAGCATTACCCTGTTACCATGAAAAATGACTGGAAAATACTGGAGTCATTTTTCAAAAGCACGAATTTAGTGAGTCATCACATAGAATCATTTAACGAATTTTTAGACACTACATTGTTACAAATTGTGAACGATTATGAGTGTGCAAACATTGGTGATGATCTTATCGTTAAAGTTAGCAACGTTCGATTACTTCGACCCGTACATAGCGAAAACGACGGCGTGTCGTCGTTATCCATGCCGCATGAGATGAAGTTAAGGAACTTGACCTATTCGAGCAATCTGGTAATGGATATCGAATTTGTGAACGAACAAACCACCAAAACCGAAATTAAATTTTCGAACATTCTGGTTTGTAAATTGCCCGTTATGGTAGGAAGTAAAATTTGCAACACTACATGCGTCAATATCAAACACGAGGAATGTCCATACGAATTGGGAGGGTTCTTCATCGTGAATGGAAGTGAAAAGGTTTTGATTTCGCAAGAAAAGATGAACAACAATCAAGTGTACGTTTTCGCGAAGAAAAACGTTTCCAAATACTCTCACGTTGCGGAATTGAGGTGTGTGAAAGAACGGGATAATAAATCAACAAATACTTGTTCGGTTTTTGCAACGTTTCCGAACGCGAAACATGAACGGGTGTTACGGATACAATTAGCATGCTTAAAAAATGAAATTAACGTATTTATTTTGTTTTATATTCTAGGATTTCAGAATGTGGAGGAGATACTGAACGCGTTCCCCATCAAAGAACAAACATTTCGAAATTTTTTGATAAACTCGTTCATCGAATTACCCGTGTCCTCATACGAGGAAGCCGTTGCGTATGTGGAATCTAGAGTGGTGTATCCTACCCAAAACGTATCCAATGTCATAAACGATATTGTGTATCACAACGACACGGTGGAACAAAAAACGGCAATACTCGTACATATGATTGAACAACTCGTGTTGTGTTGTTTACATAAACGCGAAGAGGACGACCGGGACCATTTCAAGAACAAACGCATCGAGTTATCGGGACAGTTGTATGCTAACTTGTTTAGACAGTTATACCGACGTACTTACAAGGAGTTTTTGAGCATCGCAAGTAAATCCATCAAGTCTTCCAAGGTGATGAATATTTCGCACATGTTCAAGGGGAAATTAATCACCAACGGATTACGATATTCGCTTTCCACGGGAAATTGGGGGATGGGTACGGTCAATCATGTGCGGAACGGTGTGTCGCAAGTGTACAATCGGTTGTCGTATCTAAGTAGCTTGTCGCATATGCGCAGATTAAACTCACCAATCGGTCGAGACGGGAAGGTGACTAGTCCTAGACATTTACACAACTCCCATTGGGGGAAAGTGTGTCCTGCGGAAACACCGGAAGGACAAACATGTGGTCTGGTTAAAAACTTGGCGATCACCACACGTGTCACAAACTACACACGGTCTATCGCCATCTCAAATGTGATACGTCACTTCATCAAAGAGGAGGGGGCCGTTCACGGAACGCATATGTGTTTGGTGAACGGCGTGTTTGTAGGGGTCACATCCAGTGTTTGTTCCCTGTTTGATATTTTAAAAACAAAAAAAACGAACGGAACATTTTCCCCCGATATCAGTGTGGCCTTCAACGACCAAAAGAAACAATTGAATATAAACACCGATAGTGGTAGGTTAAGTCGTCCGTTGTATATCGTGAACAAAGAAACCAACACGGTGGATGCGCTTCATGATGATTTGGTAAATAAGATAGCATCCGATAAGGAGTTTCAATACGATTGGGATTACCTCCTACGTAACCGATTGGTCGAATATTTAGACGCATGCGAAGAAGAATGCGCATACATTGCGATGTCGATCCACGACCTCGCGGAAGAGAAAGGATACACCCATGTNGAAATTCACCCATCGACCATTCTTGGGGTGTGTGCGTCATCCATTCCATTCGCTGATCATAACCAATCTCCACGAAACACGTACCAAAGTGCGATGGGTAAACAATCCATCGGTTTAAACTCGACGATGTATCAAAAACGAATGGATTCGGTTTCTCATGTTTTGATGTATCCTCAAAAACCGTTGGTTGATACGATCGCATCTTCTTTGATGAACCTCAATCAATTACCAGCTGGTCAAAACGCGATTGTCGCAATTGCGTCCTATACTGGATATAATCAAGAAGATTCGATCATCATGAATAAAGGTTCGATAGATAGGGGATTGTTTCGCAGTGTATCGTATCGAACNTATAAAGATGAATTGAAAGGACATGGGGCCGGCATGAAGGAAGAATTTGAAATACCTGACGGGAATACGTGCACACATTTAAAATTGGCAAACTATTCCAAATTAGATGAAGACGGCATCGTATCGAAAGGGAGCATAATCAATGGGAATGACGCCATTATCGGCAAAACATTGACAAGCGTATCTGCGAACGACCCAAACACGATTACGAAGAAGGATTCAAGTATGATTACGAAACATACCGAAGACGGTGTGGTGGACAAGGTCATGTTAACGACCAACGAAAATGGTTGCAAATTAGTTAAAATTCAAATACGAAAAACTAAAATNCCAGCCATTGGTGATAAGTTTTCCGCTCGACATGGACAAAAGGGGACCATCGGTATGATTTTTAACGAGGAAGATATGCCTTTTTCCGGCAAGGATGGTATTCGACCTGACATCATTATAAATCCACATGCAATTCCATCGAGAATGACGGTCGGTCAATTGTTGGAATGTTTGTTTGGAAAATTGGGGGCGTTAGATGGGAAAACGAAGGACTCTACTGCTTTCGATAACGACCAANCATGTATCGAAGCGGTGTATAACGACTTGTCGTCTCGCGGATTTTCGAGACATGGTAGTGATTATTTGATAAATGGAATGACGGGTAAACAAATGGAGCACGCGATATTTATCGGACCGACCTATTATCAACGTTTGAAACATATGGTGGATGATAAGATTCACTCTAGGGCTAGAGGACCCGTTCAAATATTAACCCGTCAACCCGTTGAGGGGAGATCGAGAGACGGCGGCCTACGCACCGGTGAGATGGAGCGTGATGCGATTATTTCGCATGGTGCTGCGGCGTTTATGCAAGACCGACTTTTTTATCAATCGGACGCGTACCGGGTGCACGTGTGCGATCGATGCGGGATCATGACCAAAGGGGATATACAAAACAATGTGTATTATTGTCAGGCGTGCAAATGTCCCAACGTGTCCCAAATCACCTTACCGTTCGCTACAAAACTATTATTTCAAGAGTTGATGTCAGTGGGGGTGACACCGAGAATCTTTTAACCCACCACATTGCCACCCGCGTCCTTAACGACGACACTAACGGAACCGTCGTGATTCGACGTGGTGTGTGTCGTGTGTCCGTTCGAATCNGCTCCGCTTATTACGGTCGTGTATTGAACGGTGTACACTACGGGGTCGGTTCCGGGATTGGGTGTTTTATACGTAACCGTTGAAACTCCTGTGGTTTGATTTGTAACGGCGGCCGATATGTTTCCGTTCGTGTAGGTGACTGTGGTGGTGGTGGTGTTTGTAATGGAGTTCAAGGTGGTGGTGGTGACCGACCCGTCGACGTTGTTGACAACGGTCTCGGTCGGTACCACGGGTTTCATGCTCCCACCAACTTGAAGACGCCCGGTGCTTTTCACTTTGAATGTCCCATTGTTTTGCTTTATTTTCAACATATTTATAACATATATGGCACATTTGTTTTTTGAACATCTAACTTGTAATCATTTTAAAGAATTCGAAACTTCAACACTAAATGAAGAACAACAAGAAAAATAAAGAACCTAAAACAACTGAAAACCACATTAAAACTGCATACGAAAACCGTTTCAAAACATCGGATGAACCAGCGTATCAAGAAGTAACCGAAAATTACCAAAAACCAAAGTTATTTGTTGCGACCCCTTGTTATGCCGGGTCCGTTCATGTTAANTATATGGAAAGCATGATGGCTCTTCAACACGCTTTGACGACTTCCGGAATCGGTTTCGAATATTACAATATTCCTTTCGATTCGTTGATTCCGCGTGCGCGTAATGCTTGTGTAACTCGATTTATGAACAGTTCGGAATCCACGCACATTCTTTTTGTAGATGCGGATATCCAATTCCATCCTAGTTCGGTGATCAAGATGATACAAGAGGACAAGGACGTGATTGCGGGTTGTTATCCAAAAAAGGCGCTTGANTTTGAACAAATCGCGAATAATCATTCTAAAACATCGAATCAAGTCGAGCTCATCCAATCCGCCGTGAAATATGCGTACAATTTGAAACCCCAACGTTCGCATAAGCTCGAGAGAGGTTGTGTTGAAGTGTTGGATGCACCCACCGGCTTCATGATGGTCAAAAAAGATGTTTTCCGTCAAATGTTTCTCAAATACCCGGAGTGTGAGTACATCAACGATGTAGGGGCTTACCAAGTGAATAAAACGGACAGGTTCTTCGACTTATTCCAAAGTCAGGTGTTCAACCGCCGGTATCTAAGTGAAGATTACGGCTTTTGTAGGTTGTGGCAAAACATGGGTGGACTTATCTTTGCCGACTTGACCGTTAAACTAAATCATATTGGTCAATTTTGTTATTTTGGAGACCCGATGACCCATCTTAAATTTTCCAATCATGTCGAATTTTCCGACAAACCTTCCGAAACAAAGCAATCCGAGGTGCAAGAGCAATCCGCGATTGAGGACACAAACCCACGACCTTCCTCTAAAACAATCGTTGGTATTTAATATTTGGTATAATTGATGCGATATATGAATGACTGTGATATAATGGTGAATGATAAATGTGGCGGATGATATAGTGATGGTGAATGATAGATGTGGCGGATGATATAGTAATGGTGAATGATAGATGTGGCGGATGATATATGGAAATGGTATGGGCGTTTATTTATTTCGAAAATGATTTAACATCAAAACGATGTTCGATACGAACTTGTTGACTTGCTGGTTGTTTTTGTTTGCTGTATATAAATTAAAGATGACTGATTCACTCATNCAAAGGTCCCCATTCATCGAAATGACTGGGTTTAATGAGCGAAGAGAAAACGATGTATATAATGTGTTGGATATTCTTTTAAATCCTTAATGGTTGGTGAAATTAGTAAAATGCGACTTCACTCTTCGACAATGTGTCCTTAATATTTTCAGGTCTTGGGCACTCAATTCTTTGCATAAATTGCTAAATATCGTATGCATGCATCCGTGTAGCGTAAAGGAGGAGTTTGATATGTGACTCGTGACACATCGATTGAATTGGTAATGGTTTGGTCGCGAATATGTATCCACCACGAGGATTAGCATACACAACAACTGGTTCGTGTGTGTATGCTGTACACCCTCTTCGTATTCAAGTTGTTCCATTCGGTCGGTCTCATCAGCCCATGATGTAATAGATGACATCGTGTTCCATGTTACATTGTTTATTGTTTTAAATTATTTAAGAGTATTGATTCATGAATGTGTAATGAATACACGATATTCACCTTCCGGTGCCGACTGGAAATCCGTAAAGTATATTCAATTCAGCATTCAAAGCTCGGAAGATATCGAAAAACATTCATGTGTCCATATTGACACTTCCGATTTATTTGAAAAAAATGTTCCAAAAGGGAATGGTTTGTATGATTTGAGGATGGGTACCATTGACAAACAATATAATTGTCAAACTTGCAACTGTGACATCATTAATTGTCAGGGTCATTTCGGTCATATTCGTTTGAATGAACCCATGTACAACATTTCATTCATTAAAACCGTTTTGAAATGTTTGCAATGTATTTGTATTAAGTGCTCCAAATTGTTGACACACGAACCGGTGAACAGTTCACAGCGCTCCCAATCCGTATTGAAAATGGTTTTGGAACTCTGCAAAAAAACAAGCACTTGTCTTTCTTGTAGTTTTACTCAACCTAAGTGGTTGTTTGAAAATCAAACAATTTGCCATATTTCTGAGGATAATGTGAAACATGTTCTCAACGCGAGGCATGCGTTCACTATCCTCCGGAAAATGACTCCCGATGATATTCGCAAAATGGGCTTCAATCCATCGTATTCACATCCGAAGGATATGGTATTTATCAATTTTCCCGTCCCTCCACCCGTATTGCGACCCTCTGTCACGATGGATACCAACGCGCGCACTCAAGACGATCTGACTCACAAACTTGTTGAGATTGTTAAAACAAATAACAGTTTGAAAATAAATGGCGAATATCAAGAAAAATGCAATTTACTACAATATCATTTGAACACCTATATCGATAACGAAGTCCCAGGTCAACCCCAAGCCACCCAACGAACCGGTCGCCCACTCAAATCCATAAATCAACGCATTCGTACCAAGGAAGGACGAGTTAGAGGAAATCTGATGGGCAAACGGGTTGATTTTTCGGCCCGTTCCGTGATCACTGCGGAACCTAACATTCGATTGGACGAATTGGGTGTCCCTTTAACGATTGCCAGAAATATGTTCATTAGTGAAAATGTGACCGATTACAACATAAATCTTTTGCAAAAATGTGTCGATAACGGTGACTCGCCGACCTCCATGCATGCGGTTGGTGCCAAATTCGTTGTTTGTGGTGAGACAAACAAACGGAAGGACTTGCGATTTGTTAAAAACTACCGCATTCAAGTTGGGGATGTGGTGGAACGACATTTACGTAACGGTGATGTGGTGGTTTTCAATAGGCAACCGACGCTACACAAAATGTCGATGATGGGACACAAAGTGCGCATCATGTCGGGAGATACGTTTCGATTAAATTTAAGTGCGACGACACCATACAACGCTGATTTTGACGGAGACGAAATGAACATGCATGTTCCTTGTTCTTTGGAAGCTAGAACCGAAGTGCACGAGCTCATGATGGTTTCGAAAAATATAGTTTCTCCGCAATCCAACAAGCCGGTGATGGGTATCGTGCAAGATGCGTTATTAGCTTGCAAATTGTTCACGTCGCGGGATACATTTTTAACTAAAATCGAATTTATGAATATCGTTCTGAAACTACAACTTGAATTGGCTGTTCTTCCCATTCCTTGCATACTTAAACCGATCCCCTTATGGTCCGGAAAACAAGCGATGAATTTGTTGATCATGAAAGAATCGTTCATGAAGACGCGTCAATTTTCGGGTTGGCACGAGGAGGAAACGGAGACTCCTTGGTTTTCGGTTTCCGATACGGAGTTGTATGTGGATCATCATGGCGAGTACATTTCCGGCATTTTGTGCAAAAAAGCGGTCGGGGCGTCTAGCAACGCACTCATTCACAAAACGTGGTTGCATGGAACCGAAGAGCGAGCGTGTTTTTTAATTTCAAATATTCAATTTTTAGTGAATGAATGGTTAATGAGTCAAGGATTTTCGGTCGGAGTAATGGATTGCGTCAACTCGCGATCCGTACAAACGGAAGTGGACAAGTTAATTTCCCAATCCGTAAATGAAATCGATCAAACCTCCTCTGAAGAAACGATCAACAAAATTTTGAATTACGCTAGAGACAGTTCCGGTAGGCTCATTCAAAATACCATGAATTCGAAAAACAATTTGTATAACATGGTCGCGAGTGGTTCCAAAGGTAGCATTATCAACATTGCGCAAATTATGGCATGCGTCGGTCAACAAAATGTTAACGGAACGCGCATTCAAAATGGATACACGAATCGCACTTTACCTCATTTTAAACAGAATGACAACGGTTCCAAAAGCAGAGGCTTCGTTAAAAATTCGTACATGAAAGGATTAGACCCGACCGAGTTCTTCTTTCATGCGATGGGGGGAAGGGAGGGGGTTATCGACACCGCCATCAAAACGAGCGAAACCGGGTACATTCAAAGAAGGTTGGTGAAAGCCATGGAGGACATCAAAATTGGATACGATGGTATGGTTCGCAACAGCATCGGTGATATTTTACAATTTGCGTATGGAGAAGATGGGTTTGACGGAAGTCGTCTCATTTCACAACGGTTTGCGTGCTTGAAACCCAAATACGGATTCGAGTGTATCAGTTATCCGGTGGATATTCGGTTGTTGATAGAACAAGTTCATCGACATGGCACTCGACATTTTTCGGACGAATCCATTTTACAACCGTTCATCCAATCTTTGAACAACCAACTCATTCGATTTCTTCTCACGCACATGTTGTCCGGCATACAATGGTGTTCTGTGCAACAAACCATGTTTGTTCAAACATTCAACGATTACCTCGACAACGCCTCCATCTCCCCTGGTGAGATGATNGGGACCATCTCCGCACAATCCTTGGGACAACCCATTACACAAATGACTCTTAACACGTTCCATGCAGCGGGTATTTCAACGAAAAACGTCACATTGGGGGTTCCCCGTTTGAAAGAACTGATCAACTTAACCAAATCGATTAAGAGCGCCGGGATGACCATCCAGCTCAAACAACCGACCTCGGACATTGAAAAGTTTACAGGAACCTACCTTAATCGCTACGTCACCCGCTTTGATATCTTGCAAGGTTTGGATTTTTTCGATTTCGAAAGACGATATTTCGCACACATGAATTGCGATCTTTCGTTCGACGACAATTGGAGCGCCGTTCTTTACATTGATGCCGAAATCCTACATGAACATCGTCTCACGTTACGGGAGCTTTCGTATGTCATCAACAATCAAATCGAGTCGGTATGGTGCACGTGCAACTCCGAAGCGAATTCGAGCCCCATGCTCGTCGTCCGCGTTATTGCGGATTCAAACATCGACGACGAGAACGCCTTGTATGTGTATATCAACAAATACATAAACTCCATCCTTGTTAAAGGGAACGTCAACATCAAAAAATCATTTCTCGACGAGGACGGGCTCGTCATCGAAACGATTGGTACCGATATGGAAAATATCATCTGTCATCCGGCGGTGGTGGCGTCCACTTTATTTACAAACGATGTCATTGAAATGTACCACACTCTCGGGATCGAAGCCGCACGATATGCGCTTCTCAAGGAAATTAAACAAGTCATTGAATTTGATGGCTCGTATGTGAATTATAGACACTTGAGTGTGTTGGTGGACACCATGACGTATAAGGGTAGCATGATGGCAATAACTCGACACGGGATCAATCGTACGGACACGGGTGTTTTGATGAGGTGTTCATTTGAAGAAACGGTCAATATTATCACGGACGCTGCCATGTTTGCCGAACGAGACCGTCTCCGAGGGGTTACCGAAAATATCATTATGGGTAAACAAGCTCATATCGGCACAGGATGTGTGGATATTTTGATGGATTTTTCTAGATTTCAAGAATTATCGGATATGCAAAATAAGGGTTATCGACCATCATCGCCAATCAATTCACTTTAAGAACTGGATTGGTAACAGTATACAACTATGGAATCTCATACGCTCCATTTGGATGACTTAATTGAACACATCAAATCATCGGTTGAACAGACCGTTCGTGACCACATTAACCAACAGTTTAATCAAATGATTCAACATATTTCAAATCAATACGATATCGATTCCAAAGAGATAGTCAAATCCCTACACACTTCTTTTCCATTTGTGGTTCACACTCCACAGGAAGACCGCAAAGGTAAAACCGCAACGGTTGTCACCGAACATAACTGTACCGGATCCACAAAAGCCGGCTTACCTTGTCGTTACAAGGTCATTCCTGGCGAATTCACTTGTAAAAAACACAAAGGTGGAACCGTTCTCACGAAATTGAAAATGCAAGAGTTACCTTCCGATGAACAAGAATGGTTCGAAAATAGAACAAATCATACCACATCCTTTTATCCTTCACCTCCATCAAATGTGCAATTTGTTACCGACGAGTAGCGCCTCACACATTCGTTTTTTCAATGTATACAAGTCACTTTCGAAGTATTCCGCCCCAATATCCGTCCGTTGAGTAAAGGTCGTTCGCAATTCCGTTAATAGTTTCTTTTCACTTAGATGAATGTCGTTATCAATATATACAATGAGTTCGATTCGACTACCCTTTGGGTATGAATTCATCCGTTGTTGGATACATGTACTCTTTCCTACTTTGTAGATGGACTCTTTCGTCTTCAAAAATTCCCGTTCGCGTATGATGTAAAGGTGCCCCGACACTTCCATTCCAATATTGCTTACGATGGATTTTTTTAAATTATTTAGATTCGTTACTATATATGATTAAACAACAATCTCTGTTTTTAATCGTATTCGTATTCGGATGTATTTGTCAGTTTGTTTTTGATGTGTATCGATTCCCTTTCAAAA
>JGI24538J26636_10000234_pt1 | contig 16738 bp, 20 predicted proteins | sample SouAtlMetagenome_FD_26636 | JGI IMG/M metagenome (IMG submission 26636) | reverse complement strand
ACGCACACACGATCTCGAACCACGAAACACCAGGTGCACGAACAAATGTCTTATTCCTGATAATCCGGATGGTGTGTGTGTGTGTGTGTAGAGTCTTGTGTGACATGACAACTGTTTATCACCACACAGGCAGGATACCAGATCTTCCTGAGGCTTCCCACCTTCAAGCAAAAGTTCCGCAAGTTTCCTCTTGCGCGATGGGGTTTGAGCTTGTTCATGCTCCTGCATCAGAATGTACATACTCAGCTGGAGCGTTCTGATTGCATATGCCTATCAAAACGATCAACATCATGGGCATTGCAGTTATAACCCTACTCTACTTATTGCCTAAGGTCGCTGCGACTATTATTTTCCAGTCCATGCTGCTCATTACCATTCTAAGTCGCAGGCATCTAAAGCACTTCTGCCAATTGCGTCAATCATCCAATCAAAGAATGACGGTTCTCATGATTCTGGTCTATCACAAATTGAATCCAAAAAACACACTCTGCCCATTACCAGCCTGAAGGATGTCATTCTCCAGGTTATGTCCACGCTCGATTCGAGCATGCTTCGACATCCTCAGATATACCCGGTCTTCTTTTACTTGGACGCGTACCTGCGCGTGGTGTGTCGGCTACAGGATGAAAGAATCAGCCATACTCCCTCACAGCTTAATTCTAACCACTGCGTGACTAGCACACCTACAACATGATGGCTAACACTTTCGAGAATTCGGCCATAACATCTCTGAGATCGTTTCCGTGACGAACAGATTGCATGTCCCATCCTTCTCGAAGCATATTCAAACAATTCACCAACTCCTTTTCACTGTCCTATGAAGAAGCGTGACCCTCGTGTGGTAGGTTCTCTTTCGTTGAGAAAACGGAAAGCGTAAGAGGAGGTAGGATTTCTATAAATTCTGCGATGGTTGATCGAAACAAGCCCATCTGACAAGCTCATGCATGGAATGCCAAGTTACGGACAAAAAGACTGGAATGACATGCAAAAGAATCCTGAATGTGGTTCAAAAACAAAAATAACCTATACTTGTTATAAGTACAGTGTCAACCGCGATATATAAAAAAAGAACCAGCGAGTGCCCGATGGACAACATGCTGATCGCAAAGGTTGCAGCTCCATCAAACAAGGTCCCCCAGTGATCCATAATATGCAGCTCCAAGCTACGATCACTATCCGAAAATGCAAATGTCTGTAAAAACAAAATAAAAACATGCCATGCGAACGACTGGGTCGCGGCGTCTTCGCGTCGCGAGATTTCTCTGGACTGATATTTATGATTTAATTAATACCTTGAAGCCTTCTTGGGGAACTTCACTATGATATGATCTACATGGGCACAAGCTGGCCAACAATCCTGAGCCCGGGTTTTGCCGGAACATTGCCCGGAACGAAGACCGGGAATCAGAATCTGGAAAAATCGGGAAGGTCTGTATCTGTATTTATACACATGACCAAGAATTTCCATAAATTTACGGGAATAATCACACATCCTTTCACAAGAAACACATGGACGGCAAATCAAATCTAAAAACTCTGTCAACAAAGCAGATGGCCGAGAATTTTACCGAAATCGTCAGAGACCTTTTCTGTGGCGCCGTCCGGCCAAAATCCGCGAAAACTCCGCCAAATGGGGAGCTATTTGAGAAAACTCGCGAAATGCTTCGAGCCTGGCCGGGAAACTGTGGTTGTTTGTGGACGATGATTTTGCGATTCCGCCGCTGGAGGACTGCCGGGAAATCTGGCCATCTGCTTTTAGCAGTGAGGGTTTACAGATTCTTAGCCGAAGCCAGGCTAGATCCGAAATCCAAGCCAGACGGGCCGAGCACTTCAAACAGTCGGTCCGCGAATCCGGTCCGAAAATTGGGCAAAGTTTTCGCGGAATTTGGGCGAAATGGTTTTCTAAAGGGCAGACGGCCGGGAATGGCCGGGAACTTGTCCGCAAGCATTGGAAGAATTCTGCGCGCTTTCGATTAATTTCGCGAATGGGTTCGCTCCTGGCCGAACCTGGCCGATCATTTCCGATTGCGCCGCTGGAGGACTGCCGGGAAATCTCTGGCTCTTCTTCCGGCGATCTTCCCCTGCGAGGCTGGACTAGAATCTTTAAACCCTAATTCTGCAAGCAGACATTTGAATTATATATGTGCAGCTAAGAATTGGTCTGTTTGCACGTGGCCCATACTGCATGATTGCATATTGCATGATTGCATATCATAAGCCACATCTTGAACTGTACACCAAGCGAGTCCTCATGCATTCGCACCTCTTCGATCTTCATCGGCTCATCCTCTGCCATACCAGCCAATGGTGCCAACTGCACAGGTCACAAAGATGATGACTCTATTCGACAGGACAAGCAACACAGAACGAGACAGTAGACATACGTGTTTGATCAAACAAACGAGTTGTGCGACCGAAGAATGAGCACGATCAAAGTGGCCGGCATGAGAATAACAGGTATGAACAACTGATAGCTTGCCGCAATGCGATTTTCTTACTCCGTCTTCCTTCGCCTCCTTCTCATTCTTCAAATGATCATGTATCGTATTTCTACACTGTAACGTGATCGAACACGTACACCAACAGAGCTATAGCAGACCGGACAGAAAGTTCCTACCACTACACATCACAACAGCCTAATCGAGGGATTGGCCGTTTCTCAGAACGTTGATAAAGATCCGAGCCGGCCTTCTCGTACAAGGCACTATCAGTCTCGACATAGAATAGCTTCCCCTCACTCTTCAGAACGACGGGTTTGCCTCGAAGTCGTGCTGAATTCGAAATCACATTTNTCCTCCATCTTTGCATTTCACAGCATCTTATTATTCCAACCTCCGAGGCATGGCTTAGGTGAACTCTCCTGTTTTGAATCGCTCAAACTCAATGATGCTCTTTCAGTGATCTCATGGTTGAGTTTTCATTAGTCCCAGGGACGTGAAAGCGGTATCTCCACAAGGCCCGCACTGGCGATTTCTTTGCCTTCATATTCTCTCTTTTTTTCCAGGCCAATCTTCACGTAGAATCCGGCTATGTTGACGAGTCCAACATGCTTGCTGGTCACTTCCTGGGCATAAGACGACACCGGGATTCTTCACTCATCATACTTCCTTACTACATGAATGTTTTATATTCTCTCCTACCTTTGAATGGCTCATACGAATCACTGAGCGCCCGACCGCGACGTCCAAAAAAGGCTCCTCCGTCCTCATGCAAATAGCCATGCCATCGATCTCAAAGAAGTCCATACCGGCATGTTTCTATATCATGTTCACATCTTTCTCCACGTCGATAATATAGGCCTGGCAACGTGTTGATTCTGTTAACGTTCCTGCTTCCATGTCTAAGTCAAATGCAAAACAAGGAAGACAGTCAGAGACAACAATTGCTCATAATGCGCTAGATGCAAGATCGCAATCTTCGCCATCACAGCCCCGTGCTCGTCAGGCGCTGCTGCAGATGCCACATGTCCGATAGCTTTGATGTGAAAACAACCTTCGGAAACCTCGGGATTGAACATTTGTGAGCACATTTCAAGGGAGAAGTTTCCACCGCAAGCCTGCCCAGCATCAGATACCGTATAAAACAAGGTAAGTTCTGGTCCGTCTGACAATGACTTTTCCACATGCGCCGTGTGACATGCGACCTAACTCAGGGAACCACACGGATTATTATCATGTCAGACCAAGTCTCCAACCCTTTTATTTTCCACTTTCCATCCATGCCATATGTCCATGCTGACGACCCAATCGCAAGTAGACGCAGGCAAAGCTGACAACACGACCCCGGTATGTTGTTTCACATCCCTGCATCGCCACAGCTAGTTTCGACATAATTGCATGCGCTATCACTATTGTCTACTGGTGCCCATCAGCCGAGTTATTTCTTGCTGTCCCTTTCACCAATGCCGGTGCCACCACAGGAGCACACAATTGGCAGCGAACGAAGACAGAAATCAATATAGCAAAATACGAACTCAGATGACAAATGGCAAACCGAGCTCCGAACATTGCCATCAGCTTGGAATGATATCCAAGTCCGTTCATGAATAAGAGTGTCTGCGATAGCCATGGCCTGGCAACGCAGATGCTGTACTTGCACGAAATTCCCGAAGACAAACGTTCTCCGCTAAATACCGCTCAATATGACACATATTCTTGCCGATTATCTGAGGCTGATAGATGACACAATGCAGACCATAGCCACATGAAGATGAATTGTCGAATTCCATACCACATCTGAACATACTGATTTGAAGCTCGAAGAGAACCTAGCAGCCAAAACAGGCTTTCTGGATGGTACTCATCTCCGCGCGCCCTACTCTTCTCAGGTCGACTGATCCGTTTCGGACTCATCTAGTCTTCCCTGCTTAACCACCTGAAANCTTCCAGTCGATGCTTTCTACTCTTGAAATTCCATACGCAGGACATGCCTTGTTCTTGCAGTAGACATAGTGCGTCGACCCATCCTCTGCCATATACAGGCGCAGACGCACGGTCTTCTGTGCCTCGTAACATAAAGTTCTCTTGTACCACGTTGCCTCGTGTCCTCAACCAACATAGCTACTATTTATTCATACATGCAGATTGTCATGTTTGTTTTTTTGCTCCATGAAGTCACATGACATGCTGAGGGCATCTGGAATTCTTAGTGATCGGACTGATTCTTGAACATCACCAGGCAAAGAACTGTTGAAGAAACGAACCTGGTTCTGGATTGTCGTTTTCCGGCCGACCCAAGCTCGTCCCCGCAGATTCATGCCTGAACAGCACCCACACTCTGCAAAGGAATAAATATAAGGCGCACGTTCGTAACAACAAGCGCCTACAAAGCAGAAGCCGTCACATGCTGCTAGACAAATCGACTGTCCACGCTGCAAAAACCACGGCTTCTGTAGACTCATCCTAGAATCTAGCTGAGAGCCGGGCTGAATCGACTCAACCCCCTGAGTGAGCCTCAAAGCCACAGGAGCGACAATAATGATTCAACCCAGAGACCACTGGGGGAGAATCCACGTGTTGCTCAACAAAGCTGGGTCTGGCAACTACCTTGCACGAGATTGTGATCTACACCGGAAAAAGCCGGTTATATGCCGCACGGAATCTGCCTGAGTGCTGTACGACCGGATACTAGAGTCCAAGGCCGTGCCCTATAGACAACCGCCCGACAATTGAGCTTGAGCCAGAAAGCGCAGAAGCTTATCTGATGAATTAAGTATGTTGCATGTTATGAACGAGAACATGCCCACTGTCAATGCATATTTTGCGCGATGTATTGTGATAATATGCAGAGGCATCCACAATGCATGGGTCAGCTGGCTAAACCTCACTTGTCGGAGCTACAGACTTTCCGATGCTCTGATACGCAACTAAGACATACAATTCGGTACTGTCCTCACAACGCAAGATCTCTGTGTACCATACAAACTGGTTTGGCTTCATAGCATCCGCCGAAGGGTTGGCTCTTGACACGATCGATATCGGCGGCATAACACAGTCACCATTAGGTTATATTCAAGCGTATAACACGTCATCTATACCATGCGGAACAACGACTTACCCTTTCCGTGCTTGTCTTTGGCTACTTGATCCGTCTAGGAGTTTGATGAACAGTCTCTCAGCTATTCCAAGCGAATCTGACGTCGGGAAACATATTCACGCTCATCCGGCCAAGCGCTGTGTTCAAGAGGGCACATTCTCAGACAGTGCAACCTTTATATATGTAGCGGCGTGGCATTGTGTAGAGCGAAGCACGTGCCCACATGGACAACGAGCAACGCCTCTGTAACCATACTGTGTATAGAAACCTACTCACAAACATGCATTACTCGCGTTGACAAGTAGATTGAATGATGCCAAACAACCACACTCTCGACAGACCAGCTGTCAAACATATGGTCCATGTATACTCTCATCGAGTTTTTGCATCATATCGGACCAAAAGGCAACACCTTGCCTCCTCAGCAGACGTGATGAAGATATGAGGCCAGTTGAGCAAACTCTGCGATGTTCAAGACAGAGACAGCCTTATGGATTGCATCTACAATGCGAAAAGAACTAGGTCCGATTCTAAACTCTGAATATTTCTAACGGCACAATCATAACACTCGTAGTTCTCCACAACCACGACCTGTCACAAAACCTCAACACCTAGACACCATTGGACTTTTTCTTTAGTCGCTATGTAGACCCCGTTGAAATCCGTATGCTATTGCCAAACTATCAAGAAACGCCTCATGCAGAATGCATACACATCTCCGCAAAAACTCAATATAGGGATTCCGTAGTTGGAAAACAGGATCCTTTGCAGTAGGTCCTGCCTGCATGGCGTGCAATCAGACGCTCATCCTGCAGTAGATTCGCATGTCTGACTACACCCACCTTTGTTCTCATGTCCATGCAGTCATCTAACAAACACAGTGAAAGCACCATCAGCAGATAAAGTCTGTGTTAAGACCAAGAGCTGTTGACTGCGGAAGTGTTCCAAGATCCCTGGGCTCTAGAATGTCATCAAACACTAGAACCGTGCCTCACTGACTGCGACGACCAGGTCTCTCGCCTTTGCCTTTGCCTTTGCCTCTGCCTTTGCCCTCGCGAGGAAATGCCAAAGCAGAATGCTACAAAAGATCACCGAATTCGAATACATGTCTGCATCCAGGATCTATCATACCTTAAATATGCACATGTGCAGATACCATGTAGATACTACATTCACGTATATGTACAACACCTGCCATCTGGATACCCATTTGCGCCTTGTGGCTGAGTCGAGCCGCGCGAGCGCCGAGCAATTCGAAAGCTGCACCCAGTCGCGCAGGGTCAGAGTGAAATTCTGCACACTGCTCGAGAGCTCGAGCAGCAACCTCACGAACCAAGCTTGTCGTGTGATATCAACCGTCTCTTTGACTTACAATAAACAGATGTCCACCTGGAGTTCTGACAGGGGCCAGGCAGAGCTTGATAGACAGACTATGGATTGGAATCTGACACCTATCTTGTCCTGGCCTGACAGAGCTTAGAGCATCTTCTCTTTTAGGATTTCTGCAAGGCCAAGCTGCATCTTCTCCTCGCGCAACCTGTTCATGCCCATCTTTGAGCTTGAAGCCCCGGCGCTGCAAGCAACGCAGAACGCCAGCTTTGTCGTCCTGCCTGGCCTGGCAAGTACATTGGATTGTCTCTAGAAGCATCATCTGGTGCTTCGTGCCAGTATTGGACGTAACTCCTAGCTGTTTCGAATCTATTTCCTGACACTGGCAATTCCAAGCGCCTTGATGGCAAACATCATGCCGCCGCTGACGGAATTGATCCGCAGCTCCGATGGTTCGAGGTCCAACTGCCATATCACGAACTCATCCCGGGTTTGCTAAAGAAGACAGGGAAACTGGCATGGTGCCTTCGTGTTGTTGTAAAACATACAAACAGCCAAGTCATCCTAAGAAGAAACCAAGCTGAGGGCATAAGGTTACTAATTCCGGCCTCATCAAGCACCTCCTGTCTGACGGCCGCAGCGAGCTTGTCAACGTCAGTCCGCTCGCCACGGTCGTTTCGTGTGAAGAGCATGACCCACTTCTCGAGCTCCTCTCTCACATTAAGCCTGAGTGCAACCAGGACCCAGAGATCTTGCTGCAAGCGCCAAGTGACTCTCCTTGTAGTCACATACTCCTCACTTGGCCATGCAAAAATGACTGCTCGAAAGGCAATGTATCGCCTATTTCTACATAGCTGTGCTGCCAGCTGTAAATGTCCCGCGCCTAAGAACAATCCTGAATCACCTCTGCACACGAGATTCACAATTCTCTCGCATTCATGACTATTGACTTGTGTGCATGTACATAGAATACAAACCCTTCTTTGTTCAAACCACAGACACCATGACGCGATTTGTTATCATGAAAACTAAAATAAAAACGTCCTGGATTCTGTGTGCATCAACAACACTACACCACTTTGGGATTCTCGCGACATGTTTGCCGAAGCTGCAAAATAACTGGAAATTGCAGAAGCCCACACAGATAGCTCTCCAAATGGGTCATCTTACTCCGGATGGTTCTGTACATTTTCAATCGCAATCGCAAACGAGGTGCAAGGCTTTGAAACGGCACTCTGGAGTAAACTCCAGTAAGAGGCAGAAATGACTTGAAAGAGTCGTCCTTCAAATCACACGTCCTGCAGTAAAACTTTAATTTCGTATCTGGACGCACCTCCACTGGATAATCACAATATACATTATGATTCTGTAACACTGGATAAGTCTTCACATCGACGACTAACGGGGTTTGTTCGGTTATCTGATACCCCCTACCATCCATACAGCAATCTTCGCATATGCTGTCATCAGCGCTGGCTCTACGTGACGGAAACCAGCAAAGAAAGCAAAACTGTCCAAACGGCTTCGATTGCGGCAGCTCGAATGCCGCCTGCTCTGGCCACCCATCGATTCTGTCACTACGAGGTCGGCAGTCTTCCCAATTATCATCGCAGATTTCCATCTTGACCAAATCAAATACAATCCCGGCTAACACAAGCTTCACAATCTGGTATGCTTCTGATAGCTTCTGCGAATCAACAAATACGGATTTATGACTCATAAATTCTACCTTGCTCAAACCCATCGACACAAAATTCTGAACTTCACCATTCCCATATGAGCTCAATGTGCGCCTGTGACATGCACGAGTGTCTAATAGACAACTCACGCTGACTCAATGAGAGACTGGCGCCAATGACTGTGCGACGCTACGACTAAATAGATGAATCTCGATCTGAATGTGATTTGAAATCTGCAAACGGCGTCAACTGGGACATCGAATCAACACGCTCTTTGCACATTCAAAAACAAACTGCTTCACTGTGGGTACTACAGGATGACACAGAGCTTGGCATGTTGCTGCGATCAGTGCAACCAGGACCCAGAGATCTTGCTGCAAGCGCCGAGTCCCCACATGAACCATGCACCCCTTGCTTTAGCAGCTACAACTCGTCAAAGCATTGCTGTAACAGAAAACAGTCACAGTATGAGCACACTACTATCTAATTGAACTAAACATCAACCAGAAAGACCATTCATGATCTTTCATAATTTCTGCAGACGACGGAAAACAGATGTCTCATCGCCAACACATACCCCAATGATCAACAGCTCAATACTAACGATTTGCATTAATTCCGCGGTACCATGCAAGGCTCAATCCTTACCAAGCGCCAAATACTGCCGGCCATATTGTCTTTATACTGGCTACCAGACCCAACTACTGATGAATCACGATCTGAGCCTCTGACATCTTCCTCGGAGATCGCGAACGCCGAGGCTCACGACGATGTTTGGTCAGCATCTGCACCAGGCCTGCTCCAGAACCGATGTTTTCTAGCTTTTTCTATGCATGGAACGCTTCAACTTGACCATGTACATTACATCTGACACTTACTCCGACCCCGTGGTCGAGCCGATCCCTTAACCAGTGAGAATCATCAAAGACATGAATGAAAGGCCTCCAGAAATGCCTCCGGCGCGTGCATGAAGATATCGGTCTCCGCGTGTCCTTTCCACATGCGCACAACCCTGCTCCAGGATGCCCGAGTTTTCCATGATACACATGCCTTAAGCATCATTCCATATAGTTTCCCATCAGCGAATTCCGTAGACTAAAACAGATTGTGGCGTACCTGGAAATCACCAAGACGAGGCGACCAGTGTAGGCTTTGAGCGTTTGCGGAACTGTCGAGTCCCACGCCTTCTCCCACCTGCATGTGTAGCCATTTGTAGAAAGACAAGCTTGGTGTCCTGCTGAGAGAAACCAAGGGCCACCGAGCCTATAAGTGGTTTCAGGTTTCAGTGCACCAATGCAATAAAAACCAGAAGTTCGCTCTGACCCTTCGCTGCTATTACAATGTTCAAGAACGACATTACAGTCCAGGATGCGAACCCTTCGGTGTCAGTCGGTGGAGTTTGCAGCCGCATGAACGCAGCCCGCAACACCTGCACTGCTCTCCCTCGTGATGTGTGCTACCTGCTGAAAAACATGCTACCTAAAAGTCCACACTATCTTCCCACCAACTGTATTCCTGATCTTGTTTTCTGAGCACTCAACCTTCCAAGGCTTCTATAATTAAAAACATTTCCACCATCGAAATACAACGTTCCCGAAAGTGTTAGAATTAACGATCCTCCTGCTTTCAACCAGCATGTAAATGGCGCGAACACAACCAGTCAATCGCAGGCAGTCATCCATAATCAAGATGATCTCTGCCAACAGGCTCCGGCCTGCTCGTCTCGTACTACCTAGGCCATCAGAAAGTCTCTTATCAGAACCCATTCTGAGCACATACAAATTCCACAGTTGCAATTGCAGAACCAGAAAGCTCGAGATGATTGAAATACTTAGACCAACGCCTCTGGATCCGGCGCAGTTGCTGCAGCCTCACCGGAGCATCCAAGACGAAGGTTACCAGACATTATCCAACACGAAACATGCACACGCTCGATGTCTCGTACATGATACGAGTGTACTATCATTTCCTTAAGACTCTTGCCGAACATCATTGACGGTAACACTCTTAACCGTGAATCCATGATCACATAATCTCGAACACATGGTCCCAAACGCGTCTCAGATATGGGCTATACGCTTTCTATGCGCTGAAAGACTTCATGTACTGGGTATCATGTTAGACGAGAACACGCCATGCGCCTCTTCCGAATAACATACCGACTCCGACCCTACACCTCCAAGACTGTGAGAATCCAGAAGAATATACGACTCTAAGCTCAGCGTTTTGTGCATCAAAAACGTGCATGTATGATTGTCACAACACATGCTAACTCCTGAGCCTTCGATTCCGAAGCTTCCTGCACCGGCAGCCACTGAATCCCCACCCGAACAACATATCAAGCTCTACGAACATGCGAAAATGATCTCATGTCTTTTTGCTCAATTGTACACAACCAACCCCGTGTCCAAAGGCATCTCCAAGAGCATAGGGCTAGTTTTCCGAGTGTTTAGCTGTCAACTCGCTTCCCGTCAGGTTAATATCAAGACGAGACATTCGACAACCTGATACACTCAACAACTGCAGTTTTAGTCCCAAGTGCTTCGGAATATGTCCGAACGACGTAACGATTGCCGATGTTAAAGTTAACACTATCCAAGCGCAGAATGTGCCTGACATGTCACCTCTGAATGCGCTTCCACAGGCTATCCATGTCGACTACAGAACATGTCAGGTCAAGGTCTTGAGAAGTCCCTGGCGGTCTTTGTACGCCTTGCTCCAACAGATGCGAGAGCCTGCGCGCAATTTCCCTGGACTTTCTGAGACTACCTGGCAAAAGTAAATGTGCATCTGCGAACCTCTTCAACATCACACAGAAATCTACAACGAGCTCCGGTTCTGGGTAATCTCAAGCACCCACTCATTGAAACTGCAGCTCCTGGAGGCCGGACCGGGCGACTCAATGCTTGATTTCTTATTTGTGTATATCTAAGAACCGCGCACCACGGAGTGCAGGGGCAGGTGTTCCAGCCTGAGAATCATATTCTCAAACATCTCAGCTTACAAGCAGCTTGGCGCCGTGCATCTAACCGGTTTCCTACTACATGTCATCCGCGATCAAACTCCCCGTGCGTCTGTCACACCACTGGCCCGCCCGGTCTGAGCGTTCCAATGCAATGCACCTATTGAAGACAGGACAAGCAATTATTCCAATGCCGTTTAATTATCAACAGGAACTACCAAATAACAACCCAGATTCATCCTGATACATCAGAGAACTAAATATTGGATGGCAGCTGCATGAAAGAGCGACCTATCAAACCACCTTGCCCGAGATGAATGCAAGACTATCCCACAACACTCCTACGTAAACACTGCATATGGCTGTAGTTCTGCATCTGGCTGTAGTTCTGGCTGTAGTTCTACCTGAGAGACCGGCTCAAGATCTTGATAAGTCTCTGACCGCCGCATGAACAGGACCACCAGCGTCTTCCGCCGAGGCCTGATCCATACTCCTATGCCTTTTATACAAGCCGAAGTTCCCTGGATGTCACGGACAAAGCTGATCCAAAGCAGACGCAAATAACATACCATGACAAAAGAGATTCAAAACATCTCCAGGTGTTACCTTGAGATCAACATGCCACCTGCGCATAACATTGAAACTCGCAGCATGCATCGAAAAGCTGAATCTGTTCACTATCTCCTACTACAATGCTGCATCAGCAATGCATCTCCAAAGACAATAGCCGCATGCCCGACGGTTTTTGCTTGGGTTTTGGATATCACTGTGTGTGAAACACGTTTCAATCTTGACAAAGGAACATTTTGTGTATCTAAGACCCGAGCAGCATCAGCTTCCGCTTTTTTTTGAGCCTGAGACTCACATTCTATTGGATTTCAACTCGCACGCCGCTTCTCGACATGTTATCTAGGCCTGTTTCCTGGCCATAATCATGTATACACAAAATCCGAATCTCTGCAAATCGCGACAATGATAGCATAAACAAAGCCACGGCACTTTAGCTTGTGCATGAAGCAACCACTGAATACCCGAAACGGCTGCTGGAGCTGGCTGCGCAGTATTTGGTTCAGATCGATACTGCATCAGCAATGCATCTCCAAAGACAATAACCGCATGCCCCGACGGTTTTTGCTTGGATTTTGGATATCACTGTGTGTGCAGCAACGTTTCAATCCTGACAAACGAACACAATCCGACTCCATTGTTTTGTGTGTCTAAGACCCGAGCAGCATCAGCTTCCGTTTTTTTTTGAGCCTGAGACTCACATTCTAATGAATTTCAACTCGCACGCCGCTTCTCCACATGTCATCTAAGCCTGTTTCCTGGCCATAATCATGTATACACAAGGTCCGAATCTTTGCAAGTCGCAACAATGATAGCATAAACAAAGCCACGGCACTGCAGCTCGTATACGATGAAACCACTGCATGTCCGAAGCGGCTGCTGAAGCAGGCTCCACAGGATTTGATCCAGCTCGATCCTGCATCAGCAAGGCATCTCCAAAGACAATGGCCGAATGCCCCAATGCTTTTTGCTTGAGTTTCGGATGTCACTCAATCCGACTGCAACAGTTTTGTGTATCTAAGACCCGAGCAGCATCAGCTTCAGCTTTTTTTTGAGCCTGAGAATCACATTCTAATGAATTTCAACTCGCATGCCGCTTCTCGACCTGTTATCTAGACCTGTTTCCTGGCCATAATCATGTATACACAAAGTCCGAATCTTTGCAAATCGCGACAATGATAGCATAAACAAAGCCACGGCACAATAGCTTGGAATTGAAATAACCACTGCAACCCCGCAGAGGCTGCTGGAGCTGGCTCCGCAGGATTTGATTCCGCTCGAGGATCTGGTGCAGCCTGAATGAGCACTCGGCATCCAACATATGGGAATCTGGCCGATTCCAACGACAGACCTGCACACGCTCGATCTGCTCGATATTACGAAGTGTTCTAACACTTCCACAGAACTCTTACTAATGGATCATCGCAGGACACAATGTTAACCCAATATTGCAAGAGCATCCTGATGCACCAAGTGAACCAGTTCGGTTTATGATGCGGGTTCTCAGGTGAGTCCAAGCAGTAGACCAGTGGCCCCAGTTTAACGCAAGACACAAATACACTCGCACATTCTGACTAACGTGCCACCTCTGAGTGCCCAAGTGCAGGCTGTCCAATATCGAACTACCACATAACCAGAAGCTTGCTTCAGAGTCCCTGGCCACCACAGCATCAGCTGCCTCAGCGACTTGAAAGCTCAAGTTGTTTAACCTAATACGATGGAAATTCACATGCTGGAAACAGACACCCGATATTCCCAAGCTTTTCAGAGGCCAACGCCGAATCACCAGAGATCTATTCCAATTATAATTACAGCTAGTGATGTGCATGGAGGATTCGGCCCTAGCATTAAAACTACCAAAATAACTGACCTGCTGCCGTCGCTCAGCCCGCTATGAGGCCCGTACACCCGAGAGACTCGGCAAACCAGTGCCGCTCCTTCCAACAGTTCAATAAGTGACACACGAATGAAAAGTGCACATGCACGACTACTCCACTGTTATCTTAGTTGTCCCATTTATGTACGTTCCTGGTGAGATGCGAAGCTACGAGCGATGTCGTCTGAGCATCCCGCCAATCCATTGCAGAACTTGGGTCGAAAGCAGCTGCCATCGAACGTTCGGTCGCGGTCGCGCCTGGCTGAGGGCCCGACTACAACAAACAAAGTACCCATGTAAGATTCAACGGTACTGAATGATAATATCCAATCATGCCTGAATTCAGACCGAAAGCAAATGTTCTGCCCGAACAGCTTTGGTCCCACTTTTAGGCGTCACGATTCCAGGCCTGATACCTCCGTAGCAGACTTTGAATGTGCACGACAGTGCCCAAACGGACAACTAGACGCTCGGATGTGGAAAAAAACGACAGTGCCGGATGGACAACCGTCTCCACAACACCTGCTATAAATGCTTGAGCACAGCGGCGGGGTCAAGTTTTTCATTTGTTCTCGCAAAGGGCGTCAGCCACATGGATAAGCACTCCTGCTAGTACAGATCACCGATGAACGACTAGTGCCCAAATGGACAACAAGCCCTCGCAATACTCGATGATTCAATGGAACGAAAGCCAATGACAGATTATTGTGAACTCTTCGTCTTCTCACACACACAGACACATTATCATGGGCGCTACCCAAGACAAGGGATAACCGTCAAAAACCCATCCGTCATCCGAATCCAAAGTCATCATGGAATTGAATCCCTGCTAAACTTAAGCTCACGAAGGCAGATCCAAGGCTCCACAAGCAGCACCTGCCTTGGCGTCTCCAGCATACTCTTCTCGTCTCGCTATTTCGAACAACTCCTCATCATGACAATGCTGGCAGAAGAAAGAGGACGGACGCTACGTTGAATACAATGCCATTGGAAACAAACCCACGCGAGGTCTTGTTATATATAGTCTACCGCTTTGCAGAAGCAGGATAATTGCCCATGCTGCACTCACACATCTCTCATACCCTTCATTCAATACCTGTTATGATACCTTCTTGGTTCCATGAAAGTCACAGTTTGAATAGATACGTCTAACGAGGCTCCTGCCGGGAAACGCTTGGCGAACGTCAAGTTTTTCATTTGTTCTCGCAGATTTGTTTTCCAGTCATGACGCTTGTCCGTTTTTTTTTGAAACGCTGATCTTTTTTCTATCATGAAACCTGTTTCCGTGAATCTGGCAAAACCTGATTCTATCATGACAGATATTTGACTGGGTCTCGCGAATGCACTGTGACGAATTCCAAAGTCCTGTTTGCGGCACCGAGATGAATCCCTGTTTGGATTCCTTTGAAACCTCCTGTGTACAAACCGTTCCAATTTCTTAGACGCTGTTCCTACTCGTGATTAATCAAATGAATCCACATCGAGATATGACCACTTTCAACCAGAAGCACCAAAACAAAGGTCCATTCTCAGAATGCAACCATGCCTGCTGGAGCAGACCAACCATACGGGCGCATGGGGCGAACACGCCGAAGCCTGTCAGCTAGATTGATCACATGCACTCAAGGGCTAACACGACCAATCACAATATCAATAAGACACCTATTCTACTAACGGTGGTGACTGACTCAAGACTTCAAACCTCACGACGCTGTTTTTTGCTGTATACATTTTTTTTCTCAGCACGGTAACCCGTCCTGGCAGCATCATATCAAACTGTGCATTCCACATTGTTCAAGCTTATTTCTTGCACTTCCATAGTTTGATCTCTATGTATAGCAACTACAATGACAGGCAGTCCAACGATCCCACTGGCACTTCTAACCTCGCAGGCGGCATGATTGGTAGACCTTCTGCCTAAAACTATACAAGGCAGCATCATGTGTTTTTTTCCATGCAAACACCATGCCTTTCAAATCTAACCACACTGGTGAGTACCAATAACAGATTGAAACACTGCGCCAGCCACTCTTTCATCACATGCACGAGTCGTCGAGTATTTCTGTATCCCGATCCTTGCATGCCCAGCGATCACATTAACAACAACAGACACGGGTTCTGTTACACCCATAATTCCATGACATAAACAAAACAAGCACAAGCGCGGGCTCCCTTTCACGAGTGGTTACATTCAAACGATTCCCACATGACACGGATCGCTGTTTGGCCAGTCCTGAGACTCATGAGGCATCGAGGGACAACTCCCGCCTAGTTGGATCTACATGCTAAACATGTCGACCCTCCATGTTAAAACTTGTCACGTCTAAGCAGCGACCAACATCGCTACCCCTCCTAGCACTGCCACTCTCAGCTTCNTTTTTTAGATTNTGCTACCTGGTTTTGAAAATCATCATCCTAAAATTGCAAAACTCCTCGTTGTGGTACAAATCGTATGAATCCGTGTTTGGCTGCTTGTGTATATCCATCACTACCATGAATTGCCATCTCACCCGAACATAAGTTTTCATCGAAGCTGATCACAGACTACCTTGCGAAATGATATTGTAAAACAAAGGATACTATCTCACCTGAACTCAACTGAAACACTGCCCTTCCAGATATCCAAACAAGCCTCCCGCTGACTCCGATTGCTTTCAAAGGATGAGCTACCAGACACGCATAAATTGTCTTGAATGAATGATATTCAGCTAGCTACAGCCTCCAGTCCACACAGAAGTTACATAAGAGATACATTCCTATGTAAACGCTGCATGATTCAATGTTTTTTTT
>JGI24538J26636_10000231_pt1 | contig 16823 bp, 16 predicted proteins | sample SouAtlMetagenome_FD_26636 | JGI IMG/M metagenome (IMG submission 26636) | reverse complement strand
CTTAACTTAGGTCCTTAACTTTAGGTGTGCCCAGGGCAACTGCGTTACGAGCCAATACTTCAATGGCTCTCCAGTCCTCTTGTTTTACCAAGGCCGCTGGCGTCAACCAAGTCCCTCCCACGCACATGACGTTAGGTAAAGCTAAGTAGTCTGCTGCATTGGTCGGCTTAATGCCGCCAGTTGGGCAGAATTTGAGTTCACTAATAGGACCACCAATGGACTTCAAAAAATCAGTACCACCAACAATGCTTGCAGGAAACAGTTTAAACCTGCGATAGCCGAATACCATAGCTTCCATGGCCTCACTGACACTAGCAATGCCAGGCAATAGTGGAACTTTACTTTGGCTGCCGTGTTGCAACAGCTGTGCCGTAGAACCTGGGCTCACTATAAAGTCAGCACCCGCTTCAACGCAGGCATCGTATTGTTTGGGTGTAAGTACAGTGCCGGCACCAATAATAGCCTCTGGTAAAGCCGTTTTGAGCTGTTTGATGGCCTTTAAACCATACTCACTGCGCAGGGTTATTTCTAACACTGTGAGCCCTCCACTGACTAATGCAGTACAAACGCCTAGAGCTTGTTCTGCATTCTCTAGAGTCAGTACTGGAACCACTGGCGCGCTAGCGCATATTACGTCGATGCGGGCATTGTTAGCCTGCATGCGTTGACTTAGGCTGATTTGATGATCGGCTGAGGGCATTTATGGGCACCAGTGAATAGTTAATGGAGTTTTTAATAGGGCAAAAATGGGCATTTTAAATGGGTCTGCAAGCGCCATCGCCTGTTGCAATACACTATGCTTTCCAACGCCCTCAATGTGCAGGTGTTTGTGCCTTGCATTGGTCAAGGTAGGTGCCGTTAAGGTCATACGTTGGGTGGGCGTGACAGGTGCTTGAGTATCAATGCAAAGTTGGGATGTGGGGGCTGTTAAAGCCTCATGTAGGTTTGGACATTGGGGAAACAATGAAGCGGTGTGTCCATCATTGCCCATGCCCAGCACTAGCACGTCAAGTGGCCATTGCATCCCTTGAAGTTGAGTTTGGCAGTTCTTTTGGCCTAAGTAAGCACTTTTTTGTGGGTTAAATAAGGCAAAAAATGTTGCATGCTTAGCATTGTTTTGTAGCAAGCTAGAGCGCACTAAGGCGGCGTTACTGGCCGTATCTTGCTCGTCTACCCAGCGTTCATCGGCAAGGGTGACGTCTACTCTGTGCCAGTCTAGGGCTTGCAGGCTGAGTTGCTCTAACATGGCTAAGGGTGTGCGGCCACCCGAAACTGCCAGGCTTGCTCTGGGGCGTAACATTAGCGCTTCGGTGAGCTGCAAAGCTATATTTTTAGCGAGAGAAGCGGCCAATAATGTTGAGTTTTGGCAGTTAATCCATTGTGTGTCAGATGCAAGGAATTGAGGTTTAGCAGTCTTCATACCATCGATGTCCGTGAGTTTCTATCATATTACAGGCCTGTTTTGGCCCATTGCTTCCTGCTGCATAATCTTCAAGCTCAAGCTCTGCACTGTGCCAAGCCTGACGTATTTGATCACACCATTGCCAAGCTAGCTCCACCTCATCACGACGTACAAATAAGCTCTGGTTGCCCTTAAGGGCTTCTAGTAGAAGGCGTTCATAAGCATCAGGGATGCGAGCTTGAGATTGGGTTTGAGCAAAGTCTAAATGCAGTGGGTCGCGTCGAAGCTGCATCTGTTTGTCAATGCCTTGCTCCTTAGTAAGCACTTGTAAAGAAATACTTTCATAGGGCTGCAGTCGAATAACAAGTTGGTTTTGAGTAATGCTGGCTTGCTTGGGGTCAAAAATTTGATGATTACTGGCCTTAAAGTGAATGATGACCTCGGTCACTTTACTAGCCATTCTCTTACCTGTGCGCAAATAAAAGGGTGTTCCAGTCCAGCGCCAATTTGCTATTTCTGCACGTAATGCAATAAATGTTTCCGTGCCNCTATTGGTGACGGCATCCGCTTCATTNAGGTACCCAGGAGCTGGCTGCTGCTGAAACTGACCATCAGTGTATTGTCCCAAGACCAAGTGCTTGTTTACTTTTTCAGGTTCAATGGGCTTTAGTGCGCGTAGCACCTTGACCTTCTCGTCGCGGATGCTAGTGGCCGTGAGTTGAGATGGTGGGTCCATTGCAACCATGCAAAGTAGCTGAAGCAAGTGGTTTTGAACCATATCGCGCATTTGGCCGGCTTTATCAAAATAGCCCCATCGACCCTCTATGCCGACATCTTCAGCCACACTAATTTCCACATAATCAATGTATTGATTGTTCCATTGAGTTTCAAACAGTGGGTTGGCAAAACGCAGGGCAATTAAGTTTTGTACAGTTTCTTTGCCAAGGTAATGATCGATACGAAAAATTTGGCTTTCATCAAAATATAAAGCTAGCTTGTCGTTAATCACCTTTGATGACGCTAGGTCATGGCCAATAGGTTTTTCCACGACAATACGACATTCATCATTGATGGCGTTGGCGCTGTGCAGGTGCTGGCAGATATCGCTGTATAAACTAGGAGGCGTGGCAAGGTAGAATGTCATGCGCGAATGCCAAGCGTCTAGTTTTTCCTTGAGGGCTGCGTAATCAGCTGCTTGGATCAGGTCGACTTGGCAATAGTGTAGGCGTTTTAAAAAGCGTGATAATGACTCAGAGTTTAATTGTTCTGCGCCAAGGTATTGGTTTAGTGTATCCTTTATACGAACCTTGAGTTCATCGATGTTGAACGCACTGCGAGCCACAGCCATGATCTTTAAATCGTCGCTCAAAAGTTGAGCATGCTCAAGTTGATAAAGGGCCGGCATGAGTTTGCGGAGGGATAAGTCACCTAACGCGCCAAACAATACAAGACTATGGCTTAATAGGCCTTCAGTTGATGTATCTATGTTTGATGAGTTATTGTCCGACATCGTCGACGAGTCCTTTTAGGATAATTTAATTAGTAATAATACACTTTTTAAGCAATAAAAGTCACAAATATATGACTAATGTTGGTAATATTACGTACATTAATGAATAAATAAGCTAGAACGAAAAAACTTATGACCACTAATCACAATTTGTTGCAGCGCCTATCTTCTCAGCAGGAACAGCTTAACCGATCTGAGCGCAAAGTTGTGCAAGTGATTGTTGCTGATCCTCAATCAGCAACACGCATGAGCATTGCTGCTCTGGCAGAGTTAGCGCAAGTGAGTGAGCCCACAGTGAATCGCATGTGCCGCAGCTTTGGTTTGAAGGGCTATCCCGATTTTAAGTTAGAGTTGGCTCAAAGCATGGCTCGTGGCACACCTTATGTGAGCCAGAGCGTCAATCAAAATGATACGGCCGCCCAATACACAGACAAAATATTCACCAGTACCATGGCCAGTTTAGATGCAGCCAGACAACAAGTGGATAGTAAGGTGATTGAGCGAGCGGTAGATTATCTAAGTCAAGCGCAGCAAATTTGTTTCTTTGGCATGGGTGCTTCGGGATCGGTAGCCCAAGACGCCTTGCACAAGTTTTTTCGTTTTAANATTCCAGTTGTGGCACATACCGATTCACTCATGATGCGGATGATGGCGGCGGCGTGCAAGCGCGGTGATGTGTTGGTGTTGTTGTCTTTTACAGGCCGTACAAAGGAGATGGTAGAGGTGGCTCGTATTGGCCGAAATGCAGGTGCTTTGGTGATTGCCATTACGGCTATAGCCTCTCCTTTAGCGCAAGAATCGAGCTTAGTATTGGGGGTAGAAGCACCTGAAGACACGGATGTGTATATGCCGATGCAATCACGCACTATTCAATTGACNTTAATCGACGTTTTGGCAACAGGGGTCATATTGCGTCGTGGGGAAGATTTTCATGGTCATTTAAAAACCATCAAGCAGAGTTTAGCCAGCACTCGTTTAGCTTTGGATGGGGAATAATAGTCGGTTTTTGGATTCAAAAAAAACCGCATTGGGCTACCCCAGTGCGGTTTTATAAACGCCACCTACGTTTATAAGCGGTCGAGTTGGGCGCGAATTTCAGCCAGTTTTTCTGCCATGATGCGCTCTAAGTGCACTAGGTTCTCAGTAATCGCTTCTTTGCTGTCCACAGCTTTCTTTTCTTCGTGGGCAAGCTTATTTAATTCAGTCAGTGCACGTAGCAAGAAAGGTGAAATCTCACTTACTTCCTGCCATTGCTGTCGGCCTGAATCTACCATGACAGTGCGGGTGGCACGACCAAAGCGGAATTTTTTACTGCGAGGTAAGAAAGATCCCTTTTCACGCTTGTAGTAGATTTTGAGGATATCAAAATCGCCTTCTTGGCGGAGGGTATATTTGCTGATGGACTCAAAGCTTGTGATGCCCATTTCTGTCAGTGTAGTGTGTTGCGACATAATTGTTCTCCATAGAGATTAAAAGTTAAAGTTTTCTTATGAAAATCAATGACTCAACAAATTATTGTAAGGTAGGCTCTGGCGGCCCTGCCTTGCTGGTCTGACGAAATGTGAGTAGAAAGTGTGGAGACCTACACAAACCGTCATGGGGAGGTTTTCAAGACCTCTATTGTAACGGGTTACTGGTTAAATAGTAACCAGTAATGAGGCCTTTATGTGAGGCAAACATAGAATAATTGGTATTCATTCAATAATTAGTTATATGAACTTCACCCAAGTACTTTTTGCGGTATACTCGAGCTTAAATTTAGGCTTTACTCAAGCGTGCGGTTGTCCCCAAACCACACTAAATAAGGATTTTCCTTCCTATGTCTGGTGTCATCCCTATCGATGAAGGCGTTGAACGTCTACCCCTCAAAGAATATACAGAAAAAGCGTATTTAGATTATTCGATGTATGTCATTTTAGACCGTGCATTGCCGCATATTGGGGATGGCCTAAAGCCAGTGCAAAGGCGCATTGTTTATGCCATGTCAGAACTAGGCTTAAAAACCTCTGCCAAGTACAAAAAGTCGGCCCGCACCATTGGTGATGTGTTGGGTAAGTTCCATCCCCATGGCGATAGTGCCTGTTACGAAGCCATGGTGCACATGGCGCAAACTTTTTCTTACCGTTACACACTCGTTGATGGTCAAGGTAACTGGGGTTCGGCAGACGATCCAAAATCTTTCGCCGCCATGCGTTACACAGAAGCTAAGCTTACAGGCTACGCTGATGTCCTGCTTGGTGAATTAGGCCAGGGTACCGTTGATTGGGGCAATAACTTCGACGGCACACTTCAAGAGCCTTTAGTGCTTCCTTCCCGCGTACCTAACGTGCTTTTAAACGGTGCTACAGGGATTGCCGTAGGCATGGCCACAGACATTCCACCGCATAATTTACGGGAAGTGGTTTCTGCCTGTATCCATCTCTTAGATAACCCTAGCGCCACCACAGAACAGCTGTTTGAGTTTGTACAGGGGCCTGATATGCCCACTACGGCAGAAATTATCAGCCCACGAAGCGACTTGTTACAAATGTATAAAACAGGACGGGGCAGTATCCGTATGCGGGCTGTGGTCGATCATGAAGACGGTGACATTGTTATTACGGCCTTGCCCTATCAAGTTTCTGGGGCTCGCATATTAGAGCAAATTGCAGCTCAAATGCAGGCCAAAAAATTACCTATGGTGGCTGACCTGAGGGATGAGTCCGACCATGAAAAGCCCACTCGACTGGTGATTGTGCCGCGTTCAAATCGGGTTGATACGCAGCAGTTGTTAAACCATTATTTGCAACGACAGATTTAGAGCGTTCTTACCGAGTTAATTTAAACCTGATTGGGGTGGACGGCAAGCCTCAAGTTAAAGGTTTAAGTCGTATTTTGACAGAGTGGCTCTCTTTCCGCATGGAAACAGTGACCCGTCGCTTGCAGCACCGTTTAGATAAAGTGCTTGAACGTTTGCACCTATTGGAAGGTTTGTTAATTGCATACCTTAACATTGATGAAATTATCGCTATAATCCGCGAACAAGAAAAGCCTAAACCTGTGCTGATGCAGCGCTTTGCTTTATCTGATAATCAAGCGGATGCAATATTAGATTTAAAGTTACGTCACTTAGCTCGGTTAGAGCAGCACCGGATTCAGGCCGAACAAGAAGAACTTGCGGCTGAACGCCAAAAACTAGAATTATTACTAGGCTCGAAGGCGCGTTTAAAAACCCTCATAAAGCGTGAATTAATGGCTGATGCTGAAGCCTTTGGTGATGATCGAAGGTCACCTATTGTGGTGCGCCAAGAAGCTAAAGCCCTGTCAGAAAGAGATTTGCTCACGACTGAACCCGTGACTGTGGTTTTATCCAAACAAGGCTGGGTTCGTGGTGCTAAAGGCCACGATATTGACCCCTCTAATATGAGTTATAAATCGGGAGATGACTTCTTGCTCATGGTGCAAGCTCGAAGTAACCAAAGCGTTGCATTTCTTGATGAAGGCGGCCGTAGCTACTCCCTAGAGGCTCATACTCTACCTTCTGCTCGTGGTCAGGGTGAACCGTTAAGTGGTCGTTTTAACGCCCCCAGTGGTGTGCAATTTTCAGCGGCGGTCAGTGCTAAAGCAGATCAATTATTACTCATGAGTACAGACGCAGGCTATGGCTTTATTTCAACCTTTGAAGACTTATTAAGTAAAAATAAGTCTGGAAAAGCAGCCATGTCAGTACCAAAGGGGGCGAAGGTGATCGCTCCACAGCATATCACTAAGATGCTAGACACTTGGTTAGTCGCAGTCAGCAATGAAGGCCGTATGCTCGTATTTCCATTGCAAGATTTGCCTCAGTTAGCACGAGGTAAAGGTAATAAAATTATCAGTATTTCGTCTACTCGCGTGGCCAGCCGTGAAGAGTTTATGGTGGCTTGCGCAATCGTTACTGAAACCTGTGAATTATTAGTTCATTCAGGCAAGCGTTATCTGCGTCTGAAAGCCACAGATCTTGTGCATTATAGGGGCGAGCGAGGCCGAAGAGGTAATAAACTACCCAGAGGTTTCCAGAATGTCGACAGCCTAGCGGTTGAGAGCATCNNTGCAACTGAAGTCGATGTGGAGCCCAGCCAACCTGACGCTTAAAGCATGAGTTAGAGGTNGGGGCTGAAGTGACTGATTTGCATATCTAACAGATCTTGGTAATCGCTGCTTAGGCGTGCCAAGCTAACGGCCCCACTCGCTAATGGCGTGCAATTATTGGCCTGTAATACCCGTTGTTGCAATTCGGGGTGATAGGCGACTTGCCGGCTGATCACCATATGCTCTTGCCGTTCTCGGCGAGACAGCTCTGCTGCTTCCTCTGTGAGGCCGCTCAGCTCCTCTAAGTTGCCCGTATGAACCACGATTTGAATGCTCAAGTTCGACTTACGATGGGCCGCCCGTTGGGCATTAAAGGCTTTATAAAGACCAAAGAAAAACTGGGCTGCGCACAGTGCATTCACACAATGGGTCATGTGCTCATGGGGTTTGTCAAAGGTCACCAGCACATCGTGGTTGTCTTCAGTTTCAATGGTGCCCCCGTATATGGCGCACACCTGATCCACCAGCCGGTGGTACGATTTAAGGAGCAAGTGTTTTTCAGCGGCTTCCATAGGTCCCTGGTCTCGGGTATTTACATTAATGTATAACAAACTAACCGGTGGGTCATCATGCAAAAAACTTGGTGAGGAAGCCACAGACGGGGTGTAGGCCTGATGATCAAGAGTGGGTATTTCTTGGGACATGGGCTCGGCAGTGTCTACAGGGATGGGTGTCGGTCGCAAAGGGGCCGAGTTATCACTATTGCGCAAATCATCCATGGTAAATATAGGTAAGTTATTTTCGTCAGCGGTGTTAAGAGCAGCGAGTTTAGGTGCAAATAAAGGGTCACCAAGTTCACTTAATTGTGGCTCTGAAGATAATTCCCTCGCCAAGTTATGTAATTCATGNTTAAACGCTTCTTGTTGATTGGGCGCTTCCAATTCTGGTTGGTGGTCTACTTGATCATAATGATTAGGCGCCACTATACCTTTTCCAGCAGGCATTTCTAATTCATATTGGTGTTCAGTTTGAGCATGCAACAAGCGCTCTTCGTTAATTGAGTTGAACCCTAAATTAATGATGCCCCACTCATCAAGACGGCTATCATCCAAAGGTGGTGCCTTACCATATTCCAATAGCTGTTCTTGGGCTTCATGTAATCGATGCAGTGGCTGCACCAAGCGGGCTCCAAACCACCAACCCATAACGATACAGGCAAGTAAGATTAGCCCTGCCGTGGGCCATAGTAAAAACATCAGTTGAGTAAGGCTTGGATTTAAATCTAATTCAGTCTGGCGTAAGTGCAGGCTACCAATCTTTTCTTCATCCAACTTTATGGGCAGAATTAAATAGTTGGAGTCGTTTAAAAAACCTGTTTTAGCTAACATTTGACCGTCTGCATCATATACAGCAGCCCCCACAATGGCGCCTTGTTGTCTAAGTTTTGCCAGCGTAACGTTAAGACTGATGTAGTCTTGTTTAACCAACAAAGGAGCACTTAAGTTAGCCAATTGCTGGCCCATTTTTTGTCCTAAAAAAGCGTTTTGCTGACCCGTAACTTGGTTAAGGTGTTGGTAGGTCATGAATCCCAAAGACACGCTAGCAAGCAAAAACGTCGCGATGAGCAGCAATACCGTCTTTTGAACCAAGGTGAGGCGGGATTGCATTAAATGTCTAAAGGAAAGGATTTTATTGGGCATTAGGTGTTAATCAGCACTATTTCAAAGAGGTAAAAACAGACCCATTCTAACCCACTAATGATAAAATGCTAAGCCCACTCAAGGAGTTGTATCTATGTTTCATCGTCTAACCCTATTTGATTTAAGCAAAGAGGGCAAAATTGCAGCCATCGATAAGGTTATGACGACTGCGGATGTGCCACTTCAACAGAGCCAACAAAGTACCCATGCAAACTATACACTGCAGCAATGGTGCTGGAACAGTCCTACTGAAGAGGGGGCTATGGAGCGTATTAACAAGCATGAAACTAAATACACTTTGCTGCTTGAAAGCATACATGAAATCTTGTCGAAACAATCTACAGTGGATTATGTATTACAATCATCCCATCAGCCGATAGAAAACATAAAACTCGCTGTTTTTGATATGGACTCTACCTTGATACAGGCAGAAGTGATGGATGAATTAGCCTATGCCATGGGTATCGGTCCACAAGTGGCTCTTATTACTGCTCGCTCTATGGCGGGAGAATTAGATTTTGAACAAAGCTTTCGTCAGCGCTTGGCTTTATTAAAAGGCTTTACCACCAATCAGCTGGCCACCATCAATCAAAACCTTGAATTAATGCCAGGGGCACAGCAACTTATGCAGGGTTTGCAAGAGCGAGGTGTATATTGTGCTATTTTGTCGGGTGGCTTTAGTTATTTTGCGGATCGCCTTGCTATTAGGTTGGGAATGCAAGAGGCCTTTTCTAATCCCTTAGAAGAAGTAGAAGGAAAACTCACTGGGCAGGTGACAGGGCCAGTTTTGGACGCGAGTAGCAAAGTTGAGTTGATGTACCAGTTACAAAAGAGTCTTGGCTTGTCTATTCATCAATGCCTCGCTGTAGGCGATGGTGCCAACGATCTACCTATGCTTAATACAGCCGGTTTAGGCGTGGCTTTCCATGGTAAACCTTTAGTTCGACAACAAGCACCTCACCAACTGAACCAAGTAGACTTGGATGCTCTACTGCACTTAGTTTAACCATTAGTCTATCTTCTAGTTTTGGTTTAACTTTGCGAATATAGAGTTTTACTTTTCTTGCCGGGCTCTTCGCGCACCAGTTTGGGTACTAAATAGCCCGACATAGACGCCTGCATTTTTGCCACTAAAGACTGCCCGCGCTTTAAACTAACAAAAAAATGCGTAGTACCCGCAACATGNTCAGGTAAGTGCAGGTAATAGGGCATTATCCCAAGCTCAAACAGGCGTTCACTAAGTTCTTTTAGGCATGTGAGCGTGTCGTTTACATGGGCTAGCAACACGCTTTGGTTTAGCAGTTGCACNTGGTGTTGGCGCAATAATGCGCAGGCTTGGGCGACATCTTTACCCAGTTCATTGGCATGGTTGGCGTGCACGACCATGANACAGTCTAAATGGGAGCGGGCAAGCCTTTGGCAAAGTTCTAGGGTGATGCGTTGGGGCAATACAATGGGCAAACGGCTATGAATACGCAAGCGTTTCACATGAGGTATGACTTCAATAGCAGCAATTAGCTCGAATAATTGTACGTCGGTTAAGGCCAATGGGTCGCCACCGCTAAGAATTATTTCTTCTATGTCTGCATGTTTTTCAATATAGCTGAGACTTTGTCGCCATTCATTGCGGGCACGTTTTTGATCACTATAGGGATAATGACGACGGAAGCAATAACGGCAATTAATGGCACAGTGTCCAGCCGCAATTAATAAGGCTCGCCCTTGGTATTTGTGCACCACCCCAGGGACAGGGTTAAATTGGNCCTCTTGTAAAGGGTCATCATTAAACTCTGGGTGTTTGATGGCCTCTTCGAAGCGGGGTAATACTTGCAATAGTAGGGGGTCTGTGGGGTCTTGTGGTTTCATTTTTTGGGCAAATGCTTTGGGCACAAGGGTTGAAAATCCTTGGTCATCCGCTATTAGTGTGGCCTGCTGTGCCTCACTAAAGCCAAGGGCGTTAAGCAACTGTTGAGGTGTGCGGTAAGCTTCACGCAACTGGGTGCGCCAATCTTCTGGGGGTTTGGCGTGTTTAATCAAGCTTAAAGGTTCAACTTGCGCCGTGCTTTGCGGTATCATATGCAACATATTCCCCGATGTTTATTTCATTAGAGCGAAAAAATGGCTAATTATAGCAGTAACGATTTCAAACCTGGTCTTAAAGTAATGTTAGAAGGTGATCCATGTGCCATGGTGGATGTCGAGTTTGTCAAACCNGGTAAAGGGCAAGCATTTACCCGTGTAAGGATGAAAAACTTGAAATCTGGCCGTGTATGGGATCGTACCTTTAAAGCGGGAGAATCCATTGAAATGGCAGACGTGATGGACCGGAACATGGAATATCTATATACGGATGGTGAGTTTTGGCACTTCATGATGGCAGACGGTACTTTCGAGCAATATGGTGCAGATGTCAATGCCGTAGGCGACTGTATTAAATGGTTGAAAGAGCAGGAAATATATCTTGTCACCTTATGGAATGATGCACCCCTAGCTGTTGTTGCTCCGAACTTTGTGGAGCTAGAAGTCACAGAAACAGACCCTGGCCTGAAAGGTGATACCGCTCAAGGGGGCAGTAAGCCAGCGACTTTAGCCACAGGTGCTACCGTGCGAGTTCCTTTGTTTATTGAGCAAGGCGAGATGTTAAAGATTGACACTCGCACAGGCGATTACGTGAGCCGCGCATAAACACAGGATTCTCATGATGCCATGGCAACCTAGTGCTGACATTAAACAGCTTAAGCAACGTGCCAAGATCATTAGCCAAATCAGAGATTTTTTTGCTAACCTCGATGTGCTTGAGGTTGATACCCCAGTTATGTCTCATTATGGGGTATCTGACCCTCATATAGATTCTATACCTGTCGACTTTGGTTCACATAGCACAATGCCTGATGCAGCTATCAAGCACTCAATGTGTCTTGTGTCTTCCCCTGAATACGCAATGAAACGCTTGTTAGCTGCAGGCAGCGGCAGTATCTATCAAATAGCAAAAGCCTTTCGAAATGGAGAAGTAGGCCGCCGACATAATCCAGAATTTACCTTGTTAGAGTGGTATCGTATCGGTTTTAATCTGCAACAGTTGATGCAAGAAGTCGCTTGCCTTATCAGTTATGTACTAAAAAACGAAGCNTTAAAGTGGCATTTTTGGAGTTATCAGCAGGCCTTCGAGATGATTCTTGCTATCAACCCACTCACCGCTAGTGATCACGCCATAAAAGCCAAGGCCTTGGCCCAAGTGGATATTCAAATGGACGCTGGCGCTCCCCGAGATGCGTGGTTAGATTTGTTAATGAGCCACTGTATCGAACCCAATTTGCCCAAAGCGTGTTTTGTTTTTGATTACCCTGCCAGCCAATCAGCCCTAGCAATGATTCACATAGATGCGNNTGGCAATCAAGTGGCACGGCGCTTTGAGGTGTATGTTAATGGCATGGAGTTGGCTAATGGCTATGAAGAATTGACGGACGCGCAAGAACAAGAACAGCGCTTTGTAATGGATAACGCGACCCGATTAGCCATAGGAAAAACGCCAATGGCCGCTGATGATAGGCTAATTCAGGCCTTAGCAGCAGGGTTACCTGAGTGCGCTGGCGTTGCTTTAGGTATAGAGCGTTTGTTAATGTTAGCCTCTGGTGAGGCTGATATTGCTAAGGTGATGGCGTTTAACCATCACCGGGCCTAGGTATGGATCAATTGTTTTAAAAACACATTATGTTAATTCGGCCAGCATTTGGCCCAATCGAGTGGTGGTGCCAGCACTGAGTTCTTTGGGCCATTGACTGACCCCTTTTGGNAAACACAAAACTANGGTGGAGCCTAATTTAAAGTGCCCCATTTCTTCTCCCCTGTGCAATACGATGGGCTCTTGATGGCCATAGTTAAACTGGCTCACGACCTGACCTTTAGGACANACCAACCCTGCCCAAACAGTTTCTACACTGGCCACAATCATAGCCCCTACAAGGACCATAGCCATAGGACCAAATTCCGTTTCAAAAATAGCCACTACCCGTTCATTACGAGCAAATAAGCTTGGCACTTGGCCCGCTGTGGCTTTATTAACAGAAAATAATTCGCCTGGCACATGCACCATATGGGTGAGTTGACCGTCACAGGGCATATGAATACGATGGTAGTCTTTAGGTGCCAAGTAAATAGTAGCAAAATCACCATCAATAAAAGGCTTGGCAAGGTCACTATTGCCACCCAGCAAACTAGTGAGGTTGAACTCATGGCCCTTGGCTTGGAATAGGCTCTGCCCAGTTATTTTTCCAATCTGGCTAATAGCGCCATCGACCGGGCAGGCTAGGTGTTTTGGATGATGATCAATGGGACGAGCATCAAGCTTAAGACTGCGAGTAAAAAAGTCATTAAAACTATCATAATCAGTAGGATTTTGACGTTCAGCTTCCGCCATGTTGACCTTGAAATGTTTTACAAAAGCACGAATAAAGGGGTCTTTGATGACAGGTATTGAACTATGGGCTAGCATACCTACTAGGCGTGAAATTAAGTGTTTCGGTAACAAATACTGCATCAGTACAAATAAACGGTCGCCCATTATAAATCCTTAATTATGTGTGGTGAAGTCGTCTAAAGACGCTTTAATGTGTTGAAAGCTGGCCATACGGATAGGGTCGATATGACCCTCTTCTAAAGCCTTTAATAATGCACAAGCTGGCTCATGATCATGGCTACAATCACTAAATTTACAGTAGCCTAAATAGGGCCTAAACTCTACAAAACCCTCTAGGAGGGTCGCTGTGTCCATATGCCAAAGACCAAACTCACGTATACCTGGAGAGTCAATTAACTGTCCACCATTGGGGATATGGAATAATTTAGCTGTGGTCGTAGTATGAACACCTTTGTTAGTTTGTTCAGATAAAGCGCTGGTTTTAATATCTACGCCCGGCAGTAGTACATTCACCAGACTAGACTTGCCAACACCTGATTGCCCAACAAACACGCTCACTTTATTATTTAATGCTGCATATAATGCCTCTAGGCCTGCTAAGCTTTGGGTCGAGGCGCGGATAATGCGGTAACCCAGAGTTTGGTAGCGGGCTAACATAGGTTCCAAATGGATCTGTGCCTCTTCATCTAATAAATCAGTTTTGTTGAGCAGCAAAATGGGTTCAATGTTACTGGCCTCTGCGGCCACTAGATATCGATCTATCAAACTAGCATGGGCATAGGGTTTGGGCGCGAAAGTAACAATAATCTGATCAATATTAGCGGCCACAGGTTTAAGATCACCATATTTGTTGGGCCGGCTTAAAATGCTATTGCGGTCATCGCGAGCCACAATAACCCCTGATTGATCTGCTGCTTGACGCCAAGAAACTTGGTCACCCGTAACGAGGAAGCCTAAATTAGAGCGGATTTTGCAACGGAAGACTTCACCTTGGTGCTGGCCATGTAAAGCTTCCACATCAATTAAAGAGCCATAGTGGGCTATGATCAGCCCCTGCTGTTCTGGGGATAGGTCGCCATGTTCTATGGCTCGCTCTATGGCGCCATCTTGCTTGTTCGCACGCGCGCGGCGTTCTTCTTGAACTTTATCAATTTGCCATTGTTGGTGGCGGGTGAGTTTACGTTTGGCCATGGAGAATTAATGTACTGTTGTGTCAGTAAAGGCTCCATTCTACCGCGAAGTGAGGCATAATTCAGTGTATCAATCTTACTAGAGCACTTTTCTTGTGAAACAAGCACACAATTTAATTTGGTTAGACTTAGAAATGACCGGTCTGGACCCTGAACAAGACGTTATCATTGAAATCGCCACCATTGTTACGGACGCGCATTTAAATGTTTTGGGTGAAGGACCATCACTTGTCATCCATCAAAGTGATTCAGTGCTGGAAAATATGAATGCTTGGTGTATTAAACAACACGGTCAATCAGGTCTGACCCAAAGAGTGCGCGAAAGTAAGGTCAGTTGTTCAGATGCAGAGCAGCAAACCCTAACGTTTCTTAAAACTTTCGTTGAAGGGGGGCACTCACCTATGTGTGGCAACACCATTGGCCAAGATCGGCGCTTTTTAGTGAAGTACATGCCTCAGTTGGAGGCTTATTTTCATTACCGCAATTTAGACGTAAGTACTCTCAAAGAACTGGCCCGCCGGTGGCGCCCAGATTTACTCGACGGGCTCAAAAAAGATGGGACTCATTTGGCCTTAGATGATGTGCGCGATTCAATTACCGAAATGGCTTATTATCGTGATCATTTTTTGAAAATGGCCCCGTAAACTTAGAGTGGTTAATGGAGAGCACTAACTCAACTAGCCATAGGTTAATGTTGCCTGTTGTACATATTGTTGGATTAGGCGGCCTGCCATAATTCCCGGTGGGGCAATAGTTTCAGGTAATTGATCGTATCGAAACCAGTTTGCTTCTGCGATTTCAATGCCATCAATTTTAATTTCCTTACTTGTGGCATTGGCAATAAAACCAAGCATGAGTTGTCCAGGATAAGGCCAAGACTGACTGCCGACATATTGAATATTGTTGATGACCAAACCTACTTCTTCAAACACTTCTCGGTGAAGCGCCTGCTCAGCGCTTTCCCCAGCCTCAAGGTAACCTGCCAATGCACTAAACCGGTTACTGGGCCAGTTGGCATTGCGCGCCAAAAGACATTCATTTCCATGGGTCACCAGAACGATTACACAAGGCGATATGCGGGGGTAGTTATTAATATTGCAAGCAACACAGGTCATCGCGTGTTCTCTATCTGTGGCTTGATTAGGTTGGCCGCATGTGCCACAAAAACGGTGTGTATCTTGCCAATCCAACAACTGTACAGCCCGACATACCAAAGTAAACACTTCCTTGCCAGCAACGGCTAAGATGTCGCGCAATGTCACCAAACGATAGCCTTTAGCTTCAATCTTGGGGGTATTAGTCTTTAATTCCCATACTTCACAATCTCGGCTATGCCATTGACCAAGGGTGAGTTTACGTTGACAAAGCAAGCTCAATGGCTCAGCCATATCGCTGTCAATAATGGGGTTGCTAGCTTTTGCTTCAGGGTGGGCGAGTAATATGTCACCACCCACCACAGCAATAATCCATTTTTTTTTGGTATTTACTTGGACTGAGCTGGCATATAAACCGTTGAGGCTGGCAGGGATATTCACAGGAGGAGGTACCTTTTGTGGGGTGTTTTAGGTCAGTTAATAAGCTTGCTCAAGGCAGGCAGATTGAAATGTCTGCACATGCACACAGTCGCTCTATGATGATAAGTCTAACATGGATAAATGGCGGCTTGGGTGGGGGGTTCCATTGACCTAAGGTTTCACAGTAGATGTGGATGCAAACCCGCACTCATACCCACACCGTTACTAGCATTAGGGTTTGTTCGCTTTTCAAATGTGTATAAACAAAAAAACCCACTCCAAAAGGGGAGCAGGTTTTCAGACTTTGCAGATTGCACATCTTCAATAGAATGTGCAGGGATTATGACTCACGCTAGAAGCTTTAAAGGGTCTCTTTCTGAGCCAAACTTTGCTCCCTGAGTCCGTCTCGGTATAGTGCCTTGAGCAACGAAATACCCATAAGGATCATCATAAAGGAAAAGGGGATTGCACCAACAATCATGGCAGCTTGAATCGCGTTTAAACCTCCAGCTAGCAAAAGTGCCCCAATGACTGCAGTTAAGATAATACCCCATACAATAATATGGGCTTTACCTGCAGATTCAGTTGATCCGCCCGCACTAATCGTATTCACCACAAGCACTGCTGAATCTGCTGAAGTCACTAAATAAGTGAGCAATAGTAAAACGATTAAAAAGGACATAATGCCCTTACCTGAATCGAGCATGACATTAATCACCTCGTAGAGTTGTCCCGTGAGGCTTTTAGCAAAGATTGCCCCATCTGCGACACCACTGAGCTCAAGGTCAATTGCAGTCCCACCTAATAACGTGAACCAAAGGAAACACATTAGTGATGGAGCAATAATGGCACCCACAACGAACTCACGTATCGTTCGATTTTTAGAAATTCGTGCTAAGAAAATACCCACAAAAGGTGCAAATGCAATCCACCATGCCCAATAAAAAATAGACCACCAACCTTGCCATTCACCCGGACTACCTGGACCATCAGCTGGGAATACTGTGAAAGTCAATGCAGGTAGATTGATGACGTAAGTG
>JGI24538J26636_10000228_pt1 | contig 17039 bp, 21 predicted proteins | sample SouAtlMetagenome_FD_26636 | JGI IMG/M metagenome (IMG submission 26636) | reverse complement strand
TGTGTCTGTCTGGCTGGCTGGCTCGCTGGCTCTCTGGCTGTCTGGTTGGCTGGTCGGCTGGATGGCTGGCTAGCTGGCTGTCTGGCTGGATGGTTAGCTGGCTGGCCAAGGTCTGGGGCCTGGAGCGGTTAACTGGCTGGCCAATGTCTGGGGCCTGGAGCTTGGGACCTGCGCCTGAGACCTATCCTGGGTGAGCCTTGGGCATGGTACCTGGGCTTGAAACTAAGTGGTCATTGCACCTAAGCCTGCGACCTGCAGCTTGGGTTTAAGATTTATGCTATCCTGGGCTCCTGGGCGTGGACCATGGACCAGGGACGCCTGGAACCCACCCCAAGTCCATTGGAGGCAACCAGCAGACCACATTTAGTCGCGGTAGACACGCAGTGGCGTTCATGTACTTCTTTTTGGAAACGTCAGTTGCGTCCATGGCCAAGCTGATCCTCTTCTGACCTCGAGCAAGCTTTCGAGCCTTACCCAAATAACGCATCCGCTCCCATGGCGTGGCCTTGCGGCCGAAATTCTTGGCTTCAGGGTGTGAAGCAGACCTCTGGCTGTTCGCCGAACGCTTCGCGAGCTTCTTTGCAAGCTTCATAAAGTGACTCTTCCTCCCAAACCGAATGCGTGTGGCGGCGTTGATTTTAATTGTTTTTCTATGTGTCCTGGCCAAGCCATTCACAACATGCTTGACACTACGCAGCCCTCCCTGGACTTCGTCATCTTTCACTTCAGTCACTACAGCAGATATATAACTTGTCGGGACGGGCCGACACTTGCCCCATGCGGTGGTCAAAACTCCAATATCCGAGACAGCAAATTCACCCCACGCTGGATCACCCTTCGTGCTTTCCCAAAGGTCGGCGAATGCTTCGGCGAACTCGACAATGAAAACCGTCAGCTTATTGACAGAAACCTCCGACAGCGCACTCCGGCGTCGGAGTTTTCCTTTGCGAGCGTCGAGTAGATCGGCGATGTCTGAGTCTGAGTCAATCAAAGATGATAATCGGAGAAACTTACCAGAGTTACCTGACCGCTCAATCTCAGACTGTTTCAAGGTCGCATGATCAACAGTCGAGCCGCGCAGTATTAGCTGACACCCAGTCCGACTGAAATCAAAGGCTAAGTCTGGCTCACCATGCCGAGGCCACTCCAGAAACGTGCTAAGCAAAGCCTGTGCTTTGCTAGACGAGGTGGTGTCATCAAAGCTCTTTTTACCCAGTCTGTCGTCAGATGCCACGCGATCCAGGAATAGGATCGCTGCCATCATGCTGATGCACCACTCAGAGGATACACATGTCCTTGCAGAGCTGTCTTCTGGTCCTGTGCGTCGCATTTTGCGCGTCTGGCTCCTGCGCGAGTCTGCAACATGACTTTCATCCAGTCCAACACTATTGAGGTACACTTTGAGAGACTGAGCGTGTCTATATGCCAAGTCGCAACCCTTCTTACCGTATACCCAGGACAACAACCAAGTGAAGTCAATCCAAAGGCTCACTGGCTTATCGCCACATTTTGCTGGAATTGCCCGCCACGTAAAAACAGCTTGAAATGGAGCAGCGTACCCACTCACAGGGAGCTTAAGCCCATGACAGTCATAACTTGCGATGTGCTGGTCACGCCACACGGACAATGGGACGAACTTGTCCATCGATGCACTGCGGGGGCCGATAACGACCTCGTTCACGGCGATGACCTTTGCCTCCCAGGATGAAAACTGATCAGGATGCAGCGTCTCTCGGTCACCGTTGTCTTTGCAGTCAAGACTGACAAGCTCGGCGTGGTTGTCGCGCTGCACCAGCTCCCAGGGACCATTTTGTACCACAGAGCGTTGGCCATACACCATTGTGAAAACTCCCGTCAGTGCGTCCCATATGAACTGAAGACTACCAAAATCTCGCAGGCACCACCTCCTCTCCATAGTAGCCGCTCCTTCTACACTACGAGCAAAACCTAGCTTATCCGATAAGCCAACGTTTGAAGCACAATATACATGAAATAAGGAGGTGTACCACTTACATTGTCGTCGCCGAGAGCCACATTCTTGCACCCTGTAAGGCCGTATATCCCATCGGATCGGGGTCCTATGAACTTATATAGGAAGCAGGGGTATATGGGCCATGGCCGCAAGGGGCTTGAGGGCCTCACAACCTAATATTCTGGGCCTTGCGGCTTAGGATGCCTGGAACCATGCGGATGTTCTTGAACTCTCTTATTGCAGCCGCCTCCAGAATGCCAATGGCCCCAGGCTCTGTGTGCACAGCAATCAAAATCATGGACCTAAACTCCTGCGCATATGATATAGCGGCGTTTTCCCCACGTGAATATTTCTTGTAAAATCGATGGTGGGGGCAATGTGTCACACCAATCTTGTAAGTTTGAGGTTGGTAGTCTAAATGACGGTAAATGACGTCACATGCGTGCTCCAGTTTCTTGCCCCCATTATCCAAATTGGACCAATCAACTATGAACCGCGGGTCACCACTGATGTGATCATATTCTTCCTTGAACTTACTCCCAGGCAATCGTAACACCAATTGCGGCGCAATACGAGCACCAACTCTTGCCACTTTTCTGACCCTGAGTCGCGGGCAAATATGAAATCTGTGAAATCTCAATTTGCTTTATCACTTGTTTCAATGTTTTGNGATTTGGTGGTTGCTACTCGTAGTGATGGGCCCTGCCTTTCATGACTATCTGGATCGGATTCGGCATCACTCTCATCTGACAGAATAACAGTGTTGGAAGTGGGAGCGGCCATGGTCCAACGTGGGGCGCATAAAAGACCCTCCAGGGTCCACAAGGTTCTTCAGGGCCAGGAACGCCATAATAAGCCTCTTCGGGCCCCTGAAGGCCATCTTCATTCGAAGAACCTGCAGAACCCGTACGACCCTTCAATATGAGACACATCAGGGCCCATAATGCCATCCATGAAAAGACTCTTCAGGGCCCCCCAAGGCCCTCCATGATAAGGCCCTTTGCATTAAAAGACTCTCATTGCCCATACGGCTCATAATAAGGCCTGCGGAATGCTCAGGGTCCTTAACGGCATTCGAAGGCCCGCATGGGCTTAGTAAGGCGTTTAGGCCTCATGGCCTTATCATGCTTAGCCTCGAAGGCATTCACGTCAAAGAATGTGGGCCTATCGAGCCGATGTGGCTGGCTGTGAAGAAATACAATGCAACTCATGCGTGAAAAAGAAACTAGGCCTTGGAGTATTGCTGGTACGTTAANTTCTACAAACGAACATGCAACTGGAGAAGCTGTTTCGTCTAAAATACACTTCCAGGCTCAATTAACATGCAGCTGGTGAAANTGATTCGTACTCTGGGTCGGGTTCATTGACCACTCTGTCTGCCGAACCTGAACTCGCAAGTGTTCTGGTGCCCAGAGCCATTGCTGGCGTATCGCCGAGGGGTCCGCGTGTGGTCTCCTTGCTCCCCTGAGCCTTCTGCTGATCAGCGCTCTTCTCCTCGGCATCAATCGGCAGCAATACAGGCTTGTCGCCGATATTGTCCATATCGAGAAGGTCCACGAGATCGGGTGCTGATCTTGCACGTTTTGTTGGCTTGCCCAGCCATGTTCCCCAGCCCCAGGGTCCGCGTTGAACAACCGCATTCTCGTCAGCCTTTTTCAGCGCAGCCACGACCAGATCAGCTTCCGTTGCTGGCGTCTTGCTAAAATTGTCCGTTGCTGGCTTCTCGCCGCGAGGTTCATTGATTGGGCTGTCAACTTCTGCCAGCGATACCTGGTCGGCGCACGGATCTGGCACAGAGTCTAATGTCATACTCGCCCATTCGTCTTCAAACCATGGCTCCTCGCTCTGAGACATTGATGCCTGAGGTATTTTGGCCTCGAAATTAGGATTTGCCTTTGTGGAACTGAATTGCTACAGGGAGATGTTGATCAATTGTGGTCCTCGCACTCTGAAATTGACAAGTTGGGTTTTTACGTTGATACATAGAATGCACAAATGTGTGTTCCCCCATTCAACCTCTCTGTTGTTCGCCCTGTTCGCTGTTTAAAGAAGCGAGCACTACTTTAAATTCCTCGAAAGCGCCTTTCAGAAAGTCTTTAGCAAACCTTTCCAAGCTCTTGCAAGGTCTTACCAGGGGCTTGGAAGGCCCTCTAGTTCTGAAGGTTTTTACAAGGCCGCCATAACAAACAAGCGCAGGCACGATATAATGGTCTTTCGAGGCCCTGTTTAATGCCTTTGAAATCCCTTCCGAAGACCTTGCCAAGCAATAACAAATACGTGCAAATACGAATGGTCTTTAAGATGCCAATTAACGGAATTGAAAAGGNCCTTCGCCGACCTTGCACAAGCCNTCAATGGGGAGGGCTGTGAAGGCCTCTACGAGGACGTGAACAGGCCTTATAAGGGCCTGTCGTGGCTGCTACATGTGGCTACTGCGAACGCCTGCAACTGAGTGTGCTTGCCATCGTGCATGCTCTGTCCAGAGAGGGCTCTAATCCGCAGCGGCGTATTGCAACGCCGCTATAACGAACAAGCGCAAGCACGAGAGAGGCACTGAAGAAGCATTTAAAGGCCAGTAAAGAGCATTTTGAAGACCTTGAAAAGCCACAACAAAGAAGTGCAAACACGAAAGGTATGTTAAGGGACTTTCAAATGCCTTCGAAAGGTCTCTTACAAACCTTGCACATNTCTTCGAAGGGCCTCGTAAGGCCTTGACAAGGCCCNGAAGAGGCNTCCTATAAGCTTGTCGTGGCCACTAAGCATGGCTACTGCCAACGAATGTGATTGCCATCGTGCATCGCAGCCTCTTACAAGGCTGGCATAACAAACACGCGCAAGCACAATAAGTAGCTTAAAAAACATGTGTTTGGGATCTTTAAAAGGACGTTCAGAGAGCTTGCAAAGCCATAACACACAAAAGCAAACACGAACGGATTGTTACAAGGGCCTTTAGAGATCTCGAAAGCGTTTTAAAGGCCTTGCACAGGTCTTTAAAGGGACTTGTAAAGAACTTTACAAGGCGGTGAAAAAGCATTCTAAAGGCTTGTTGTGGTCGTTAAACAGGGCTACCACCAGTACATACAACTTCATGTTTTTGAAATCTCTGATTTCTGTGGATTTACTATTATCCACAGCGGCAGCAGCATCTCCCNACGATTTGTGGGAGAAGAAAATGCAGCGCGCACGACACTTGGCTCGCAACGACGGCATGCCTGTACACATGTCGCCGCTGGCTTGGCGCCGTATGAGATCACATCTTCCTGTTGACCCGATTCGTAGAGTTTCCATTNTTGGAATCCCGACTGCCGCTGCTTTTTTGCCTGGCAGCGACAGAACTACCTTTCNTCGTACCCGTGCCTTTGGACTTGCCCTTTGTATTGCTNTTGCCCTTACCTTTCTTCAAGCTCCAGGCCTTCACGCNAAGTCGATGAAACGTCGGAGCAGGAGNAGTCACTGTGCCGCGCATGTCATCCTCCACGACAAACCTTGATAAGGCCTTTTTGAAGGCCTTCAAGATCCCCCAAAGGCTTTTTGAAATTGTCCAAAGGCCATGAAAATGCCTTCAGAAGGTTGTCAAAAGCCTTCGAACAAGCNCCAAAGGATCTTATAGAGGCTTGATACAGGCCTTTCTCGAAGGCGTTTTAAAAGGCCTTTCAAAGGCCTTTATAAGTTCAAGGCTTTAAAAGGCATTTGAAAAGCCTTCGAAAGCCTTTCAAATAAGAGTTATCGAAAGACTCTTGGAAGCCTTTAAAAGGCTTTAGAAAGGTAATCAAAAGGCCTTCTCATGTTTGAATCAGAAGCCTGTCATGTTTGTCTACAGTCGTGCGACTGTGTGGGTAGGTAAACAGCTCGACCCAGTTTTTCAAGTCCTTGTCTCGCTTAGCCATCGACAAGCTGCTGTCGCCTCTCCCGTTTTCCTTATCAATGTCAGCGTTATACCGCATCAAGACTTCGGCGGCATCAGTGTTTCCCGCTCTGATCGCCAGCATGAGCGGCGTCTCCTTGAGGTCGCCCCGTGTGCAGTCGACTTGTGCACCATGCCTGCACAGCGTGGCAATCATGCCAGGCTTCACATCGTAGGGATCCTGAAAACTCGCTAAAACGTGCAGCGGGGCCCATTCATAGCTGTCTGGCCTATCGCCGAACGTTTTTGGGCAAACCTGCAGCAGCTGGGACAAGATGACATCCATGTCGCGCCTGGTAGCCCTTTACTCGTATAAAGCCCTGAACGGCTTGGATAAGCCATTCAGGGCCTTTTGCAGTTTTTAATAGGCGCCTCAAGGGCCTCCTCGTCTTGGGGTCCGCTGAGGGACTTATAAGTTCCTTGAGGGCCTTGTAAACGCCTTATCAATGCTTCTGAGGCTCTTAAGGGCTGTATAAGTCCTCAAGCGTCATTGAAGAGCTTGAAGGGACATATAAGTGCCAGGTCCTGCAGGCAGAGCCTTATGAGTGCCTCGAAGGCGCCCTGGACGGCCTTACAAGTGCATTGGGGGGCGCTACAAGTGCATTATAAAGGCTCCCAAGCCTTTTAGGGCCCGTTGGTATCCTCCTGACTGCATCGTAGCAGCAATGACTCACCAAGGTTTTGCCGCCGATAACTTCGTCCCATTCGGTGAATCCCTGTTCATGCATATACGCACGAGCTTGCGGCACTGGCAGGGTGCTAGGCTCGGCAGATGATACAGAAGCGTCGACGTTGACAGGTGCAGAATCACCCGCGTCTATCGTCTGGCAAACGGTCAGTTGAAGCAGCGATCGGGCAAGTTTCAAAGCTTTCAGAGTCTGCGGATCAACTCCTTGGGCAACCTCCTTGGCAACAAGAGAGTCTATTGACTGTGCAACCCTCTCAGCCTGCAGCTGATCCTCCTCCTCATCACTGAGGATCATCTCCGCCTCGTCCACCTTATCTGCCTCCGCCTCCACAGTAGCCTCCTCTGTCTCTTCCCGAAACACCTCAGACGCAGACGCATCGACTTCTGGCTTGGCGCCGCAACCAGTTTTCCTGACCTTTTCACGAGGCTTATCGCCTGCCGGTCGAAGGTACTCATTATGCAGGCTCTCAGGTACAGGAGGCAGCAAGGCACCAGGTGTCGGTGGGGCAGCGATCGCTTCAGCACGCGTACCGCTGCTGCTTGACTTTGAACTTGGCCGCAATCTATTCGAGGCCCTTGGCGGTGGCAAGACTGCTCGTTTCCTGGTCTGCGCAGGCTTTGCTATGACCATTGGCGCGGGAGATGACACTGGTGGTTCCTTGTTAAGTAGTTAGGAAGGCCTTGCAGCGGCCTTCGCATGCTGGGAAACAAAATCAGAAAGTCGTAATCTTGAGAAAAATGCAAAAAATGGCAGTGCCCTTTGAGCCCCCCTTTGGTGATTCCCCTAAACGTCTTAGCAAGGCCACCCAAGGCCGCGCGAAGCGGTGGGGGGCCGCACTCGCGAAGGGAAGTGCCTTATCAAAAAGAACTAAAACGTCTGTGTAAAACTTGTGAAATGCATTTTGAACGGTATTTAAAGGTCTGGAAAAGGCGTTACTATACCACGATGAAGCATCCTTCGCTCGCGACCCCATTCTTTCCAGATTCACCTGCAATTTGCGATCACCACTCATAAGCGTCTTAGCCCAGTGCTGGCTTTCCGCCGAATCGTCGTCGCAGAAACGCCACAGCAGATTTTTGGCGTCCCACCACTCAGTGAGTGACAGTTTTGGTCTGTCGTAGTACACAAGCTCTGTCAGTGTTTTTGTATCAGCTCGGCAGGCGCTGCTGAGTTCCTTGAGCAAATGACTGTCATCGTGTCGCTCACCAAACCACTTCTGCCGCTCGGTCACATCTTCAAAGTCGATCATTTCGACATCCTCGAGCACCCTGGGAAACCGCACCAACCAGGTACTGTACATCTTCTCGCGTGCCTTGAAGACGGCCAAAACGTTCCAAAGGCTACAGTTGGCGTGAAGAAAGCAGCTCCTCCCATAAGGATTCTTTTCATCCCTAAGCTTGTTGAGTAGCAGCGCCCGAAGTTCAGTGAACTGAACGCTGCTGCCGACAGCGGTGCCCTTCCGCAAATTCCAAGGGTGCTCGCCTATGCAGCAGAGGCGGTAAGCATAAAATGCCATGGGCTTCCCCGTGATATACGTCGCATTTACAGGTGGATCGTGAGGCATCAGCATAGACCTGGCAGGGCGCCCTGTTCCCTCGACAGGCGACTATTGAGAGCTACATCAGTCAAGGGCTGCTGAGCAGTCCCTGAGACGATTGAGGAGACTGTCAGGGAGGAGACCGACAGGGAGGAGACCAACAGCGAGGAGACCGACAGGAAGGAGACCGACATGGAGGAGACCGACAGGGAGAAGACCGACAGGAGGAGACAAACAGGGAGGATACCGAAAGGGCTGAGACCGACAAGGAGGAAACCGGCAAGGGAGGAGACCAACAGGGAGGAGAACGACAGGGATGAGACCAAAAGGGATGGAGACCGACAGTAGAGGAGACAGACAGGGAGGAGACCGACAGCGATGAGACCAACAGGGAGGAGACTGACATAGGGAGCAGACCGACAGTGAGGAGACCGACAGGGAGAACACCAACAATGAGGAAACAAACAGGGAGGAGACCGACAGGTTGGAGACTAACAGGGAGGAGACTGGCAGGGAGGGGAAGGCATTTGAAGATCGTTAGCCAGCCTTTAAGAAGCCTTTGTAGCACCACTTGAAAGACCTGCAAGAAGCCCTCAAGAGGCCATTGAAGGTCTTCGCTTGAGGGGGTAAGGTTCAGAACAAACTTTCAAAATGCGTTTACGATACATTTCAAAGTCCCTTAATAGATCACAGTGAAACATGCAAAAGGTTTTTAGGTCTTCAGCAGGCCTTCCAAAGGCATTTGAAAAGCATTGGAAGGCATGCAGCAGTCCACGAAGAGGCCGTTGAAGGTCCAAAATTGAAGCGGAATTTACAAGGGTCTGAACAAGCTCTTCAAAAAACATCCAAGCCTTCAAACAAACTTCAAGACAAACGTAAAAAACCCTTGAACAATTTCTTAGGGTGCATTCAAGAATGCCTTGTTATATGACTCTAAACTTGCCTGTGCTGCAGCAAGTTGGGACACAACCTTCTTGCGTCCTGGAATCGCCTTGAAAGCAGGCTTAACGCCGAGTGAAGCTGCCCCAGGCGTCTGCTCGGGCGTCATTGTGAGCAAAAAANAATGCAGATTCCACAGAGTCCAGTTCGCCTTCAATCTGGACATATGGCCCTTGGACTGGTGGTGCAGCCAGATTCTCCGCTTTGATCCGATGAAGTCCAAGGCAGCCTGATACTACAAAAGGAAGAGNCAGCCTTAAGGCTTTGTTCAGCCTTCGACTAGGTGCCTTAATAGGGGACCTTGTGTATTNATCGGGCATAGCTTCCGCAGGTCTTTAANGGCCTTTCAAAGGCCTAACATGTTTTCTAAAGGCCTTTCCATTGCCTTCTGAAGGCGTTTTCAAACATATTTTGCAAACCTTGTGTAAGCCTGTAAGACGCCTTCCAAACCTGGTAATGCACTCCGCATATCGATTGATACAGGCCAGCGCATATAGGAGGACATCGGTGAAAGCTCTGCTGGCAATGGACCAGAACGTCCTTGCCATCCTTCAGGGTGATCTCAGCCATGCTTTTGGCCATGGCGAAATGAATATCCAGCCCAGCAGGAGCATCCACGTCTATGTGGATCACGGTTGCCTGAGCAAGCGCTTCCCTCGGGTACCAAGGCCCTTTCCCATTATGTCTCCCCTTGCAGTTTATGATGCAAGTTATCCTGCGGTGCACCCTCCAGAACTCTCTATCCTGCACACAACGTAAAGGAGCAATCACGAAGTTGCCTGTAATATCAGATGGTCCTCCCAGGGCCGTCGCGCTGAGGACTGTAATCTCAGTGGGGTGATGACGACCCATTGCGTTGCTTGCACTGGCTTGCTTGTCGCAGAAAAAGAAACAACTGTCAAAACAAATGTTAGGCCGAATAGCTTGAGCACAAATACGTACTGCTCCAACGAAATGGGATCTCAAACCAAATTGGTATCATCAAAAGGTTTTCGAACTCCTTTAGTGGGATCAGGGGCCACGCAAGTGGCTATAGATTTCACCGTAGTGTTGGCTACACCCGCAGTCGAAAAGACTATAGGGATCTTAACGCTTGTCAGGAGGGGGGGCGTTCAAGGGCTATAGGGGTCGTTTATAACCTGTACAGAAATCAAGTGACCGCCTGCGATCTTGCGATCCCTATGATACATTCAAGGAAGCGTTGTCGTGTTACCTAAATGTTTCCAGTGATCCCATTCGACAAGCCCAAATCTGAACTTAGGGCCCTCTTGAAGGGAAACACACGAGCACGGCTCAAAACCCGAGACCGATCTATAAGGACTTCACCCTTCCTCTTTGTTGTCTGCCTCGATCATCTTTTGCAAAGTCTTTAGAACGCAACTTAGAGGACCTTTTAACATGCCTTTTGAAGACCTTGTAGAGGTCTCAAAAGGGACTCGGATGGGCCAGTAAAAAGTCGTTGCAAGGTCGGCATACCAAACAAGCGCGAGCACAATAAATGCCTTTAAAAGGCCTTTGGAAATCCGTTGAAAGGTTTTCAACGACCCTGCAAATCGAGAACAAACAAGTGCAAACACGAAAGGTCTTAACAAGACATTTTAAGCATCGCAGAAGGCATTTTGAAAACATTGAATTGTTCTTCAAAGGGGCTTGTAAAGGCCTTTCAAGGCGGTGAAGAGGCCCTCTAGAGGCCTGTCGTAGCCACTAAACATTGTCACTACCAGCACATGCGGCNNCAGCGATCATGCATGCTCTATCCAATAAACCAGTATCTGCAGCGGCATCGTACAAGGCCGACATAACANATACGCGCAAGCACGATAAAAGGCCTTTGAAAAGGCTTCTAGAAACATTGAAAAGGTCTTTCAACGACTGTGTAAAGTCATAGGAAAATAAAAACAAGCACGAAAGAATTTCAAAAGGAAGTTCGTATGTTTATTGAAGGTATGCGAGGGCCTTTGAGAGACATTGCAGAGGTCTTCAAGGGCCTTGTAAAAGCCTTTACAAGGGCATGAAGAGGCATNTTNAAGCCTAGTCGTGGCCATTACACATGGCTACTACCAACGCATGCAACTTCATGTTATTGCCATCGTGCGTTCTCTAGCGGCGTATCACAGGGCCACCATAACAAACACGCGCAAGCACNCTAAAGGCCTTTACAAGGCCTTTTAAAGCACTCAAAAAACGTGNAAAGACCTTGCAAAGCCAACACGAACGAGTGCAAGCACAAAGGTCTTTGANTTGCCTTTCAAAGGCCTTCAAAGGCCTATNAAGACCGTGCCCAGGTCTTCATTCAAAGGGGATTGTAAAGGCCTTTACAAGGTCATTGAAAAAACCTTCTAAAGCCTTGTCGTGGACACTAATCATGGCCACTACCATTGCATGCAATTTCATGTGTTTAGCAATCGTTGAATTCTCTCTGTGCAATTGCTATTATCCGCGACAAGCGTCCACTAAGCGGAAAAACGCGTGCTTTGCACCCTGTTCATGTCACTGGCTTGCGCTATACACTGGCTTTACGCCGTATGTGACTTCCTGTCATCCCGCCTATCGATAGCGGCTGCTGCTGCTGCTGCGATCACTCTGCCACCAGCCGTTGTCACCCCACCTCGAGCCTGAGCTCGAAGAGGAAGGCTGCTGCCTCTGCTCGTTAGCGTTGCCCTTCTTGCCTTTGTGATCCTTGCCCTTGCAGCCTTTGCCGCGGTTGGGGTTGGTTTGCCCGCGCAGCTGCCTGGCGGCAGAAGCCTGTGGACGTTCGACGCCTGGAATCGGCCGCGGACGGAGCCTGTAAAAGCCTTTTTGGAAGCCTACATCCTTCAAGGCTTTTTCAAAGTTTTACAGGCATTTAGGAAGCCTTCATAAAGAATTCCAAAAGGCCTTCAAACGGGCTCCAGAGAATCTTCTGACGGCCTTTGAAAAGACTTTGAAGGTGTTTGGAAAGCCTTTGAAAGGCCTTTAAAACATTGTTTGAAAAGCCTTTAAAACCTCTTAAAATATCCCTGAAAAAACCTTTCGAAACGACTTTAAAAAACCTTTCGAAGCCTCTAAAAAGCCTTTGAACGGCCCCCTACAAGGTTAAAAAAGGAAGCCTGCCAGATCCAGTCACTCCCTTGCCCTTTGTGTCGCCAAGCCACTCCAACAAGGCCTGAACGGACCTGTTATGCCAAGCCATGTCCGAGCAGCTGGTGCCTTCTTCGTTGCGCTTCGTAAGATCAGCGCCGTAACACAGTAAGACCTCAATGGCATTAAGATGCGCCGTGCTGATCGCAGTCATGAGCGGCGTCATGCCCTTGCCCTTTGTGCACTCAGTATTTGCGCCAGCCTTGCACAAAATATCAATCATGGCAGCCTTCACATCGTTCTTGTCTTTATTGTTCGATAAAATGTGCAGCGGGCTCCATCCATATNTGTCTGGCTTATCGCCAAAATCTTTGGGACATGCCTTCAGCAGCTGGTATAGGATGAGCTGGGATCCCGTCCTGGAAGCNCTTCACTCATATAAGGCCCTGAATAGTTTGGATAGACCGCTCACGGCCTTTGAGTGTTTATTGTAAGTGCCTCAAGGGCCCTATCGCCTTAGGGTCCTTTGAGGGACTTATAAGTTCCTTGAGGGCCTTGAAAGTGTCTCATCAGTGCATCAAGGGGCCCTTGAAGACCTCAAGCGCACTTGAAGGCTTGATGGACCTTATAAGTTCCTTAGGTCATGCAGGGCCTTAGGAGCCTTAAGTGTCCCTTGAGAGCCCTTGGAGGCCTTAGAAGTGCCTTGAGGGCCTTATAAGTGCCTGGCCCTTCTCTCAGGGCCCTTTGGCATCCTGCGTTCCGCATCTTGGCAGCAAAGGTGCACCAAAGTCTGCCCGTCCATGATGGCATCAAAGTAAGCGAAGCCTTTGTCGTTCATAAACGCAAACGCCTGAGGATATGAAGGGGGCCTTGACATATCCTGGGCATCGGACACAATGGCCTCTGCACTTTCATATACTCCTTTGCAGTGAGGATCTGCAGGGGTAAGGTGCATTTGCAGCAGCTGTCGGGCAAGTTTCAGGCATTCCACCTTTGCCTCGGCAGCCAGTCTTGCGTCTGGCGACAGACCCTCAAATTTCTTTTCCTCATGTGCCCAGAGTGCTTTGAGTGTGTCCATTATTTGTTCGCACTCATTCTGCTCGGCTTCAGGATCACTTTGGTTTCCTGTATCTTCCTCCAAGGTGCCCTCATCCTGCGAATCCGCCGCCTCTCCCTGCACCTCCTCATCAGCCTTCACATTTGCTGGTAGCGGGCTTGTCGCCGATGTAGAACCAGCTCGCTCTGACGGCTCACCAGGTGTCTCTGTCTCTCGATCGTCATCAATTTTCGGTACCTTGGCAGGAGGCGTGTCTTTGTGTGCCTGTGTCTCTTGTGGCGTTACTGGTGACCATGTGTCCGGCGAGCGACGAGGTGATCTAGGTGCACCTGGCGATGATGGAGGTGCTGGAGGTGTATTTGGTGGAGGTGAACCTGGCGGCGGTGGGGGCGCCGCTGGGCAGCTTGACGATGGCAAAGGTGGTTCTTCGCTCTTGTCATGCTCTGATGCTTTGCACGTCGTCAGAGTCGCATCCTCTGGTGGCTTGTCCTCGTTACATTAGAAAGGCCGTGCAAAGCCTTCGCATGCTGAGCAAAAACCCATTAAGTCTATAAGAAAGAATAGAAAACAACAGGGCCGGTTGAGGCTTCTTTTGAGGATTCGGAGGGGTATTAGCAAAGCCACCCAAGACCGCGAAAAGCTCGGAGTATCCTCACTCACGAAGGACAGTGCCTTAATCAGAATGCTTGAACAGCCTTCAAACAACTTGACAAGAGCATTGTTTATCGTATTTCGAAGGTGTGGAAAAGGCCTTAATGTACAACGCAGAATCCTCTGTGACCAGTATCTGGCTCTGCGCCGAATCGCCCATCTGACCAGCTGCAGATAATTGTTTGACCCAGAACTGGCTCTGCGCCGGATCGCCCATGTCCGACTGGCAATAATGCCACTGCAGCTCAAACTCATCCCACCACTCTACGTCATTCAAATTGGGCTTGGCGAAGTAAACGAGCTCTGAATCTTTTATAGTAAAGTCGATGCAAAGTTTGCACAGATCGATCAACACTGGCGTGTCCTTCGGCCGCTCAGTAAACCATCTGATTCGTTGCTCGTTTCTCTCGAAGCTGACAGACTCGACACCTGCGAGATCTTTGGGCCACCGCACCAGCCAGTTGCTGTACAAAGGTTCTCGCTCCTGGAAGATCTTCAGAGCTTTGTTGAGACTGCCTGAGGCGTGGAGGAGATGGCTCGGAGTCTCGGCCTTGTTGCCATTCGCAATGCTGTGAATCATCAGCGCGCGCTGTTCTGCGAATGACAAGGTGCTGACATCTGTTGGCTTGCGCAAATTCCACGGGTGCTCGCCTTTGCGGCAGATGCGGTAAGCATAATGATCTCTAGGCGTCAGCTGCACATTCGCACCTGTTGGGCGAGCCTTTGGATGACACAGCTGCGAGAGTGCAGGCGCTCGCGGTACCTGGACAGGCTGCCATGTAATGGTTCCATCAAGCAATGGCTCGATCAGTCCCTGACCGAGCCGATTAAAGAAATCGAAGGCTCCTAAAAATGTCTAGGTATCCGTTGAGAAGACCGCGAAATGTTGGTTTGCGCAGCTGTGTGGAAAGTTAGAAAATGTAAAAATAGGAAGTTTGAAACGAATATGAAAGTTGCTTTGAAGGCCTTATCTAAAGCCACTCAAAAGGCCTATAATATGGATCGTGAAGACTTATTGGGAGGCAGCTAGATTGCCTTCGTGTTGTCTGGCCTTCCTTCAATCTCAGTTGTCGTCAAATCGCATTCGTACATTTTGGTAGTTGCTGCGTGTTTGTCTTGTTTGTCACTGTCAAAGGTATCTGTCTCCCCCCTCGACTTCATCCTCCACATTGCCATTTCCCTCTCCCATTGCCTTCTGCTTCTTATTATTGTTGGGTCTGGGAGATCGTGATGTGGTAATCCTTGAAGTTCATTACCATGCCTTGTCAGTCTCACCAAGGTTTCCCTTTTTTCCCGTACCGTCACTACGCGTTTAGGTTCTCCCCCCAAGTGTCCTTGTGGTGTGTCCTGTTCGGTTCTTTCCTTGAGCATCACACCATGTCGCACCCATCCTTCAGGCTTGCGCCACTTGATTTCGTCTTCGTTTTGGGCCTTTAGCAGGCCTCCGTCAAACGTTTTTCGAAGCGCGTTGAAGACCTGCTAGAGTCTCAAAAGAGGCCTTCGAAGGTCCAGAATCGAAGGGGACTGTTTAAAAGGTTTTGAAAAAACATTGAAAGGATCTTTAAGCGTTTGAACAATCTCCAAAAATCCTTAAACTGGTTCTTAGGAGCCTTCAAAACACTTTTTTAACTGACTTTAAACCTGCCTTCTGTGCGGCTTCCAGGGATGCATCTTGGGGAAGCGGCGTGCCCGCACTTGATCCAGCAGGCTTATCGCCGATCCTCCGCACTACTTGATCCTGCGCCGAAAGCCCCTGCAGGAAGTGGTGCACACCAGCCATCTCTTTCTTGGCTTCACGCATGTCTGGAGCCGCCTTGCTGAAGTGGCCTGGCCAGATCGTTCGATGACACGAAATGTAGTCCAGTGCGGCCTACACTTAAAAAGGAGGAGGGGTAGCCTTAAGGCCCTTTTCGGTCTCTGCCTTAATAGGGAACCTGGTGCCATTGATGGGTCATAACTTCTGCTGGACTTTTAATCCCTGGGCCTTATAAGGGCTTTATAAGGCCTCCAGAGGCCTTATAGTACCCAGAGAGCCCCCCCCCCCTTGGGTACAATAAGAGTTGCCCAGCCATATCTACCCCTGTAGATTTCCACCTGGTAAGACACTCCGCATAGTTTCTGGTACAGGCCAGCAGCAATGATAGGACCTCGGTGGAACGTCAGGCGGCAGTGCACAACAACGTCTTTTCCGCGAGCAAAGGTTTCCTTGGTCGCCTGACAAGCAGTATTATACGCTGTTGGCAGTTGGTCCATCTTATTGTGCACATCTATGAAGACCTGGATAACACGGCCAGCAGCTGCGTCAGGCAAGACAGAACTATGGTCAGGGCTATCCCGCTTGCCTATGCAGTTGACAACGAGGCCTACGTTCTGGCCCTGCAACTGCCAGAAGTCTGGCCTTTGCAAAGTACTCAAAGTTGCCAGTATGAAGCTGCGGCCTCCATACTCCAGTCCTCCTCCCAAGGCATTGGCATTGAGAACTGTGACACAATCAGACGTAGGCTTTGGCATGGCGTTGCACAATGCACTAGCTTGTCGCTGAAGTTAACTTAAATGCTTGGGCGTCGCCGAAGCTTGAAGCCAAATGTTTACAGACCCAATCAAGATGGGAACTCTCAAGCGAAATTGTTATCTCAACAAGGTTTTTGGACCCTTGGGATCAGGGGTCATGCAAGGGACCCTTTCAATGATCCCCTTTCAAAAGACCTTCCCCTATGATCCCCTTTCAAAAGATCCCTCCTATGATCCCCTTCAAAAGACCCTCCTATGATCCCCTTTCAAAAGACCCTCCTACGAGACCCTTTCAAAAGACCCTCCTATTCCAATGTTCCCCTAAAATACCCTCCTATGAAACCCTTTCAAAAGTCTCCTATGAGACAATGGCTCGAGGCTTCCCCAATGATCCCCTTTCAAAAGACCCTCCTATGAACAGCCCCCTGGGAGCCCCGCGAGCAAGGCCATAAACTAAACAACTACTTATAAGGTATGTACTTGCCGCCTCAGAAAGAAGGGCCTCAGGGCCCAACAAACATATACTACATACTGTACACGATTGGTCGATACACCTGGTGTCACGAACGAACACCCGGTGTCGTTTTTTTTGACGGGGGGAGTCGTTTTTTTTGACGGGGGGCGTCGCTCTCCAAAAACGCAGTCACCGGCCATTTGGATGCTAACCGGGGTCACCTGCCATTTGGATGCTAATCTAAATTTCACCAAAGTCATGCAGC
>JGI24538J26636_10000227_pt1 | contig 17144 bp, 14 predicted proteins | sample SouAtlMetagenome_FD_26636 | JGI IMG/M metagenome (IMG submission 26636) | reverse complement strand
CTTCCACCTGACGAAAACTCAATGGATAACGTATGTAATACATCACTGCCAATCGGATGATTTCAGGTGAAATCTTGAAGTATTTGAATGGGTTTTGTGTTATCATTCATAAAAGTTAGGTACCAACCAATGGGACGTCAAGTTTGTCTGACAACGCCTTAAACATGGCATTCGAGCTAACGACGTTCGAAGAACTATATCTTATATTCGTTTAACATAACCATAATAGACTATGAATATGCATCGCTCGTTTTAAGCTAGATTAATGTGACAAAGCCCCCGAAACGGTTCCTCCAAAACCGGACCGTTTCATGGCTTACATCTACACCCCGTTCATGAAGAAGGTCCTCTACATTACGAAGAGAAAGTGGAAATCGAACGTACATCATTACTCCAAGTCAGATGATGTCAGGACTGGTTTTAAAGTAGTAAAAAGGAGACTGTTTTGTCATCCAAAGATGCTACAAAGCAGCCCTGCCTGCTTCAAGTATGTTTAATCTGACAGTGCCGTTCGGGATGTAAGGATCGGTCCGACCCTCGAACCAAGGATGATTCGAACCGTCAATCTGGACCAGCTCAATGTAACATTAGTGGCGCAATCGAGGTTGCTGGAATATCCGATGAAGTCGATAGAGCGGCCAAGCAAGGTCACAGGTCGGTTAGCGTGCCGAGGGCTCGCTCTGCCGCAAAGCCCACGGTTTCTGAAAGTGTTGGGTGCGCATGCACTGACAAGGACACGTCTTCAAGCGTTGCGCCCATTTCCATTGCCAGCACGGATTCTGCCAGGAGCTCACCCGCGTTGCGGCCCACAATAGTCGCACCCAGCAGGCGATGGCTATCTGGGCAATAGACCAGTTTGGTCAGCCCATCGCCACCGCCCGACGCCAGATTTCGTCCGCTTGCGACCCAGGGGAAGCTCGCGACCTTGTACGCAATGCCCTGATCCTTTGCCTGCGCCTGTGTCAGGCCGGCCCAAGCCAGCTCAGGCGCAGTGTAGGCGACCGACGGGATAAGAGAGGTGTCCAGCGCGGCAGAATGACCTAAAGCGACTTCGGCGGCCACATGGCCTTGATGAGTGGCCCGGTGTGCCAGCATCGGGTTACCGGTGACGTCGCCAATTGCAAAAATATTCGCGACATTGGTGCGGCAGGCAGCATCCACATGGATAATGCCGCGATCATCCATCTCGATACCTGCGGCCTTTGGGGCGACGAGGCTGCCATTCGAGCGGCGACCAACTGCCTGGATTGCCACATCCGCCTTGATGGTCCCTTCGAACGCGCCTTCACAGCTGAGCGTTAAAGTTGCCTTGGTGGCTTTCACATTGTTGACTTTGGTGTTGGTGTGGATCGTGACGCCCTCGGCCTCAAGCGCGGCATGTAGGATTGCCACAGCATCTCCGTCCGCGCCCGGGGCAATCTGGTCCATGAACTCAATTACGGTGACCTTACTGCCAAGCGCGGCATAGACCGTGGCCATTTCCAGCCCGATGATCCCACCACCCACGATCGAAAGTTTCGGAGGCACCTCCCGCAGTTCAAGCGCATCGGTAGAGTCCCAGATGCGATCGTCCTCTGGCCAGCCGGGCAAGCGCACGGGCGCAGAGCCGACGGCGATCACGGCTTGATCGAAGGTCCATGTGGTGCCGTCTATTTCAACGCTCTTGTCGCCGGTGAATTGTGCTGTGCCACGAATGGTTTGCACTTTTCGTCGCTTGGCAAGGCCGACAAGGCCAGTGGTCAATTGCGCGACAATGCTCTCTTTTTTGGCGCGCAGCTTCTCCAGATCGACGGATACTTTGCCGGTTGAAATACCCCAGTCATCTCCGTGACGGGCCTCGCGGATCACTTCGGCGGCGTGCAACAGGGCTTTGGACGGAATGCAGCCAACATTCAGGCAGACGCCGCCAAGCGTGGCGCGTGGATCGACCATAACGACGTTGCGCCCCAGATCGGCGGCGCGAAAAGCGCAGGCATAGCCGCCTGGACCAGCGCCCAGGACGATAAGGTCAGCGTGGTTGTCAGACATGTGTACCTCCTCAGACCATAATCCGGCGCGGATCGGCGATCAGCGCCGCAAGGTAACTCACGAAGCGTGCCGCATCTGCGCCGTTGATGACGCGGTGATCATAGCTCAGATCCAGTGGGACCATCGGCACGGGACGCGGCATGTCTCCGTCCCAGACCGTGACAGTTTCGGTGCGCGTGAGCCCGAGAATGGCGACTTCGGGTGGGTTGACGATTGGTGTGAACCCTATGCCGCCTATACCGCCTAGATTGGTGATTGTCATCGACGCGCCACCCATTTCATCCGGACCGACCTTGCGGTTTTGCGCGCGGGACGCGAGGTCAAAGATTTCCGCCGCGATCTGCCACAGGCCCTTGCGGTCCACGTTTCGGACGGCTGGAACCATCAGGCCGTGCGCCGTGTCCACGGCGATGCCGATGTGCACGTAATCCTTCAATATCAGCGTTTTGCCATCGGGAGACAGCGAAGAATTAAACCGTGGAAATTCTCGCAACGCACGCGCCAATGCCTTGGCCTGAAACGCAAGCGCGGTCAGCTTGACCCCGCGGGCTTGCGCCTCGGGCTTCAGTTCGCGGCGCAGCGCCTCGATGGCTGAGACATCGGCGCGGTCATGGTGTGTGACCTGTGGGATGCGGGCATTGGCTGCCCCGAGGTTGGCGGCGGCGACCTGCGCAAAGCGGCTCATCGGCTCTTCGGTCACGGGTCCGAATTGGCTGTGATCCACATCCCAATAGGAAGTGTCACTGGGAGGCCTGGCGGCGGGTTTTCCGCCGTCCAAATCTTCACGTGCTATGGATGTGCGACCTAGATCCTTGGCGAGTTTTTCCAAGTCGATGCCTTTCTGGCGCGCAAGGGCCCGAACCGAAGGTGGTACAATGATGTCGCTCATACCCGCCCCCTTACCAACTGGCCGAAATGTATTGAGTTTCCATGAATTCAAGCATGCCTTCATGTCCACCTTCGCGGCCCAGACCGGATTGCTTTACGCCACCAAACGGTGCCGCGGGGTCCGACACAAGGCCACGGTTTAGACCAACCATGCCATATTCAAGGCGTTCACAAACCTGAAGAGCGCGTTTAAAATCTTCTGAAAAGACATAGGCGACAAGGCCGTATTCGGTGTCATTTGCCCGCGCGATGACGTCCTCTTGGTCGGTGAAGGTCTGGATTGCTGCGACAGGGCCAAAAATCTCGTCGCGCACGCATTCGGCATCCTCGGAGACGTTCGAGAGAACTGTGGGCGGATAGTAAAAGCCCTTGCCGTTTGGCACAGCGCCGCCACATTCGACCTTGGCGCCCTTGGCGACAGCGTCGGCCACGAATTCTGCCACCTTGTCCCGCGTATCTGCATTGACCAGCGGACCGACATCGACGCTTGGGTCTGTTCCGTCACCCACTTTGAGCGCGGACATTTCGGCGCTCAGGCGGCGAGTGAACTCTTCTGCGATGCTTTCGTGCACATAGATGCGGTTGGCTGCCGTACAAGCTTCGCCAAGGTTGCGCATCTTCGCCAGCATCGTGCCTTCAATGGCAGTATCCATATTCGCATCCTCAAAGACGACGACAGGGGCGTTGCCGCCTAGTTCCATCGCTGGTTTCAACACTTGATCGGCTGCGCCTTTCAGGAGCTTTCGACCAACACCTGTTGAGCCAGTAAAACTGACGACACGAACGCGCGGATCATGCATGATATGATCAACCAATGCGCCCGTGCGCCGCGACGGCAGGACATTAACAAGCCCAGCAGGCACGCCAGCCTCTTCCAACAACGGCATCAAGGCCAGCATTGTAAGCGGCGTTTCGGAGGCGGGTTTGATGATTACACCACACCCAGCCGCCAAGGCCGGGGCGATCTTACGGGTGCCCATCGCAGCGGGGTAGTTCCAAGGTGTCACCAGCACTGCAAGCCCTGCAGGTTTGTGCTGCACCACGATGCGCGCGCCCGACGCAGGGGCATGGGTAATCATCCCGTCGGCCCGCACAGCCTCTTCGGCGAACCAGCGAAAAAATTCGGCGGCATAGGTTGCCTCTCCAAGGGCATCGGCGCGAGCCTTACCGTTTTCAAGTGTGATGAGATGGGCGAATTCATCAAGCCGTGCGGTCATAAGCTCCCAGGCCTTACGCAATACTTCAGAACGTTGGCGCGGAGTGCGGGCGGCCCAGTCCTTCATCGCCGCTTCAGCGGCATCCAGTGCTGCGTCTGCATCGGCAATGTCAGCAGAGGCCACTGAGGCGAGAACCTCTTCGGTTGCGGGGTTGATGACATCGAAACGCTCGCCTGAGGTTCCCTTTGACCACGTGCCGTTGATGTATAGGTCGGTATATTCCATTGATGTCTCCAAGACTTAGAGCAGGTGGCGGAGCGGTTGCTCCATGCGACTTGCGAATTCTGATAGAAGGCTGACGGACTTGCTTGCGGAAAGGTGATGGCCCGCACATTCGAGCGTGATGCAAACCCCANCCTTTGCAGTTGTCANCGTGAGAACAGGCGCGTTTTCCGCGCCGAGTCTGACAGTGCTGACACGGCTCATGCGCAGGTCGCGTAAGATGAGGTCTGGCGCGGTGTCTTCCTCAGTCTTGGTGATGTTGCTGAATGCACCGACAGGCACATTATATACACGGCTTTGCCCGAAACTTTCGACCGCGATGGTTGCTTTGTCATGACCAAGGCTTGCGGCAACGAGCCCTGCCAGCAGGGCGCTTGCGTCATTGAGGTTTGCGTTTTCTGCGGCCCACTCTGCAAATTCGGCGAACCCATCCGTGAGCAAATTCGCCGTGAGGCGGCGAGAATGTGATACAGCGGCCTCCACGGCCTGCACCGGCATTGCCTTGAGCACCTCGAGATCCGCGACATGGAAGGGCTGAGGATGTCCGGCCTTCACAAGGCGATTCAGATCAAGCCCTTGTTCCAGCGCCAATCGCCGCGCTTTGGGAGAGGCGAGGATGCTACCACCGGAAGGCTTGATGGGTGAGTTGACCGCTGGAGCTTTGCCGCCCGGCTTGGGTGCTGGCGCAGGTTTGGGCACTTTTTTCGCCTCAGCTTTTGGTGCCGAGTCTGGCGTAGCAGCCGGTTTTGGAGCGCCACCGTCTGAAATGCTACGCTGCACGGGATGGGTAGGCGCCTCAGCAGAGATAATAGCAATCGTATCGCCAACCGGTGCCTCTTCAGATACTTCGGCAAGTAACGCTGCCACGAAACCATCGACTCCTGCCTCAACCTCCATGGTTGCTTTGTCGGTTTCCACTTCGAACAGAATATCGCCCGCGGCAACCTGATCACCAAGCCCCTTGTGCCAAGCAACAATGACACCAGTATCCTGCGCCATGCCAAGTGCTGGCATGATAACCGCTTTGCCTTTGGGCAATAGTGTCTCATCACCGCCACCCGTATCGGCAGTGGCCTTCTCAACAGTGTCGCTACTTTCGGCCGTCTCGGAGACAAGAGCGATGACTTGACCGACGGGCACGTCTGCGCCGGCCTCAGCCTGCACATCTGTCAGATAACCAGCGGCGGGGGATTCAACCTCCATTACCGCCTTATCGGTTTCCACCTCAAAAAGCGCGTCACCCGCCTTAACGGGATCACCAGTCGACTTGAGCCAACTGACGATCTTTCCGGTGTCTTGCGTCATGCCAAGGGCCGGCATGATGACCTCATGCGGCATGGATCATCTCCCCCGACATCAGCTTGCGGGCGTTCTCTGCAACCCCTTCGGGTGTCGGAACGGTGATATCTTCCAGCGCAGGCGAGAAAGGTACCGGCACATCCATCGCCCCCATGCGCAGCACCGGTGCATCCAGATGATAGAAGGCCTTTTCATTGATCCGGCCAGCAATTTCACCCGTGATGCCATAGCTTTGATGCCCCTCGTCCACGACGATCACACGGCTGGTTTTCTTGGCTGACGCAATGAGCGTCTCTTCGTCCAACGGCACAATCGTGCGTGGGTCGATCACTTCGGCCTCAATCCCTTCCTTCGCAAGGATCTCGGCCGCAGCTTCACAAACCTGCACCATCGAGGACGTGCCGATGAGGGTGATATCGCTGCCCGCGCGTTTGACGTTGGCCTCTCCGAAGGGAATCAGGAATTCCTCATCTGGGACGGGTGCCTTGTCGTTATACATCAGCTTGTCTTCGAAGATCACGACCGGGTTGTTGTCGCGGATCGCTGTTTTCATCAGGCCTTTGGCTTCATAAGCGGACGACGGCATCGCCACCTTGAGGCCCGGGATATGTGCGACCAATGCGTGCAATGATTGGGAGTGCTGCGCGGCAGAGCGTCGGGTTGCGCCCATATTGGTGCGCAGCACCAAAGGCGCACTCATCTTGCCGCCTGACATGTAGTGCGTCTTGGCGGCCTGATTGCAGAGCTGATCCATGATCAGATAGATGAAATCGCCGAACATCAGATCCACGACTGGTCGTGTGCCCGTCATTGCCGCACCAACAGCAAGGCCCATGAATCCGGGTTCAGAAATGGGTGTGTCAACAACGCGATCGGTGCCGAACTCTTCGACAAGACCGCTCAGAATTTTGAAAGGCGTTCCGGCCTCGGCGACATCCTCGCCGATGATAAACACGGTTTCATCGCGGCGCATTTCTTCGGCCAATGCTTCGTTGACCGCTTGGGACAGAGTAATTTCTCGCATGTCGTTCTCCTTAGGCCAGCGCNTGTTTGACGTCGGTGAAGACGTGCATATCGACCTCAGATTGGTCGGGNTAAGGCGCGGCTTCGGCATAGGCGACGGCCTCTTCAGCATCCTTCTTGATCTCGGCATTCATCGCTTCGATCTCGTCTTCGGATGCGATGCCCTGTTCGACGAGCCAGCTGCGGAATTTTATGATAGGATCGCGATTTTCCTTCCACTCCTTTTCTTCTTCCTTGGAGCGGTAGTATTCGCGGTTGATGTCGCCGACGTGGTGGCCGTGATAGCGATAAGTCATCAGTTCCATAAAGAACGGGCCTTCGCCCTTGCGCGCGCGTGCAACAAGTTTTTGCGTCAATTCGTTAACGGCCAAAACGTCTTGACCGTCTATTTGATGCGCCTCAATGCCAAAGGCTTCGGCNCGCGCGGTGATTGAGCCAGCAGCGATCTCTTCGGTTTTGGTGTATTCGGAATAGCCGTTGTTTTCGCAGGCGTAGATAACAGGCAGGTTCCAGAGCGCAGCCATATTCATAACTTCGTACATCANGCCTTGGGCCGTGGCCCCGTCTCCAAAGAAACAAACGGTTACATCGTCCTTGCCCAACAATTTTGCCGTAAAGGCAGAACCCGTGGCGATCCCCATTGAGCCGCCAACAATCGCATTGGCCCCGAGGTTGCCGTTGGATTGATCCGCAATATGCATCGACCCACCCTTGCCACGGCAATAGCCCTGTTCTTTGCCCAAAAGCTCGCAGAACATTTCTTTGAAATTTGCACCCTTGGCGACACAGTGGCCGTGGCCACGGTGTGTTGAAGTGATTTTGTCCGTCACTTTAAGCGCTTCGCAGATGCCCACTGCAACGGCTTCCTCGCCGGAATACATATGGGTCAACCCAGGCATTTTGGCAGAGAGGTAAAGCTGGTTGGCGTTATCCTCGAAGGAACGGATGCGCATCATCTGGCGGTACATGCGCAGGTAATCTTCGGTATTTGTCTTTGTTTTGACCATGATGTCCTCTTGGGCGATGAAGCGCTTGTCTCCGCCTTGCGCAGGGAGAAAACGCAAAGTGAAGCTTTGTCGCCGGTCAGTACCGGTTCGCGATCGGCAGTGTTTCCGCAGGGAAGAGGCTGATGACCTCGCACCCTGTTTCCGTCACGACGACTTCTTCCTCGATCCGCGCCGCGGAATAGCCGTCGGTTGCAGGGCAGTAGGTTTCCAGCGCAAAGACCATTCCAGTCTTGATCTCCATCGGATGATCCATGCTGACGGCGCGACTGATAATTGGCCGTTCGTGCAATGCCAGGCCCAGCCCGTGACCGAATTGAAGGCCAAAGGCTTGATCTTCGTTCGCGAAGCCAAGTTCTTGGGCTGTTGGCCAAACTGCGGCCACCTTATCGGTGGACACGCCCGGTTTGATCATCGCGATGGACGCATCAATCCATTCGCGTGCTTTGGTATAGGCGTCGGTTTGCGAAGGAGTTGCGCGGCCGACGTTGAACGTCCGGTAATAGCAGGTCCGATAGCCTTGATAGGACTGCAGAATATCGAAGAACGCCTGATCGCCCGGCCGGATCAGACGGTCGGTGAAGTTATGCGGATGCGGGTTGCAGCGCTCGCCGGAAATGGCGTTGATCGCCTCAACGTCGTCACTGCCCATCTCGTAGAGCATCTTGTTGGAAAGCGCGACAATGTCATTCTCGCGGATACCCGGTTTCAGCTCTTCGTAGATCATGTGGTAGACGCCATCGACCATTGCAGCTGCCTGGGTCAAAAGCTGGATTTCATCCGTATTTTTGATCTCGCGCGCGGCCAACATGATCTGTTGGCCATCGACCACGTTCAGGCCTTCTTGTTGCAGCGCGTGGAACATAGCCGTTTCAGCATAATCCACACCAACGGGCATATCAGCCATTCCGGCATCACGGATCAATCCCGCGATTTGCTTGGCATATTTCTGCATCAATCCGAATTCCGGCGGGATGGTGCCACGCATGCCGACAACGCCGGCAAGGCAGTGGCTGGGCTCCAGCCAGTCGGAATGACGTTTGTGGTGCTCTGCCGCGGACCCGAAATCCCAGACATAAGGGCTGTCGTCACCTGTCAGCAGACAGAAGCGGCACATCTTGTCGCGTTCCCATTCACCGATCTTGGTGGCCGACACGTAGCGGATGTTGTTCACATCGAACAACAGCAGCGTGCCCGCGTTCGAGTTTTGGAGGGACTGACGAGTCCGCGCCAAACGATACCGCCGCAGTCGGTCGTGGTTCACCCTGTTCTCAAAATCAACGGACATGTGACCATGAGCTGGCAACTTGTCACGCCACTCCCAATTGGGCTCCAGATCCATCGGGGTAAGTAGGTTTGGCATGAGGGCATTGCCCGGACGTTCTGACATTGGTGTCTCCTTCAGGGCTCATGACCCCGTTTGTTTTATCGTTTTAAAATGGGTGGCCCGTCGCTGGATGCACCAGCCACCACCCATGAGAGCTAATAGTGACCGCGCGAACGCATCAAAGCATCAGCACGGTTCTGTGAACTTTGCAGAGCCACGTCGATCGATTTCGCACCCAAAAGCATGTCGTGCATTTCGTCGCCGACGATGGCGATTATGTCCGAGATTTCGGGGACTGGTGGCCGCGGCCACATCTGCAAAACTCCGAAACGCGCCATTTCATCCACCTTAGATATGGCAGGTGAAATCTTGCTCACTTCGGGGTCCATGCTGACGCTAAATCGCGGCGAAACAAGGCTCCCATTCTCTATGTACAGTTTTATAGCCTGAGCAGATGAAAGCGACGACAAAGCTGTCCAAATTGGACGAATCCTATCCTGCGCAACGTTGGATGGAATCGCCAAAGCGTAGCCACCAAGGGGTGCGATCGACTTGGCATTGCGCCCCGTCGGGTAGGGCAAGTATTCTGTGACCTGGTGCGCAGGCGAAGATTGGTTCAGTTCAAACATCGGAGCGAGCAAAGTCGCGCAATAGGCCATACCGACTTCGCCTTCAGTGTAAGNACGGGCGCGCTCATACCATGACATACTCAGAATATTGCTTGGCGAGTAACTCATCAATTCACGCAGATATTCGGCAGTTTCATATGCCGCTTCTGTAACGAACATAGGCCGATAGTTTTCGCCCTCCACATTCTCGCCATCAAAGCCGTTCTCGGTCTTTCGCAGGTTGAGTGCAGGTTGCCCGAAGGCCGCCATGTTGAACAAAAACGAATGTCCTAATGGTGTTCCGCGCGCTGCATTCCATGCAATTCCTGACATATTACGCGCACGATTGTGAAAGGTTTTCGCGACCTCAAGCGTATTTTCAACGGTGCGCGGTGCATCCAGTCCAAACTCGTTCAAAAGATCGCGACGACACACCAAAAGATCCGGAGTTGTTTGAACCGGGATGCCATATTGCTGCCCTTTGTAGCGCGCGCTGGCCATCGCTTCGGGGTGAAAATCAGAGGTATCGAATTGGGTTTGATTGATCAGATCATCGACAGGTAGNAACCTCCCCTGTTCAGCCATCTCGCCAAACCAGGGCAGATCACAGGCGATCAAGTCATACGAAGACAACTCTACTTTAGCATTTTCGATGATTTCCTCGCGCAGGCGATCAATGGAAAGCGCGCGGCTTTGGATCGGGACNCCAAAAATTGACTCAAACTGCTTTTTCAAAACATGCATTGCCATGAATGTNGGATCGGCATGGACGAGGATTTTCAACTCTTTCTCAAGCGGNAGTTTCGCCGCCAAAACGCTTGGCGGATTAAGCACATTGCCCCGCCCATAAGACGCACCATAAAAATAATTCGCGCTTTGCGCCACAGATGACAATCCAATCGTAGAACCGATCAATGAATGAATGCGCCGCGCGTATTCCTGCCATTCTTGGATCAATTTTTCGGACGGATGCAATGAGTAGCTTTTGCCTGTTGAACTGCGCGCTCGCCTAAACAAGAGGCCCCGTTGTTCGATGTCGCCAATCGCGCGGATTGCGGTGCCGTAGGTCAGGCCAGAACTTTGTGCCAAAGACGAACTTGTCGTCAACTTCCCATCCAAATGGTTTCGCAGAAGTGTCACAAAAAGCAGGGTTTCATCATAGCCAAGCTTTATGCTGAGCGCGCGTTGCGTTTCCTGATCTAGCTGTTCCACGAAATCAAGAAATCGCGACATTTCTTCATTGGACGCCCCAAAACTCCGCCCTCTATCGGCGGTTTCATATGGGCCTTCAGGGCGCTTTTTGTGGGAGAGGCTTAACGGCATGACTTTCCAATCCAATTTAGAACGTCACCTTAGCTAGTTGTCATTTTACTTGGCCAGCAAAAATATCCAAATTGGATATTATGTACTACCCTGATCGNAATCGATTTCGCCGACCTTGTAATTCTAACGCTAANCTGTCCGTATCCGCGAGTACTTGNCGTCGTCTTTGGTTCTCATCAAACACACGCGATCCGGTCTGGAACATGATCACAACTATGAGCAAAATTCCAAGATAAAGCTGGACCATAAATGCGGGAGTAACGTTAAACACGAGACCTGTGTTAAGGAAATTAACCGTCAGCGTCCCAATTGCCGCGCCGATCACACCACCTTTGCCACCTAAGATGCTAACGCCGCCGATGAACGCTGCGACGGTTCCCGCCAGTAAAACATATTGCAGGCCTAGCGCTTGAGCCGTGCCAGAACGCAACCCAATGATTGCGCCACCTAATCCAGCGCACAGGCCTGAAATTGCGAAAACGATAATCATGGGGCGCTTGAGGCTGACACCCGCTGCAACCGCTTCTTTACGCGCTCCACCAATGGCATAAATCTCACGGCCATAACGTGTGTAGCTCATAAACAACCCCACGACGATGAACATGAAAATGACAAGCAAACTGGCAGGTGAAAAATAGCCCAGCATCTTGGTGGAAATGAAATCAGGGACGCGGAAATCGGTTAACATAACGGTTTTTTCTTCGGCGGCGAATAAGGCCACACCGCGCAAAAGCATCAAAGTTCCAACGGTTAAAACAATCGCGCGAATCCGAAGGTAGGCGATGAAATAACCTTGGATTGCGCCGACCGACGTTGAAACTATAAGAGCGATCAAAAGGGCGGTCGGTGCGCCGAGACTGTCGGTAAACCGCACGGTAATAACCGCCGCTAGAGCGGCGTTTGATCCGATCGATAGATCAATTTCACCTGCAATAATGCAAAGCGTCAGGGCTAAGCCAACAAGTCCCAAAACAGCGAACCGCTCCATGATCGCGTAGACCGTGCGCTGTGTAGCAAACAATTCGTTTGTTGCTGCAAAATATCCATAAACACAGACACTTAGCAAGATTGCAAAGGCCAAGTCAGGATTAGCGACTACCCAGTTTTTCAGTTTCATAATCATTGTCAATTCCTATTCTTCAGCTCGGCTGCCGCGCCGAACAAGAGCAAATACCATAATGCTAAAGACGATCATCAGACCAACAGCCAGCACACGTGGCCCACTGTTAAAGCCGTGAAGCACCATCATATTGTCGATCGTTGAAATAAAAATCGCACCAAGGCTGGATCGCAAGGTTGAACCATATCCCCCCATGATCGAATTGCCACCAACCATAACGGTCGCGATCACCATTATTGTCATGTCACCCGACGATCCGAATGAAGACGAAAAATAGTTGACATGAGCGCTAGAAACCTGCGCAGAAAACGCGACTGCAACGAAGGCCGAACAGATGGATGCAATGATGCAAACCTTGATCGCCATCGCAAAATTCTCATGCCCCGTCGCTCTGCCTGCCGCGCGGTTTGCGCCGATCAAGTAAACCTGACGCCCAAAACTTGTTTTACGCAGCACAAACTCTGCAACGATGGCGATGATTACAAAAGCAATGGTGATATTGGGCAAGCCAAATGTAGACCCCGTTCCCAACCATTCAGCGCCGTGCGGACGGCGGAAGGAGACAACAAGATTATCGCTCCACCAGCTGCCGATGCCAAAGAACAGACCTGCCGCACCCAAAGTCACAACTATTGGATTACCGCCAAGGCCGATCAACAACCCTTGAATTGCCCCCGCTGCCGTTGCGATCCCCATCGTAACGAGGAAGGATATGGGAAAGCCGTACCCCGCTGCCATGCAAGTCGCGAATGCGATAATNGACAGCGCNGCGGTCTCTTTCATGGAAAGCAAAAAGAAGTTTCCTGATAGTGTCACGAACGTCAGACCAATCGCCATTATGCCCACAATTGCAGCGTCGCGAATGATTGTTTTAAAGTTAAAGATCGTCAGAAAATTGGGGGCCGTTGCCGCTCCAATAATACAGATAGCCATAAAAACCAGCACCAAAACAATCACCAAAGGCGAATGATCGCGCACAAGGCGTTGAACTATGTTTGGTTTTTCTTGGGTGAGTACATGGCTCATGCCAATTCCCCTTCTAGCAATCCAGTTTCGTCAAACGGATCAGTGATTTCTTTTAGTATTGTTGCCGCTGTCATGTCTTCCAATGCGATTTCGCCTATCTGGATGCCGCGATAGACGGTAATGACACGATCCGGCAGGTTGGNGATTTCTTGAATGTCGGTAGAGGCCACCACAATTGCGGCACCTCCATCGGCGAGTTCACGGAGTTTTTGATAGATCTCCGCGCGCGCGCCAACATCAACACCGCGTGTTGGTTCATTCACAAGGATAATGTCAGGCTCAATAGCAAGCCATTTGGCAAGCGCCACCTTTTGTTGATTGCCACCGCTTAAAACACCTGCCTCTTGAGCCAGCCGGCTTGAATCAACGGTGAACTTGACCGCGTTTTCAGACACCATCGCTTTTTCTTTCGCATCAGAACGGATGCCCCAAGTGGATAACTTGCCAAGTGCGGTAGAGGACAGATTGTCCGAAATGGGCCGCCCAAGGAAAAGTCCGTCGTGTTTGCGATCTTCGGAACAATAGGCAATGCCGGCATCAATCGCTTCTTTAGGGGTTTTGGGCAGAAAATTGTGGCCCTTGAAAACTAGATTACCATCGCGGGTTTTTGTCATGCCTGCAATGGCGGAGAGGATATCCCCCGTTCCACTGCCCAATTGACCCGCAAGGCCNAGGATTTCACCGGGATAGATATCAAACGAAATCCGCTCCAAAAACCGATCTGGCCATAGATTTTCAACTTTCATCATGGGCTCGCCCGTTTTCGTAATGGGCGTGCGGACTGGGAACATATTATTCAATTCACGTCCAAGCATCAGTTCAACCAGCGAATTCACATCCAGATCAGCGGCTTGGCGCGGTTCTTGGCTTTCGCCGTCGCGCAAAACAATAATGCGATTNGAGATCTTGAAAATTTCGTCCATGCGGTGGCTNACGTAAACGATGGATTTCCCGCGCGCAGAAAGGCGGTTCACCATATCAAGAATACGAATTGAATCGGATTCACCAAGCGCTGCGGTCGGTTCATCCAAGATCAGAAGTTGCGGATCATGAGCGAGCAGTCTGGCGACCTCGATCAGATGTTGTTCACCAACGGACAGTCGTTCCGTCGCGATTCTGGGATCAATGTGCCCCAAGCCCACCTCTTCCAAGAAAGGCTTTGCCATACGCCCAAGGCTTCGCATCGTTGCGAACGTCGGAACCTTATCACCAGCGAGAAATATATTCTCGGCCACGCTCATCGTTTTGATAAGACTTAATTCTTGTTGAGCGACCGCGATGCCTGCGCGCTCTGCCTGAATAGGGCTGCTGAAATGAAGCGCCTCACCGTTCAGAACATATTCACCTTTGAAGCCGCTATCAAAGCCGCTGATGATCTTCACCATAGTCGATTTGCCGGCACCGTTTTCGCCCACCAAGCCAATGACTTCGCCCGGCATGATTTCGAAATTTGCGCCCCGCAGCGCCTGAATGGCACCGTATGAACGCGTAATATTGGTCAANTTNAGAAGCGGCTGCATTTAGATTTCCTAGAGCGAGAAGCTGGAAAAAATTGGCCAGAAGCAACAGTTGCTGCTTCTGGCCTTTTGATACATCGAGCCTATCAGTGGTCCGAGTTTAACTTACCAAGCGCCAGAGCAAAGCTCTTCGATGGAGTAAAGCTTGCCGTCAAAGCCACGAAGCGCTGTGGTTTCNATGGTTTCTTTTGTCACAGAAGGGTTTGGTGTAAAGTTGATGTAGTTCGTCAACTTACCTGTCGCTAAATACTCTTCCACCAGTTTGATCGCCAGTTGGCCTTCGTGCAGTGGGGACTGCAATGTTGTACCGAACTGTTTACCTTCTTCGATCAACTGCTTGTCGCCGTTGCAAACCGTGCCTACGGCGATCACGTCTTTGCCCATGACCATGCCCGCTTCTTCAAGAGCCTTGATGCCACCAGTCAAGATTGCATCATCCATTCCATAAACAAAATCGATGCTTTGTCCTTGAAGCGCTGCGATCATTTTCGCGGCACCTTTGTAGCCGTTCGCTTGACCGAAACCTTCATCAACGTCGCCAATGATCTTCAAATCTGAGCCTGCAATCGCTTCTTTGAAGGCGTTGATGGACAGTTCATAGCCGCCGTAGCTGTGTGGATAGGACAGTGCCAGAACGTTGAAACCTGAGCCGCCTGCAGCTTTCTTCGCCGCCGCTGCTTCACGCATCATGTAACCCGCGTTGCGTGCACGCAGACGATCGTCAGGGCCCGCATAACCAAAGATGTATTTTTTATCCTGCTCGTTCGGAAGCTGATTAATCTTCAAAACAGGAATACCCGTTTTCGCCAATGCGCGCAGTGAGCCAAGGCCCGCAACCGCGTCAGATGGCCACCAGATGAACACGTCAGGCAACTGACCTGCAGCCAAAACTTGCTGAACTTGCTGATCCTGCTCAGCTTGGTTGAATTGATTTTCAAATACTTTGATGTCAAAGCCTTTCAGCTCTGCTGTAGACTTAATGCCTTTGATGAACTTACCAATGTAAGCCTCACCTGCAGGGCCGTTGAACGATACGATAGAACCTTCGGCCCAAATTGATGTTGATGAAACAGTCAGTGCAACGGCTCCTACTGCAATTGAACGACACACTTTCGCAAACTTATTCATTGTTATCCTCCCTCGGATGAATCGGCTGATCACAACGCCGAGCCCCAATCTTGCAAAATATATCATCGTTTATAACGCTGATTTTGTCCAACGTGGACAGCTTTGATTCAAATTGGACATCTTGTCGATTTAATTGACTCAGCCGAATTGTAACTCTTTCCGAGCGAAGTTTAAAAATTTGGAGGATCACATGGACCCGAACCGTCTGACAGGAAAAAATATTCTTATTACAGGTGCAGCTCAGGGCATGGGAGCCGCGATCGGCGAACACTATGCGGCGCAAGGTGCCAACGTGTGTTTGGGTGATGTTAATGTTGAAGGTGTCAAAGCCGTTGCAGGTCGCATTAACGCCGCACGCATGAATGGTGACAAAAATTCTGGCAAAGCGATTGCCGTGAAACTGGATGTCACAAGCCGCGCCGACAATGCGGCAGCGGTTGAGGCCACTTCCGAAGCCTTTGGATCGCTGAACGTCGCTTTGCTAAATGCTGGTATCAATAAGCCTAAATTCTTCATGGATATCGACGAGGAGAACTGGGACACTATCATGAACGTGAACGCCAAAGGTCAGCTGCTAGGTATGCAAGAAGCTGCACGTCAAATGATCAAACAAGGTCCCGAAGCAGGTCCTTACAAGCTGATCAATGTGGGCTCTATCGTATCACGCACAACATTTGATGATGTCATCCCTTATTGCTGCTCCAAACATGCAACTCTTGCTTTGATCACAGGCGGCGCGAAGGCCTTGGTCGAGCATAACATCACTGTTAATGGCTACGGGCCCGGTGTTGTGCGAACAGAGCTATGGGAACAGCTCGACAAAGACTTGGTGGAGATTGGTAAGTTCGAGAAAGAAGGCCAGTCCATGGATTCATTGGCTGAAAACATGATCTTAATGAAGCGCTACTCCTACCCTGAGGACGTCGTTGGCACCGCAAGTTTTCTTGCAAGTTCTGAGTCCGACTACATGACCGGGCAGTTGGTGATGATCGACGGCGGTATGGTAATGCAGTAAGCTGCTTACTTGGTTGTACTCTTCTAAAGCAGGGCCAATGCGGTCCTGCTTTTTTTATTCTGTAACCCCTTGGAGGAATGAAAATGACAGAACTCACTATCGTCGCCAAGCTCGCTATTGACCCCGTCTGCGCAACTGGACTGGCCCCATTATTTCGAAAGCTCATTGAGGAAACGCGCAAGGAAACCGGGTGCATCCTATATGATCTTCATCGCTCCAAGGCAGATCCCAGCGTCTATCTTTTCTACGAGACGTGGCAAACGCGCGCGCATTGGCAGGCCCATACGAAAACGGCGCACATACAGGAGTTTCAAGCGGCGTCTAAAGGCATGATTGTAGGCTCTGAGTTGCTGGAAATGTCGAAGTTCAAATAGTTTGGGCATGCTATGAAGCTTGGTT
>JGI24538J26636_10000225_pt1 | contig 17178 bp, 21 predicted proteins | sample SouAtlMetagenome_FD_26636 | JGI IMG/M metagenome (IMG submission 26636) | reverse complement strand
AAAGCGGAGGATAATGTAATTAACTTGGATCAATCTGGAGATAATTTAAGTCTGCAGATTGAGCAGGTCGGGTCTAATAATAATATTTTATTATACAGCGCAGATTCCAAGATCACGGGAGACGATGTTTCTGTACATCTACATCAACACAATGGTAGTAGTAGTGCAAGCCCAAACACTATTAAGCTATGGCACATATATGGTGATGATAATGCAATACGGTGGGGACAAGGCGCGGCACTAACTAACTCAAGCGATACTACTTTTCAAGCAGACACTGATGATAGTGGTGGGCAGTATGCTATGATAGACATACATGGTAATAGAAACTCTATTACTGGGTATCAAATGAATGCAGGAAGCGGCGGACATACGGCAGATATATACATTTGGGGTGATGACAATAGTGCATGGATTAGACAAAAAAACAACAACTCAAAGAACTTAGACCTACTTATCAAGAATGATGATAATGTAGTATCGGTTCTTCAGAAAGACCACGCAGCTCATAGTGCCGCTATTACACTCGATGGCAGTTACGGTACTAACTTAAATTTAACACAACAAAGTAGCACAGCTCAAAGTTACACACTTATTCAGAACTGCCTAACAGTCGGAGGGTGTAATATCTCAGTGATCCAACAATGAAGTATCTCACTAGCATATGGACCTGCATTGTATTAGCACTATTATTAGTAGGCATACGAGTATATGACCCCTTATTAGTAGAACAACTAAGGCTCAACTCCTTTGATCAGTATATTCGTTCTATGCCAGATTCTCAGGCAGAGGGCGTTATCCTACTAAACATTGGTGAAGAGTCTCTGGCAGAGCTGGGGCAGTATCCGTTTCCTCGACAAACATACGCACAAATTATCTCAGACCTGCGAAATGCAAACGCGGGTGTGATTGGGTTTACATTCCTATTCCCAGAAGAAGATCGTTTCAACGGTGATGATATATTCGCCTCTTGGATTAAAGATAACTATATAGTACTAGCACAAGATGCTCGAAGCAACGGCCGGAGCACTACGGCTCCCTTCGTAGGCACAGCTACTAAAGGTTTCGGTGATCCCTACGACTTCGCATACAAGTATAACGGACTCGTCACAAATATCTGGAAGCTCGAAAGCCAAGCTGCAGGCGTAGGGCTTGTCAACGGCTCTCAAGAAGTAGATAACATCACACGAAGACTTCCCCTCATTTCTCAAGTCAATAACCAACTGTACCCATCGTTTCCTGTAGAGATTCTGAGAGTTCAGGGTGGCGATAAATCCTACTCAATGCATGTCGAAGAAGATGGCATACGTGATATCTATATTCCTCCCTATGAACCTGTCAAGACAGAGTACAACGGAGCTATATGGTTGAATACTAACTACACTTTCGAAGAACATACTTACGCTGCCGAGCCTTTACCCGACCTTCGAGGTAAAACTGTGATCATAGGCTTGACCGCATCAGGACTTTCTAGCCAACTCGCAACTCCGCAGGGCCTATTCTACCCACACCAGGTTCAGGCTTCGGCGCTACAGACTCTTATGGACGGTATTTCTATATCCCGACCCGTCTGGGCTGACATTGCAGAGATATTTGCAATACTCTTCATCTCAATTTTAATAATTTTTGCGATTTACAAATTTTCTGCGGTAACTTCGCTCTCAATTATAATTCCAGCCATACTTGGTACGTGTTACACTGCGTACTACATATGGGTAGATGTTAAAGTTTTACTTGATATAAGTTACCCTCTCCTCACATACGTCTTAATATTTTGTTCGGCATCGTTTAACAACTTTTACATACAATTCAAGCTACGTCAACAAGTGAAGAAACAGTTTGGTACATACTTATCACCAGACATGGTTGCAATGCTACAGAAAGATCCTTCTCTGCTAAAGCTTGGGGGAGAGCGTAAGGACATGACGTTTCTGTTTATGGACATTGTAGGATTTACCCCTATTTCTGAATACTATAAAAATAAAAACGATCCAGAAGGCTTAGTACTACTAGTGAACGAGTTCTTGGATGCTATGACCAAAATCATACTGGCAAACGGTGGAACTATTGACAAATATATGGGGGACTGTATAATGGCATTCTGGAATGCGCCATTACCTTGTGAAAATCATGCTGATGCAGCAGTGCGGGCAGCTATGCAGATAGAGGAAAAGACAAATGAACTTAAAGAAGTATATAAATCAAGAGGTCTTCCTGATATTAATGTCGGTACTGGCGTTAACACCGGGGATTGTATTGTTGGTAACATGGGCTCTGAATCCAGGTTTGATTACTCAGTAATAGGAGACGCAGTTAATCTCGCCGCCAGACTCGAGGCCACTGCAGCAAGGCATGAATATATAGAGTATAAAACAATCATCTCTAGCCATACAAGAGATAGGCTATCTTCCGAATTTGCGTGCAAAGATATAGGCAGTATTAAAGTGAAGGGTAAGGAAGAGCTGATTAGTATATACTATCCGCACACAATTACAGTTAAACAATAAGGTAAGAAAAATAAATCTTGACAAATCATCTATATAAAGGTATAATTTGAACCATGGCAAAAGAACTAACCACAATATCCCCTGAGGGGCTAGAGATAGCGAATAGTTATCTACAATACGGCAATATTCGCGGTGTATGCGAGTACCTTCAGGTACCTGAACAACAAGTAGTCGATGTGTTGAATAAGCGAGAAGTAAAGAAATACATTGATACTGTATACTTAGATATGGGATACCGAAACAAGAATAACATCGGTTCCCTGTTAGACGAGATGATCGCATCTAAACTAGACGAGGCCAAGGAATCTGGCGTCTACTCTAGTAAAGACTTAGCGGATCTATTACAAATGGCTCATAAAATGCGTATTGACGAGATCAAGGCGCAGGCAGATCTTGCTAAAGCCGAAGGAAGCAACATAAAGAACCAAACCAATGTACAGATCAATGAGTCTGTACCTTTCGGTCAGGGTAATTATGGTAAGCTTATGGAAAAANTACTCAATGGCACTGAATGACAGTAACTGGAGCAAAGAAACCACCGAACTTTTTCACGANTCTGCACATAAAGTAGATACTATAGANAGAGANTTTGCTATGCATGAAGTACAATGCGAAGAGCGTTGGAANACTACTTTTGCTAGGCTCGAAGGTATAGACATTACCCTTCAGAGAATGGACAGTAGAATGCTATCTATGGGTGGAACTATCATACTGTTCCTAGCGGGTGTAATTGTTACACTCTTGAATATGGGGTCTGTATAATGCCTTACGGAAAAAAGAAACCAAAAAGAAAGTTGCCTAAAAGAGGGCAAAGAGCTGCAGGCAACAAGCGGCGTCGGGGAAAGAAATGATTGAGATTTATCAAAAACGAGGTACTTGGTATCTTAAGGAAGAAGGAAAAGATATAAAAACCTTCAGCAGTGAACAAGACGCAAAAGAGTCTTTAGGATATAAAGAGCCTATAGAAGAAGAATGTTGTGAATGCGAAGACTGTGATTGCGATCCTTGTGAGTGTGAAGATGATGAATAAAGCTGAAGTAAAAAGTAGAGATAAGATTGCTGCAGACTTTACTGCTAAGTGGGAGTACCGCCTTGATAAAAAACAGTACGGAAGTGCAGATGCTTGGGTTGTTATTCGCAAAGAAGACGAAAAGGGTAAGCTTGTAGGAGACTGCGAAGACTACGCACTTTCTATTCTTTGGAGACTTTGTGACAAGAGCGATTGGAAAATGTGGTGGATGTTACTTACACGTCAAGCAGGAATATGCTGTGTAGGGCCTAGTAAGTGGAAGGTCTCTCACGCAGTGCTACGCTATAAAGGCGACTACATTGACAACTGGACTAAGAAGTTTGGTCCTAAATCTGAGATTGAAAAGAATCATACGTTCCATGTAGCTTATGGGCACGGACTTTTTCACTTTACTGTTATCAAAATGCTCATGAGCAAGGTGGTAAGAATATTTAAGAAAAGGTAGGGATAATTAGATGCCAGCAAAACGAAAAGCAAAGAAGAAAGACTCTCGATTAAAGAGAGCAAAGGTGTCGGGCTACAATAAGCCTAAACGCACCCCCGGACACGCAAAGAAGTCTCACATTGTAGTAGCTAAAGTAGCTGGCAAAGTGAAGACAATAAGGTTTGGCCAGCAGGGAGCTTCAACGGCAGGGAAGCCGAAGGCCGGTGAGTCCGCAGCAATGAAAGCAAAACGTAAGTCTTTTAAAGCGCGACACGCCAAGAATATAGCTAAAGGCAAAATGTCTGCAGCATATTGGGCGGATAAAGTAAAATGGTAGAGAAAGATTTTCATCCAGCGGACACAAACGGAGACGGAATAGTATCCGACGCAGAACAGGAAATGTATCTTGAAGCAAAACGTAAAGAACTAGAAGATGCAGATGCCATGCGAGATGCACAACGTAACATGGCTTGGTTTGCTTTAGCCGGAATGTTATTGTACCCTTTCGCAGTAGTACTAGCCAGTCTTGCAGGGTTAGATGAAGCTCAGAAAACCTTAGGATCAATGGCACCTACTTACTTCGTATCGGTCGCCGCAATTGTAGCGGCATTTTATGCCAAAGAAGCAGTAGGAGGAAAGAAATAATGGAAATGTTACTTGATTTAGCAATGACTTTCTGGCAATGGACCGTACTAGGTGTACTTGTTGTAATTGGATATATCGTAAATAAGTGCGATAAAGAAGTAGAAGACTTAATCCAGTTTAGCTACCCTGAGATGCCAAAGATGCAACCAGTACCAATAGCAACAAAAGATAAAGGTTTTTTCAAAGGAATACTAATGTGGTTAATGGGCAGCCGTAAGTGGGTTATCTGTGAAGACTTCCATTATAGTATTAGCGGTGTAGAATATAAAGTACCTGCAGGGTTTGAGTTTGATGGAGCATCTGTTCCTAAGTTTCTAGCAACATTCCTGTCTCCTGTTGGAGTACTATTAATGGGTGGCTTAGTACATGATTATGGTTATAAGTATGCTACTCTTATGAAGAAAGATGGAACTACTATTGGATACCATGACCAAAAACACATGGACGGACTATTTCGTGATATTTGTATTGAAGTAAACGGTTTTAAAGTATTAAACTACCTCGCATACTGGACACTGCGTCTTGCAGGTTTCGTAGCTTGGAACGGTCATAAGAAGAGAGGTACACAACATGAAGTATCTTAAGTTACTCGTAAAAGAGCGCACATCTTGGGATGGAGCAATGCTAATTGGAATCTGCGGTTCAGTAATACTGTTCGGCGGATTAGCAAAAATGATGGCCTGGATCGGTTTAGGCTATGGAATCTGGACACTACTGAAAAAAGAAGATTAATATATGGCAGTTGAAGTAAGTCGCAGAGATATTATCTCTGATGAAATAGTTGAATTAGGGTCTGAGGCAAAGTTCTTAAAACTTCCTATAGGTCCGTACTTGAACCTATTGAACGTCAAAGCATTACCTTCGCAGATAGCAATTATCAATGCGATTAATAATCCAAAGTACCGTTTTGTCTCTGCCGCCGTTTCTCGTCGGCAAGGCAAAACATATATTGCCAACATTATTGGACAGCTCGTGTCTTTAGTGCCTGGCTCTAATATTCTTATAATGTCACCCAACTATGCTTTGTCTCAGATCTCTTTTGATCTACAAAGAAACCTGATTAAACATTTCGACTTAGAAGTTACAAAAGATAATGCAAAAGATAAGGTTATCGAAATATCTAATGGATCTACAATACGTATGGGGTCGGTCAATCAAGTCGACTCTTGCGTAGGTAGATCTTATGACCTTATCATCTTTGATGAGGCCGCACTTGCTGATGGCAAGGATGCCTTCAACGTTGCACTCCGACCCACCCTAGACAAAGAAAACTCAAAAGCACTTTTCATTTCCACGCCACGGGGTCGTAATAACTGGTTCTCTGAGTTTTTCTATCGCGGGTTTACTGATGATTTTCCAGAATGGTGTAGCATACGAGCAACTTATAGAGATAACCCTCGTATGTCAGAGTCTGATATAGCAGAAGCACGTAAGTCTATGTCAGAAGCCGAATTTAGGCAGGAGTACGAAGCTGACTTTAATACTTATGAAGGTCAGATATGGAAGTTTAATTTCGAGAGTCAAGTCAAAGACTTGTCTCAATTGGATACCTCGAGGATGGATGTTTTCGCAGGTTTAGACGTAGGGTATAAAGATCCTACAGCGTTGTGTGTAATTGCATATGACTGGGACGAGGAAAAATACTACTTAGTAGATGAATATCTTAATGCGGAGAGAACAACTGAGCAACATGCTGTCGAAATACAGAAACTTATTGATCGTTGGGATATTGATTATATTTATATTGACTCAGCTGCTCAACAAACAAGGTTCGATCTCGCGCAGAATTATGACATCTCCACCATTAACGCTAAGAAGTCTGTATTGGACGGAATTGGCCATGTATCGAGCCTCATTGACAATGACAACCTTTACGTTGACCAAGAATGTAAACAATCGCTTATCTGTCTAGATTCTTATCAATGGGATCCTAACCCAAACTTAGTAAGGGAAAAGCCGAAGCACAACATGGCTTCACACATGGCAGACGGTTTAAGATACGCACTCTATTCATTCCAAACTGCGAATATATCCTTCTAGCGATACCTGTTCAAAAATAGTTATTGACAAGTTACCCTAAAGCCGATATAATTCTTCTAATGAAAAATCAGGAACCCGAAAGCAAATGCCTAAGCTAAAACGTGATGTTGTAAAGTATGTACGAGATAAGGCAAAGTCTGGGTATAAGAAAGGTTCCTCGTGCGAGATTTGTAGTGAGACTGAACAGCTTGACTTTCACCACTACTATAGTTTAACGCCATTACTTAATCAATGGCTAGCAAAAAACAAACACGATCCTGCATATATACAAGCATTACGGGATGATTTTATAGAAGAGCANCATGCTGAGCTATATGACCACACAGCTACACTGTGTCATACTCATCATTTAAAACTTCACTCAATTTATGGTAAAGACCCTGCACTAGTTACAGCTAAAAAGCAAATGCGTTGGGTACAGATTCAAAGAGAAAAACATGGCTTGGTATAATACTATTTTTGGAGCAAAACCTGTTGAAGTTGAGGAGAAGTTAAACCCTGCACAATTTCATATGGGTGGAACTACTGCTGCATCCCATGAGCCTAGCTTTAGCTATGAGAAGGCATATGAAGACTTAGAAATCGTTAATCGCGGCGTAAATATGATCGTTGATGACGTAGCTGAGATTCATACTTTAGTGTCAAGAGAGAATGCGTTTCGAGGCGTTGTTCCTGGAGTTAAAGCAAGTAAAGTAGAGATATTGCTAAATAAGTCTCCTAATCCGTACCAAGATATTAACAGCTTTAAACGTAACTTGATTACTGATTTTTTAATTGACGGAAATATATTTATGTACTTTGATGGAGCACACCTCTATCATCTACCAGCTACAGACGTAACTATCCATTCGAGCAAAGATACTTATATTGAAAGATTTACTATGCATGACCAAACGTTCTATCCTAGTGAAATCATTCATATTAAAGAAAACTCTTTCCACTCTATCTATCGTGGAGTACCACGTTTAAAGCCTGCACTTCGTACTATGATTCTTATGAAGTCTATGAGAAACTTTCAAGACAACTTCTTCAAGAACGGAGCAGTACCAGGTTTAGTACTAAAGTCACCAAATACACTTTCTGAGAAAATCAAAGAACGAATGATGGTTTCTTGGCAAGCAAGATACCGTCCAGATGCGGGCGGTCGGCGCCCTCTTATCTTAGATGGCGGAATCGAAGTCGATAAGATCTCTAATGTAAATTTTAAAGAAATGGATTTCCAAACTTCGATATCAGANAATGAAAAGATAATTTTAAAGGCGCTTGGAATCCCTCCAATTATGATGGACTCCGGNAACAATGCTAACATTCGCCCAAATATGCGATTATATTATCTTGAGACTATACTTCCTATCGTTCGAAAAATTAATTATGGACTGGAAAGATACTTTGGTTTTGAGTTGCGTGAGGACATTACTAATATTCCCGCTTTGCAACCAGAGCTAAGAGACTCTTCCGCTTACTATACATCACTAGTAAACGGAGGAATTATAACCCCTGCAGAAGCACGAAAAGCATTAGGTTTCGACTTTGTAACAGGTACTGAAGACATCCGCGTTCCGGCAAATATTGCTGGTTCTGCAACTAACCCCGACGAAGGCGGAAGGCCTGTCGAAGAGACGGAGGAATAATGGGAAGTATGAGACAAAGAGGTAGCGTCCTCGAAGCTGTATCAATGGTTATGCTAGAAGAGGGCAAAGTCCTTAGCAAACATGATTATGAGCACATGAAAACGCGAACACCTGTTAGAGCAGGTATTGTATTAAATCATTTTGGAAGCTGGAGCCGTATGTTAAACATTATGGAAACAAATCTTCCGGAAGTGTGGGCACAGATTAAGCTTAAGGAGAACCCTCCACCAAAGCCTAAGCCTGTACCACCTAAGCCAGCACCAAAGCCAGCACCTAAGGCGGCGGTCAAGCCTGCTATTAAACCAGCAGTAAAAAAGGATTAAGATATGAATAAAATCTTTAATCTGACGTCTACTTTCAAGACTCAAGCGCAGGACGATGGTTCTGTAATGATTCGTGGAATGGCCAGTACAGCTGATTTTGATCGCGCGGGTGACTCCATCTCAGTAGAAGCTTGGCAGAAAGGTGGGCTAAAGAACTTCGAAAAAAATCCAATTATCTTGTTTAATCATGATTATGACAAGCCAATTGGCCGAGCCACAGGTCTGAAAGCTGGACCCGATGGTTTGGAGTTAGAATGTAAGATTAGCAAGTCAGCACCTGCTAATGTTGCAGAATTAGTAAAAGACGGTGTTCTTGGGGCCTTTTCCGTAGGTTTCCGAGTCAAGGATGCTGATTACATTAAGGAAACCGACGGATTAATGATTAAGGACGCTGAATTATTTGAGGTATCGGTTGTTTCCGTACCTTGCAATCAGTCAGCTACTTTTTCGCTCGCGAAGTCTTTTGACTCTGATAAAGAGTACGAAGAATTCAAAAAAACTTTCACAAATCGTGTAGATCTAGCAGGTCAGTCTCTGGCTAAGGATGAAGATATTTCTTCTGGAATAGCTAGTGACCACACACCTCAAAGCGCGGAAATTAATTCCGCAGATCAGGAGATCAAGATGGATAATCAAAACATCGACTTGGAAGCTTTTGCAAAGAAGGTAGCTGAAGATACAGCTGCTAAGATTGCTATGAAGCAAGCCGAGCAAAAAGCAGCTGATACAGCAGAAGCCAAGGCAGTAGCCGACGTAGAAGTTGAAAAAGCAGTGGCTCTCGAAGCCGAAAACATTCGCGTCAAGACTGGCGTTCAAACTGGCGTTGAAGCTCTTATGGCTGACGTACAAGCACAACTTACTGCAAAAGACGCAAAGATCGACGAAGTCATGGCTAAGCACAGCAAAGACCTCGAAGAGAAGTCTGCTGAAATTACTGCTATGCAGAACAGCAAGAAGACCTTTGGTGATCGTGCTGGAAAAGGCGACGTATCTAAGTGGGGCTCAGATTTCTTGAAAGCTCACCTATTGGGTGTTATGACTCAGAAAGGTATGCACACAGGTTTTGCCCGTGACTTACAAGAGAAAGCTGGTATTGACTACACTACTAGTGCCGCTGACATTGATCAGGAAGTTTCTAGACTCTTAGAGAAAGAAATTCAGAATGAGTTGAAAGTAGCTCGTTTGTTCCGTGAAATGCCTGTAAATGGTGCAGCTACTGTACTACCAATCCAACCAGATGTTAACCCTGCTGTATTCCAGACAGGTGCTGCTGCAGCTGGTAACTTGGAAAACCGTGGAGCTTCTGATAACACGTTCAAAGCTAAGCAAGTCATTCTTAATGCTTATCGTTTGATCTCTAGTTCTTTCATGGACAACAACGTAGACGAGCAAGTCCTCATTAACTTGATGCCTATGCTAGTTGAGTCAGTTGCACGTGCACACGGACGCGCAGTAGAGAACGCTATTGTCAATGGTTCTGGTTCAATTACTGGTCTTGACGGCTATGCAGCTGCTCACGGTACTACTTTGGACGTATCTGACGGTACTCGTTTAACTTCAGCGTTGCTTTTAGCAGCTCGTGAAGGCATGGGTCGTTACGGCGTTAACCCAACTGACATGGCTTACATCGTAAGCAATGACGGTTTCTACGATCTGTTGAATGATGCTAACTTCCAGACTCTTGACGAAGTAGGATCTGATCTTGCTGCTCGAGTAACTGGTACTATTGGAGCCGTTTANGGTACTCCAGTAATCGTATCTGAAGAGTTCGCAGCACCAGCAGTTGGNNTTCCAGCAGCTCTATGTGTTAACACTCGTAACTATGTAATTCCTCGTCTTGGCGGCGTAACCGTTGAGCAGGATTATGAAGTTATGAATCAGCGTCGAGTAATCGTTGCTAGTCAAGCTCTTGGATTTGAAGAGTTGGTAGCAGGCGCAACTGGTCACGAGCCAGTAGTGAAAATCGACTACNTNGCNTAATACTTAAAAGTATAGAAACGAGGGGGAGTTTATCTCCCCTGAGTTTTTACTAATGGACTTATAGAATATGGCAGATTTAATAACACTGGAAGATTATAAAGAAGCAGAAGGCATTTCGAATCCTAAAGATGATTTGAAGTTGAATGCTTTGATCCCGTCCGTGAGTCAATTAGTAAAAACTTATTGTGGTAATAGTATAGTAGACCACTACTCTACAGATAAAGTAGAAACATTTAGTATTAACTGGAGCACTAATATAGCTCAGTTAACAGAAAGCCCTTTTGTATCAGTAACTTCAGTACAAGAGAGAACAAGTTTTGCAGATAGTTATACTACTATTCCTGCTACAGAATATTATATAGATGCGTCCACTGACAGCGTTTATAGAGTAACTACAAGCGGAAGCGCACAGAACTGGCCTACAGGTCCAGCTTCTGTAAAAGTTACTTACAAAGCAGGGTACTCAACTTGTCCTGCAGATTTGAAATTAGCAATGATTGACTTAGTTACTTACTATCATAAAGATGAACACAAAGAGCGTAAAGTAATGGCAGGAGCAAGTATACAGAACTCAGCCTCTACAAGTCAAGCAGGCAACATAGGATTCCCTGATCATATCAAAAGAATCCTAGATTTTTACAAAGTTTACTAATGAGTACTGCAGCTAGTCATGCATTTTTGACAAAGCTTCATCAAGAGTTAAGTGTATCAAGTGCAGATTACAGGCAATTTGTTGTTGACCTTAGATGGCATACTTTTAAAGTAAGTAGGGCAAACATAAAAGCCCAAACTATGATAGAGTTTAAACATAGAAACATTACACCGAATGCAGAGCAGCTCATAGCTATAGATGACGCTGCTTCCAAGTGTTATAAAGTAATACTAGATGAGATAAAGATAATAAAAGCAAGTCCCGAGGTAGATATAGATCGTAACACTACCTATATGAATAACGAGAGACTACGCTTAGTTTTTACTACATTTGGTGAACGTATAGAAAAAGCATACCGCGCTCAATTAGATCCTGGTATTACTTTTGACAGAATAAAAAAAGTGTACAAACTAGCTTTAGGAGCATACTTTAAGGACTTGCAACTAATAACAGATAATGCAATAAGAAAACATACAGCTAGTAAAAAAACGGGTAAGTTTGGTAAAGAATCTCAAGTAGGAAAGTTTTTTCATCTAGGACACTTAGCAGGTATGGGAGTTGCAGAAACGCAACTAAGAGATGGCCTAGCAACAGCATTCGCTAGCGTACCTTTGCATGAGCATGGCAATATTACTAATATGCTTAGCCATTTTGGCATAGATCTTTCTTATAAGCGTATGGACGACAAAGACAGTATGGAAGTAAAGATTGAGTCAAAAGGTTCTAATTTAAGTGCAGGGGGTTTTACTGGCAACCAAAAGAAAAACTTACTTAAAGCACTAAGACAGGCACTAACAAATAGAATGGACCTAATGCTGCAGCCAGGCTCTGATACTCCAAAAATGAGAAAAGAGAAGCAAGTACAGAAAAACTTAGAAGACCCTTTTAAACGTGTAGCAAGTAAAAGAAAAAATGTAAAGATTAAAGGCAAAGAAGTAAAACTGAAAAAAAGCAAAGCCAAAGCGGTAGTAAAGACCATAACTCAAAATAAAAGTAAAGGTACTGAGAAGTTATTAGTAGGAAAACTTCCTAAAGTTGCTGTAACTAAGAGGAAAAAAGATAATAATCCGGCTTCAAGCCCTCTACATATGATAGTAGCAATTAATAAAAAGTTACCTCAGGTTGTTGCCCAAAATATGCAATCTCCTGCACTACAGTATCAGACAGGCAGATTGGCAGCTTCAGTTAGGGTTACTGATGTAGTTACAACCCCTAAAGGGTACCCGAGCATTGGATACACATATGATAAATTTCCCTACCAAACATTTGAAGAGGGGTATGCTCAAGGATCTGGAGAAAGAGATCCGCGAAAGCTAATCAATAAATCAATTAGAGAGATTGCCGCAGAGATGGCAATAGGACGATTCTTTACGAGGAGAGTATAATGACAATAGAAAGGCTATATACATCTCGAAGGATGAATATTATAGAATCTCTTGTTAGAAAATTAAAAGATATTGATGGGTCTGGTGCCTACTTGATGGACGTTAATGAAAATGTTATTCCAAGGCTACAGTTTTGGGATGAGATTGAAGAATTTCCTGCAATTCACCTAAATGCAGGATCTGAAACTCGGGAGTATCAAGCCGGGGGTTACAAAGACAGGTACTTATCCGTGACTGTACGATGTTATGTAAATGAAGAAGATGCACAAAGAGGCCTAAATGCTCTGATGGAAGATGTAGAAACCGTTATAGAACAAAACTCCTCTTTAGGGTATGTAGACGCACAAAATAAACAGTACAGCACTCAACAAATCACTATAGTCAGTATTGATACTGATGAAGGTGTACTTGAACCACTGGGAATCGGAGAGATACTCATAGAGGTTCGATACTAGAAAATACTGGCACGAATAAAAATTCACGTCCAAGTCTTTTCAAGATACATAGGAGATAAACTATGGCACAACAACTATTTTTTAGTCGCGACACGAAAGTGTACATTAAAAAAGGCAATTTTGTATGGGACCTTCCTGTACTAGATGGCTTTAGCTTTTCACAAGCTACAAACTCAAGTGAGATTACTCTCGCAGAAATGGAAGCAACAGGTGGTGTAAGCCGTCGTGGTCGTAAGCAGTTTAATGACTCTTTGGCACCTGCCGAATGGTCTTTTACAACTTATGTTCGACCCTTTAAATCAACAGGTTCAGGTACAGGCGCCGCAGATAGTGCAGCAAAAGTACACGCAGTTGAAGAAATTCTTTGGGCTCTCTTTTCAGGACCGGCAGCGTATGCGTCTAGCGCGTTCACTAATCAAACGGTACATGATGCTTCAGACCTAGATATTGACTTTAGTGAGTCTAATAAAGCAACGTTAGGTACTGCAGACATGTTCTTTGTACTTGGTGGTGCTAACCGAAAAGTATATAAGTTAAAAGACTGTGTTGTTAATGAAGCATCTCTTGACTTCGATATTGATGGAATCGCTTCAATTAACTGGTCAGGAATGTCTTCTGAAATTGTTGATATGACTTCAAGAACTATAACCCAAGCTGCTATTCCTGCCTTTAACGCAGTTGTTGCAGATACTACAGTAGTAAGTGCTCCTTCAACTAGTCACCCTGGTGGAGATGTTTGGTTAGATTCTGACGATGGACATAGGCTTCATACTATTTTAACAGTTCCTGGTTCAGGCAATACTACAGTTACAGGAAGCGTCTATGAAGCTACTAATAGTACTACTAACTTTATTCGTAACCGACTTACTCAGCTGAGTGTTATACCTACTACTCAGAATCCTACAGGTGATGGAAGTAATGAACTAGAGTCTGCTTATGCTATTACTCTTACTGGTGGTAACATTACTATGAGCAACAACGTAACGTTTATTACTCCGGAAGAGATTGGTCTTGTAAACATTCCTATTGGTCACGTTACGGGTACTCGTTCAGTATCTGGAAGTATGACTTGCTACTTAAGTAAGGATACTTCTTCTAATGATAACTCTGCTGACTTGTGGGAAGATCTTAAGTCTATTACTAGTGTAGTGACTAACTCTTTCGGTCTTGTATTCAAGATTGGTGGAGCTGCAGCAAACACCGCTAGACTGGAAGTAAGCATGCCTACTTGTCACTTAGAAATACCTACGCACTCTATCGAAGATGTAATTTCTGTAGAAACTAACTTCAATGCTTTACCCTCTACTATTGATGGTACTAATGAAGTTACGCTAAAGTACTTCCCAAAGGTGTAATATGAGTACCACTTGAAAAAAAGTTCTTGACAATTTTGGTTGAGTGGCATATAATATGTAGTACAAAAAGGAGGGGCTTTTCGGAGCCCCTCGTTATATCTGGGATAATATGGCAAATTACAGTTTTTTAAAGGAAGCAAAAGCTTATATAGTCTACGGAAGCACTAAGCTACAACTAGACATGAGCTCTATAAGCTTCAGTCAAACCTTTACAGAAGAGACTCATACTGTAAGAACTCTGCACAACCAGAATAATGTATTTGAAGGATCTGCTATTAATACGGCGAATCCTGCAAACTTCGAGATGACAGTTAATCTACTTCTCGAAGATGATCTAGAAATACTGTTTCAAAGGTTATTAGATGTACAATCTTTTCACCTCTATATCACAACAGCTAGCGATGTATTTAAGCTACAGACTTGCGTTATAACAAATGGGACGATCAATATCGAGAGATTGCGACCTCTGAGTTTGAGCATATCTGGCGAAGCATCAAAGCTCCTAACCGGACAAGCTACAGAATTTGCTGCTGAAAGTATCACAGTTCTGCGGACTTCCGCGTCCTCTCGTACATACAATCTAGCTTCCGATCTATTCATACAGTTAGGGTCTGCACAAATCCATGAGCACTTAGTAAGTGTATCTATGGAACTACAGAATGAAATAGAATGGATACCTTATAAGTTAGTACTGAACCCTCTGGGCACAAACTACCCTCTTCAGTACAGTTTAAAGGGCAAAGTACTAGCCGGAAACATAACAAGATACTTAAATGATAGTACCGAATCGGCGGCACAAAGCTATGCCACNGGCCAAAGTCTCAGGATTAAAGCAGGTACTAACATAGGCGGATTATTTAGAGGTATTGACTTGAACACTAATAATGTTACAGCAACTACTCGAATAACAACAGGCTCAGTCTTTACTAAAAGTACAGATTGGAGAATGGTTCAAAACCCTGCGTCCCTCGGGAACGTATTCACTTACATAACACAGTAAAAAGGAAAAATGATGGATTTAAAAAACTTAATGGTAGACACTAAAGCAGTATGGGTAGACTTTCCAGGTCTCTCTGGATTTTCTGTTGAAGTGGCAAACTTATCAAGAAAAGAATTAAACGGCTTAAGAAAGCGTTGCACTGGACAAAAGTTTGATAGAAAGACAAGAGCAGTAACAGAAAGCTTAGATGAAGATAAGTTCGTAATAGAGTTTACTTTAGCCACTGTTAAAAACTGGAAAGGCTTGACTCTGGAAAACTTATCAGCATTGCTACTTATTGATACTAAAGGACAGGACTTGTCCAAAGAGCTAGAGTATAACGTAGAAAACGCTGAAACTTTAGTATCCTCTTCAACTGAATTTGATACTTGGCTCAATGAGGTAGTCTTTGATTTAGATAACTTTCGTGCAAAGCCAGAAGAGCCAGTCGTTAGAAAGACTGGAAAGGATGTACAAGAATCTTGATACTGGAATGACACGTAACAAGTATCTTGATATGTGTGAACAGTTAGAGCAAGAGCCAAAAGACGATGAGATTCCTCCTGACTGGGAGGATTTTCCTGAGATAGTACGAGACGCAATAAATACGTTTAACCAATTAGGAGACAGAGTCTTCCCAGAAATTGGATATGTAGGCAAAGATTACGCTAATGTGCAATACTATATAGAAGTATACCACATTGATGATATAGAGTTTTTCCTAGAAATACTTTCTTGGCTAGACTCAAGAGCTATCAAAAAATCCTCCGAAGAATTAAAGAGGCAATATGATAAGCTAAAGAGAAAATAAATTGGCTAATACAGTAACTCTGACGGTAAAAATTAATGATAATGGCGATCTTCAGTTACTGAGCAGTAATGCTGAGAAAGCAGCAAAGTCGACGGATAAACTTTCAAAAAGTTCAGACAAAGCTGCTAAGTCTGGAGCAGAGCAAACAAAACAAAACAAAGGTGTAGCTGGCGCTACATCAAACTCTACAAAAGCTTTTTCGAAGATGACCACTGGTATTACTGGTGGTCTCGTTCCTGCGTACGCAGTATTAGCAGCAAACATTTTTGCAATCACAGCAGCTTTTGGAGCTTTACGTAAAGCCGCTGCTTTTGAACAACTAGAACAAGGTTTGATCAGAGTGGGTGGAGCAGCAGGACAAAATCTGCCTTATGTAGCTCAACAACTCAAAGATATAACCGGTGCTGCTGTTTCTGCAGAAGCATCCATGTCAGCTACCGCACTAGCAATGAGCTCAGGGTTTTCTACTGAGCAACTAACAAACTTAACAAAAGTCGCAAAGGGAGCCTCTCAAGCACTCGGAAGAGATATGGAGGATGCACTTAATCGACTAGTAAGAGGTACTGCTAAGTTAGAGCCAGAAATTCTTGATGAATTAGGGATTATGGTAAGACTTGATGATGCGGTAGAGGAATATGCAAAAAGCATAGGAAAAGTAGGAAGTGACTTAACACAGTTTGAAAGGCGTCAAGCGTTTCTAAACGCTACTATTGAACAGGGCGAGAAAAAATTTGGAGATATTGCAAAAAATATTGATCCAAACGCTTACGACCAGTTAGCGGCATCTTTTGCTGATTTAACTAAAGACGTATTGACGTTAGTTAACAAAGGTCTAACTCCTTTAGTAGGTTTCCTATCGTCTAGTCCTATAGCTTTGAAAGGAGTTTTACTTGCTTTTGGCTCTACTCTACTTTCAACCATTCTTCCTGCCATTGGCGCTATGTCAGAAGGTCATAAAAGA
>JGI24538J26636_10000222_pt1 | contig 17298 bp, 15 predicted proteins | sample SouAtlMetagenome_FD_26636 | JGI IMG/M metagenome (IMG submission 26636) | reverse complement strand
TTTTTGATAGCCAAGACGAAGAATTTCTACCCATTGTATCAATAATTTGGCATCTCTTTGTGACAAATCTCCGTGGACCCAGGTATAGGAGTCAAGGGGCATTTCTCCAGAGTCAACAAACTCAACCAACTCTTCTAGTTTATGATCTTTTTTTCTTGCGCTGTATGCATCCCATGCAGAAACATTAAAATGCTTTTTCCCATCTACAATATGCTCTTCTAACCAATAATTTACAGGCGTAATTTTACTATACCATGGGTAGTTTGTTTGGTTGCTATGACAGTCATAGCAATTATCTCTTAAAATAGTTGCTATTTCTTGTGATGGTTTTGTCTGTTCTTCAAAAAAAACCACGCTTTGATATCCAGCACTATTGCTCTTTGGAGCAAAAAATTGCAAAATAACAAGAGCTCCTAAAGCAGTATACAAAAAATAGGTAATAAACTTTGGCATGTTTCTTAGTTTTGAGTTTTCAGAAATGTAATTACNGCCCTGCGAATATCATAGGCAGGCTCAGACTCTGTTGGGCTATAAATGTTTATGATACCTGGATTTTCTGGCGTTAAAAAAGGAATATCAAAACCCTTCAAAAGATAATCACTAAAAGCAATGTTATAGGTTTGTGAAGCATCAATAGCCTCATTGTTAATATACCAAACTCCCATTTTTTGATCAAAACCGTAACGTTGCAGATACGCTCCTGTTCCTGCCTTGGCAAGACCAAAATCTAACACCTCTAAAAGAAGAGTACCGGTAATTTCTACCTTTAAAACACCTCCGCCAAAAGGCAATACCCTAAATATATCTAGACTCACGATATCTCCTTGCAGAACATCATCTAGTCTAAAAGAGCCGCCATTTACAAGTGCACCATCTACAGGAGTATTAAAACTCTCTTTCATAGCCTGGGCTATTAGCACCCCTAAATTGGTTTGGGTACTTCTGGTGGGAGTGTCTGTACCGTCAAGAAAATCTTCAGCTTTATAGATAACTTCATTAGGGTTATCTACAACGGTTTTAATTTCTTGCTCTAAAATTGCATCCCACTTAGAAACCACTTTTTGAACCCTTGGCAAGGAAGGGACTTTATCTGTGATAAGAACTAATTCAGAAGAAATAGCCGATGTTTTTGTAACCAAATCATAGACTAAGGTATGTACATATACAGATTTTGCATTGGCATCTGCCTTAGCAACAGTTGCCCCACTTGTAGGCACAAGCATATTATTATGCTCATGACCTCCCATAATAAAATCTATACTAGGTGAGGCTTGTGCCACCTGAATATCTTGAGCTAGTTTGAGATGTGTTAACCCAATAATGATATCACTGCCTGCCATTTTAAGAGTATTCACTGCAGCTTTAGACTCCAATAAGTAATCACTATAATACACAAAATCTTTTGGGTTAGAATCTATGGTGACACCAAAAAAACCAATACGCACTTTAGAGGTGGAGTAACTAGAGTAAATGGGGTCACGGGCGTCTACATCATAATAAAGGGTCTCTGGAATTGCAATACTATCCCCTTTTTTAATGCTATGAAACACCTCAAGTGATTCCCCACTTTTTTGAAACACATTGGCAGACACCCAATTAAAATCACTTTCGTTAAGGCGCTGCTGCAACTCATTCTCTTTAATATCAAACTCGTGGTTTCCAAAAGTGGCCAAATCAAAATCCATGGCATTCATCACTTCAATCATTTGGCGTCCTTTTACTCGTTGACCATCCACTTTAAGGGTGCCAAGAAGCGAGGGATTTAAAAAATCTCCCGCCATTACCAGATAACTATTTGGAAATTGTCTTTTAATAGAATCACTAATATGAGCTACTCTGGCCATCCCTCCATATCTGCCGCCGCCCAGAGGCGCAATTTCATATACATCATTAACCTGTATGAGCTTTACGGTAACAGTGTTTTGTTTTTGGACCTGTGAAACCTTCGTTGTTTTACAACTAGTTACTACTAAAGAAAAAAGACCACACATAAACAACACTCCAAAGATGGATTTGTGCATGTGATTAAACATTTGTAAACTTTTTGAGGATATAACCTTTTTCATTAGGGGTTTTATTTTTTAATGATACTTATTAAATAAATCACTTGCTTTATTGTGTGCACTTTCAAAACTCATGGTGCGTATATTAGTTTTCGCCTTTTGAGAGGTAAAGTAACTTAACATTTTTTCTGTGGGCATATTTCCAGTAAGCTCATCTTTTGCCATTGGGCAACCGCCAAAGCCTTGAATTGCCCCATCAAATCTTCTACAACCTGCTTTATAAGCAGCATCAACCTTTTCATGCCAGGCGCTTGGCGTTGTGTGCAGGTGCGCTCCAAACTCAATATTGGGGTATTTAGGAATTAAATTTGAAAACAAATAAGAAATACTCTCTGGAGTTGAGGTCCCTACCGTATCACTTAACGATAAAATAGTAACTCCCATCTGGGAAAGCTTTTGAGCCCACTGACCTACAATGTCAACATTCCAAGGATCTCCATAAGGATTTCCAAAACCCATAGAAAGATAGGTTACCACTTGTTTGTTTGAAGCAGCAGCAAGGGCTAAAATTTCTGAAAGAGTAGCTATAGATTGTGCAATAGTTTTGTGGGTATTACGCATCTGGAAATTCTCTGAAATAGAAAAAGGATAGCCTAAATACGTGATTTCTGGATGTGCTACAGCAGCTTGAGCTCCTCTTACATTAGCAACAATTGCCAGTAACTTGGTTTGGGTAGAAGACATATCTAGCCCAGATAAAACCTCGGCAGTATCCACCATTTGCGGAATGGCTTTTGGAGATACAAAACTGCCAAAATCAATGGTATTAAAGCCGCAACTCAATAGAGATTGAATGTACTGAACTTTTTTGTGGGTAGGTATCCAGTCTTTAATACCTTGCATGGCATCTCTTGGACATTCTATAAGTTTCACGTCTTGCATCCTGGTAAAGATAAAAGTAAAATGTGTAGATAACCAAAAGTGAGGTATTACTTTTTGCTAGAAATTTTAGTTATCATTTTTTAATTATATTTACCAAAAGAAAAATACTATGAAAACCCTTGTAAAACCTACCCTTCTATTATTGTTTTTTGTTGCTTTATGCGCCTTGCCATCTCAAGTAACGGCTCAATTAAGCGCAAATACACCTGCTAGTTTTTCAATTACTGTTGAAATAGACGGTAACAATACTACCCTAGCATGTAATGGGGGGTGTGATTGGAAAAAAATCACAGTACAAGACAATAGCACACTCATAGATGTAAATGGTGTTGCAAACAATAAAAAAGCCGCTGATGGCTCCGCATTTTTATTTGAGGTTCAAAAAAATACTTCAGGAATCACACTCCAACAAATCCAAGGAACACAATGGGCAGCGCCTATAGATATTTCATGCACCTCTAAATGCACTCTTGTGGTAAACCAATTTGGATTGGCACAGTAATATTAGGGTACTAGTATAAAAGCTGCAATTGCTAAAAACACCAAAATCTGCAACCACTTTAGAAAGACTCCAGTGTGCTTGTTTTTATTTAAAAAATAAGAAACACTCCCCCCTAGCAAAGCAATTGTTGCAAAAACAATAAAACTTACCACCATAAAAGTAACCCCTAGAATATAAAATTGGCGCACAGTATTTGTTTGTGGCTCCCATAAAAACTGAGGGAATAAGGCAAGAAAAAAGAGCATTACCTTAGGGTTTAATAAATTCATGATTACCCCTTGTTTAAATAATTGACCGTAGCTCTTCTTAGGTGCATTTTCTGAAAACTCAAGGGTTGCATCACTCTTAAAAACAACATAGGCTAGGTATAATAAATACAATGCTCCTAGCACTTTTATGCCAAAAAAAAGAGATGGGCTTTTTGTAATAACTGCAGAAATTCCAAAAGCCAACAAAGTAGTATGAACAATACAGCCGCTTATCAGCCCAGCTGTAATAGCCAGAGCGCTTCTTCTACCGTTTGCTAAAGACTGAGTTAACACATACATATTATCTGGCCCTGGGCTTAGCGCTAAAAGACAGGTAGCAACAACAAACGAAAGAAGGGTTTCTAACATTTTTTTTTGTTATGCGGTTTGAGAAATAATAGCCTTATTGATGTTTTTTATTAGACGAGGTCCTTCATAGATAAAACCTGTGTAAATCTGCACTAAATCTGCACCTGCATTTATTTTTTCTAAAGCATCTTCTGGACTATGTATCCCNCCTACTCCAATAATTGGAAATGCTTTGTTACTTTTTATAGACAAGTGTTTTATAACTGCTGTACTTCTGTCTTTAATTGGTTGACCACTCAAGCCTCCATTACCAATTTGTTCTGATTTTTCTTGAGAGATAGAAAGTCCCTCTCTATTTGTGGAGGTATTACTTGCAATAACACCATCGAGTTTGGTTTGCAAAACAAGTGTCACAATTTCATCTAACTGTGTGGTATTTAAATCTGGGGCTATTTTTAATAAAATTGGTTTTTCAGCTGCAAATTTTTTATTTGCCTGTTGTACTGCCCCTATTAATTCTTCTAGATATTCTTTGTCATTTAATTTGGCATGACTTCCCACATTTGGACAACTTACATTCAAAACAAAGTAATCTACATACGGGTGGAGCGCATTAAAGCAGGTAAGGTAATCTTGGGTATAGTGCTCTGGAGGAGTTTGAGTGTTTTTACCTATGTTTCCCCCTATTATAAGCTTTCCTTTGTTTTTTTTAAGCTCAGTTATCGCTTTATCTAGACCTTTATTATTAAAGCCCATTCTGTTAATAATACCTTGATCATCTTTGAGACGAAACAATCTCTTTTTAGGATTTCCTTCTTGACCTAAAGGTGTGGTAGTACCAATTTCTATAAAACCAAAACCAAAATTTGCTAGCTCATTATACAAGACAGCATTTTTATCAAAGCCAGCCGCAAGACCTACTGGATTTGAAAATTTCAATCCAAACAATTCTCTCTCTAATGCAGGATGTTTAATTTGGTAAAGACTTCTAAACAAACCTCCAAGACCAATGAGATGTGCCAACTTAATCAAAGAAAAAGTAAAGTAGTGTATCTTTTCTGGATCAAAACTAAAAAGCAAAGGACGTAAAATGGTTTTATACATAGCGAGAAATCTTACTGCAAAAATAAGGTATAAAGTCAATACTAGTTATTGTGAATATGTTTATTTTTAACAAGCGATTTTTTTAAGAAATTTCAAGAACAAACGCCGCATATTATGATAGATAAAAAGCACCTAATAGATAGGTTTATAAGTTACGTTACTGTTGATACAGAAAGTGATCCAACCAGTGACACCACTCCCAGCACTGCCAAACAATGGGATCTTGCCAATGCCTTAGTTGAAGAACTAAAACATATAGGTTTACAAGATGTTACCATAGATGACAATGCATACATCATGGCCACATTGCCAAGTAATGTGCCACATAAAGTACCAACAATTGGGTTTATATCACATTTTGACACCACTCCAGATTTTACGGGAAAGGATGTAAAGCCTCAAATCATAGAAAATTATGATGGGAAAGATATTGTTTTAAATAAGGCGCAAAACATCATTCTATCTCCCTCCTATTTTGAAGACCTATTATTATACAAAGGGCAAACTCTTATTACCACAGACGGGACGACTCTTTTAGGAGCAGATGACAAAGCTGGTATTACTGAAATAGTTAGCGCCATGGAATATCTGGTGCAACACCCAGAGATAAAACATGGAAAGATTCGGGTGGGGTTTACTCCAGATGAAGAAATTGGTCGTGGTGCCCATAAATTTGATGTCGAAAAATTTGGGGCAGAATGGGCCTACACCATGGATGGAAGCCAGGTTGGAGAATTAGAATATGAAAATTTTAATGCCGCCGGCGCATTAGTTTCTATAAAAGGAAAAATAGTACATCCAGGATATGCCAAAGGAAAGATGGTGAACAGCATGTACATAGCTACAGACTACATTAATTCTCTGCCAAGGCTTGAAACACCAGAACACACCCAAGATAGACAAGGGTTCTTCCATCTCTACAGTGTAACTGGAGAGGTAGATAGTACACAATTACAGTATATCATACGAGACCATGATAAAGAACATTTTGAAGCTAGAAAAGAAATGATGCTCAAGCTCGCCGATGAATTAAACTCTCAATTAGGAGAACCGTGTGTGTCTGTTGAGATTAAAGATCAGTACTTTAACATGCGCGAAAAAATAGAGCCCGTAATGCACATTGTTGACATCGCTCAAAAGGCAATGCAGCAAGCTGGTATTAAGCCCTTAATTAAACCTATTCGTGGAGGAACAGATGGATCTCAACTTAGCTTTAAAGGCTTGCCTTGTCCCAACATATTTGCTGGTGGACACAATTTCCATGGAAGGTTTGAATATGTTCCTGTAGAGAGTATACAAAAAGCTATTGAGGTAATTATTAACATTGCGCAACTTGTTGGAGAAGAATAACAATAGTAAATAAAAAAATAAATACGCATAAAAAAACCTCTAGTACAAACTAGAGGTTTTTTAATAGAATAAATATTGATAATTATTTCTTAGCTACAGTAGTATTTACTTTTGCACTAATCTCCATAGAGATAGAAGAAATTTCAAATTTCATTTTACCTGCACCTGTTTCAATTACACATGTACCGTCATCATTAAGACTAAGTAATTTACCGTGTAAGCCACTTTTGGTAACAACTTTATCACCAGCTTTAAGTGCTTCTAGGTACTTTTTTTCTTTTTTTTGTTTTTGTAAACCCGGACGTATTAAAAAGAAATACATCACAACAAATAACAAAAGTAAAGGTAACATTTGGGTTATATCTCCCATAATAATTTTTCTATTTTATATTATTTTGAAACACCTGGTACAGCTGCTGCTCCCTCTCTAGGGTTTACAAAAGCTTTGATCATAAGTGTTTCTTTTCCTGCTTGTGTATTTGCAGTGATCGTTATGGTTTTGCTAACTTGGTTTTTCCCACTACCATTAAATTTCACTAACATCTCACCTGTTTCTCCTGGAGCAACTGGTTCTTTTGTGAAAGTTGGCACTGTACAACCACAACTACTTTTTGCATTTACAACAACTAGGTTGCTTTTTCCAGTGTTTGTGTAAGTAAAGATATGCTCTACTGGAGTACCTTGAGTAATTTCACCAAAGTCAAATTGCTTTTCATCAAATGTCATAACTGGAAATTCACCAGTTTTAGAATCACGATCTGCTGCTTGAGTAACATTAGTCTCAACTACGCTATCTGCAGCGTTTTTCTTGCAAGATGTAAATGCAAATAATGCGATTACAGCTATTGCTAAAATTGAATTTTTCATAGTATAAATAATTAAAGATTTTTAAGTGCGGCTAAATTAAGTATTTTTTATAGACTATCGAAGTCCACGCCCAATTTTATTCAACTTTTTAGAAGTCTCAAATTCTTTGACTAGCTTATCTAAAATTCCATTAATAAAAATGCTGCTCTTAGGAGTTGAGTACTCCTTAGCAATTTCTAGATACTCGTTAATAGTGGCACGAACTGGAATAGANGGGAAATGTAAAAACTCAGCAATACCCATTTTNAAGATAATCATATCCATTTCTGCAATACGTTCTTTATCCCAATTAGGGGTCTTACCCTCAATCTCTTGGCTTAACTTTTCATCGTTAAGAACAACTTTAGTAAACAACTGCTTGGCGTATTGTTTATCATCCTGGTTTTTATACAATTCAGGCAAGAGTATGGTGCGAACGTTTTTTTCTGAAATTTTCGCCAACATCTTAGCTAAGGCGGTATTCACTATAGGAAAATCATCTACCCAGGTAAGTCTTTTATCCTCGATATATTCGTAATACTTGTCACTAGGAGCAATCACTTTTTTGAAAAGACTTACTAGAAAGTCTTGATCTTCTTTGAAGCTTGTATTTTGTTTTAGGATATACTCTTTGTAAAAATCTTTTGCTCTTAAATCCTTAAGTAGTATGGTTACATACTCACCATCTAGATCCCAATAGTTGAGTTTTTTGTTTTCAATGTAGTTTGAGAGATCTTCATTTTGCTCAATTAAATCTAACACCTTATTATCTAAAAAGGTAGTGCTGAAATTCTTTTCTTCACTGGTTGCTAAATGTTTTTGCTGGGAAGTTATCAAGAATTTTCTATCCGCTTTTCTCATTTCAACAAGAAGTTGCAAAGACAAAGCATATAAGTCAAGCATTTGGTCAATGCTGTAAAACAAAAACTTTTCTTGCTTTTCAAGATCTGGGTTATTACTCTGGCGCAGTGCATATATAGATTGCAAAACCTTTACCCGTATGTGTCTTCGTGTTAGCATAGTATGAAAGAACTTAAAAAATTATTGATATTAAAATTTCTGTAACCAGAAATAGTACTAAACTACACTACCTTACATAGTGCAGGGCAAAGATAATACTTTAAAAAAACTGATTAGGCTTTTTCTGCTTTTCTTGCATCAATTCTTGCTTGTGCAATATTTAAAGCNGCCTGATGGGTTGTAATATCCTCAAGTTCAGCCTTATTTAAAATCTCTAAAGTTGTGGTGTATATATTTTCTGTTTTGCGAATAATCTCTTGCTTACCGTAGTTTTCTAGCTCTGCGTATACATTAATAATACCGCCGGCATTAATTAAAAAATCTGGCGCATACACAATACCTCTTTCTCTAAGTAATACAGCATGTTTATTCTCATCTGCCAATTGATTGTTTGCAGCCCCTGCAATTACCTTGGCCTTTAATTGACCAATTGTAGTATCATTTAAAGTAGCTCCTAAAGCGCAAGGTGCATAGATGTCCATCTGCTCGGTATATAGATTAGTACCTGTGTAAATCTCTACACTGTACTTATCTCTTACCTGCTCTAGACGCGCCTGATTGATATCACTAATAAATACTTTGGCACCTTCGTTGCTTAAGTGTTCTACCAAAGCTTCACCAACATTTCCAATTCCTTGAACGTATACTACTCTATTTTCAAGATCATCTGTACCAAAGGCATACTTTGCAGAAGCTTTCATACCCATAAAGGTTCCGTACGCTGTAATTGGTGATGGGTTTCCGGCGCCACCCTTCTCTTCACTAATACCAGTTACATAAGGTGTTACGGTTCTTACTAAATCCATATCACTAGTAGCCATACCAACATCTTCTGCCGTTATGTATCTACCTCCCAGGCTATGAACAAATTCACCGAATTTTAACATAAGTTCTGGTGTCTTCTGTGTTTTGGCATCTCCAATAATAACAGCTTTTCCGCCACCTAGGTTCAACCCTGTAATTGCAGACTTGAAAGACATCCCTCTAGAGAGACGCAACACATCATTTAGAGCATCTTGTTCATTGTTGTATTGCCACATTCTAGTACCTCCAAGAGCAGGTCCTAGGGTCGTGTCATGAATGCCAATTATTGCTTTTAATCCTGTATCTTTGTCATTGCAAAAAACAATTTGCTCATGATCTTGAAAAGATAATTGGCCAAAAACTGGACCCAGATTTTTTATATCTTTAGTTGAAACAACTTCTGTTTTCATAGGTTTTATTTTTTCAAATCCTTAAAAAGGGTACGCGAAAATACTATATTACTGTTCATATATCAAAGACATTAAGCCTAAAATGCGAATTTGTTAATAAACCCTCTTCCGCTGCATGAAAGAACTCCAGTACCTAAATAAGTACCTACACAAATATAGAGGCAGATTATTACTGGGTCTTGTCACTACAGTTATTGCTGCTGTTTTCAAATTGGCAATACCAATGAAAGTTGGAGACTCTATAACTATCGTAGAACAAAAGATTAATGGCAAAATTACAGATATTGCAACTGTAGAAAAAGAATTACTTATAAATATTATTTTATTACTAGGAGCAACTCTATTGGCTGCAATATTTACTTTTGTGATGCGCCAAACCATTATTGTGGTTTCTAGAAAAGTAGAATTTGATTTAAAAAACGAAGTATACCAGCACTACCAAAAACTATCTTTAGGCTTTTACAAACAAAACCGTACTGGAGATTTAATGAACCGCATCAGCGAAGATGTTGGTAAGGTACGGATGTATATTGGCCCTGCCATCATGTATAGTACATCAACCATTACACTTTTTGTTGTCGTTATTAGCTATATGTTTCTCTCTGACCCTGAGCTCACCCTTTATGCAATAGCGCCATTGCCAATATTGTCTGTAATGATTTATAGACTTAGTATTGCCATTCATAAGCGCTCTACCGTGGTACAGGAGTACTTATCTAAACTTACCACATTTACACAAGAGAGTTTTAGTGGTATTGGTGTGATTAAGGCCTATGGTATTGAGCCCAGCACAACGCAAGAATTCGAGAGTCTTTCTCAAGCCAGCAAAGAAAAAAACATAGATTTAACCAAAGTTCAAGCTTTATTTTTTCCTCTAATGATGCTTTTAATTGGGGCGAGTAACATTCTAGTTATCTATATAGGAGGTTCAAAATTTATTAGTGGCGAAATTCAAGATTTTGGAACCATTGTATCTTTTTTAATTTATGTAAATATGCTTACTTGGCCCGTAGCAATTGTAGGATGGGTTACCTCTATGATACAACAGGCTGAGGCTTCTCAAAAAAGAATTAATGAATTTTTAAAAACAGAACCTGCAATTGTTAACACATCAAAAACAGCAACACCCATAAAAGGTAGCATTGCTTTTAAGAACGTAAGTTTTACCTATGATGATACAAACATTCAGGCATTAAAAAACATTTCTTTTACCGTACAGCCCGGAGAAACTATTGCCATTTTAGGTAATACCGGATCTGGAAAATCCACCATTTTAGAACTCATNGCNCGTTTGTACGATACCGCTCCNCAAACACTCTTTATAGACAATACCCCAATCAAAGATCTTAATTTACAAAGTTTGCGCAGTAGTATTGGCTTTGTACCTCAAGATGCTTTTTTATTTAGCGAGAGTATTAGCGAGAATATAAAATTCGGAAAACAAGACGCTACAGACCAACANGTNATNGCNGCNGCAACCTTGGCTGCTGTGCACAAAAATATTACAGGATTTACCAAAGGNTACCAAACCATTCTAGGCGAACGAGGTATCACTTTAAGTGGTGGGCAAAAACAGCGAGTGTCTATAGCCAGAGCCCTTATAAAAGATCCTGCTATTTTATTGTTTGATGATTGCCTATCTGCAGTAGACACAGAAACAGAGGAAGAAATACTCAGTAATTTACATCGTATTTCTCAAAATAAAACTACCGTTATTGTAAGCCACAGAATATCTTCTGCCAAAAATGCCGATAAAATCATAATTTTAGAAGAGGGTAGCGTTATACAGCAAGGTACTCACAATGAATTGGTAAACACAGCAGGATACTACAAAGAATTATACTTAAAACAGCGTACCGAAAAAGAAATCTAACTTTAAGTTGCGGCTTTTATTTTTTTTTATGATTTTTGAGTAGAAATAAATATCAGAAACTTTTATAATTATGGGCGAGAAATATTCGATGGAGCAAGAAGAAATATTTAGCAAGGTAATGCGTGCTGGAAGACGCACTTATTTTTTTGACGTAAGAGCCACAAAAGCTGGTGACTATTACCTAACCATTACAGAGAGTAAAAAATTCACTAACGATGATGGTTCTTTTCATTACAAAAAACACAAGATTTATCTATACAAGGAAGACTTTCATGAGTTTAAAGAAAACCTTGAACAAATGATAGATTATGTTATCAAAGAAAAAGGGGAAGAAGTAATTAGTGAGCGTCACCGCAGTGACTACTCAAAACAAGAAGACACACCAGCGCAGATATCTGAAGATTCAGACCTTAGCGAAGATCAACCTACAAAAACAAACTTTACAGATTTAGACTTTGATGATATATAAACATTAAATAACTTTTTATAAATAAAAAACCGACCTAGCATTTAAGGTCGGTTTTTATTTATCCTCTTTTTTATAGGCTCTAAATGTTGGCGATTTTGTATTTTTACTAGGTAATGAAATAGAAACACCAATGAAAAAATATACTCTTTTAGTAGTAGTACTCTTACTAGGAATCTCAAAAAATATTGCACAAGACTATAGCGTAAATCTTGATTATTATCTTCCAACAAATGTTAGCTATAATCCAAACATTCCAACTCCCAAAAGCAGTATAGGCCATCAAGTTGGAGACTGGCACATCACCCATGACAAGCTGGTACAATACATGTACGCTCTGGCAAGCAGCAGTGATAGAATCACCATAGAAGACAGAGGCGCTACCTTTGAAGGCCGACCGCTACTGCTGCTAACCATCACCTCTGCCAACAACCACTTAAACATTGAAACTATAAGGCAACAGCATCTTGAGTTAACTCAAAAACAACCTAGCACTACAAATATCAATGAGATGCCTATTGTTGTGCAACAAGGTTTTTCTATCCACGGAAATGAACCTAGCGGATCTAACGCAGCGCTGGCAGTAGCCTATTATCTGGCCGCAGCACAAGGACCAGCCATAGACACACTACTTAAAAACACCGTTATCTTATTGGATCCATCTTACAACCCAGATGGGCTGCAGCGCTTTGCATATTGGGCCAACACTAATAAAAGTAAAAACATCAATCCAGATCCAAATGACAGAGAATATGATGAGGTATGGCCAGGTGGGCGCACCAATCATTATTGGTTTGACATGAATCGAGATTGGCTGCCAGTACAATTACCTGAAAGCCGAGCCCGTATTGCAACGTTCCATAAATGGATGCCTAATATTTTGACAGACCACCACGAGATGGGAACCAATTCTAGTTTCTTTTTTCAGCCCGGTATTCCATCGAGAACACATCCATTAACACCTCAACAAAATCAAGACTTAACAGGAGAAATTGGCACCTATCACGCAACTGCTTTTGACAAAATTGGCAGCTTTTATTACTCTAAAGAAAGTTTTGATGACTTCTATTACGGAAAAGGATCCACCTTTCCAGATATCAATGGAAGTATCGGTATTTTGTTTGAACAGGCATCCTCCAGAGGCCATGCCCAAGAAAGTGTGAACGGCATCTTAACCTTTCCCTTTACTATTCGCAATCAATTTACAGCAGCACTCTCAACTCTAGAGGCAGCCGTTGCTATGCGTCAAAAAATACTATCCTACCAACAAGAATTTTACCAGCAAGCCTTTAAAGAAGCTGCAAAGGCTGACGCTATTGTATTTGGAGATGAAAAAGATCCATCTAAGGCCTATCATCTTGCCGAAATACTAATGCGCCAAAACATCCAGGTACATAAAATAGCTAATGATTTCACCTCAAAGGGAAAGCGCTACACAAAAGAGAGTAGTTATGCAGTGCCAAAAAATCAAAGACAGCACAGGCTTATAAATGCCATGTTTGAAAAAAGAACCAAATTTAAAGACAGTTTATTTTATGATGTTAGCGCTTGGACACTCCCATTAGCCTTTAATCTAGATTATAATCAAGACATACCTACTGATAAGGTGGGAGAGAAAATAACAACCTTAACAAAACCAGGTGCCACTGCTCCAAAATATTCGGGGTATGGCTATCTAATGCAATGGCATGATTACTATACGCCCAAAGCCCTTAACATGCTTTTAAAAAAAGGAATACGGGCCAAAGTAGGTATGACTCCCTTTACCAGTCAAAACAAGGAGTATGACTACGGAACCATATTAATTCCTGTTCAAAATCAAGACCTCTCGCCAAAAGATATAGCAGAGGCTATTGAGGAAATAGTTGCACAAACAGGAGTTACTATAGACCCTGCAAATTCTGGGCAAACTCAAAAAGTAAATTTAGGAAGCAATCAATTCAAAGCTCTAAAGCTTCCAAAAGTGGCCATGCTTGTTGGTGATGGCATTAACCCTTATGATGCTGGAGAAATTTGGCACTTGTTTGACCAGCGCTATGACATGCACATCACAAAACTTGACACAAAAAACTTTGGAAGAGTAGATATTAGCAAGTATACAGATATAATAATGCCAGCCACTAGAGGCAATGCTTTAAACAAAGATGCTGCTGAAAAATTAAAAACATGGGTTCAAAACGGCGGGACACTTATTGGCTATAAAAGTGCTGGTAAGTGGCTAGAAAAAAATGAATTCATGAAAATGACATTTAAAAGCAACAAAACCACTGCCACTGATATAAGTTTTGAACAACGATCAAACTACAACGGTGCACAATATATTGGAGGAGCTATTTTCCAGACAACACTAGACCGCTCCCACCCTATTGCATTTGGATACAAAAACAAAAACCTTCCTGTTTTTAGAAATACCACACTATTTATAGAGGCAGATAAAAACAGCTATAATAACCCTATAAAATATACTACTAGCCCACTACTTAGCGGTTATATTTCTTTGCCAAATCTGGAGCTATTAAAAAATACGGTCCCCTTTAAAAAAGTAAAACTTGGGCGTGGAAATGTACTCTATTTTACAGACAATACTAATTTTAGAGCTTTTTGGTACGGTACAAATAAATTATTAATGAACGCTATCTTCTTTGGGGATCATATGTAGTTTGTAAGGTATTATTAAATAATAATACAATGCTCCCCGGCATACTGCAGGGAGTACTTAATTAAAAAAATAAAAAATGATCACAAAAATTATCGTGCTAGGTATTTATGTAGCTATTCTATTTTTAATAGGAATAATTGCCTCTCGAAGAGTAAAGAGTATGAGTGATTATTATTTGGGCGGAAAAAAGATGGGCTTTTGGGCTGTTGCATTCTCTGCCAGAGCAACTGGAGAATCTGGATGGCTTTTAATTGGCCTTACAGGAATGGGTGCCATAGCGGGGTATTCTGGATATTGGGTAGTGGCCGGTGAACTTCTTGGTGTTTTTATTTCCTGGCAATTTATGGCAAAAAAGTTTAAAAGGATGTCAGACAGCTACAAGTCTATAACCATACCAGATTATCTACAAAGTCATTTCAAATCCTCTTCAAATACCCTAAGGGTAATTGCAGCTTCTGTTCTTGTAGTGTTTGTTGTTATTTACGTTGCATCACAAATGGATGTGACGGGCATCGCTTTTGAGTCTATGCTGGGTATTGATTATCGTATTGGTGTACTTGTTGGCTTTAGTATTGTACTGGTATATATATTTATTGGAGGTTTTGTAGCGGCTGTTTGGTCAGACATGTTTCAAGGTGTTTTGATGTTTTTTGGTTTGGTATTACTTCCAATAGTGGTTTGGTTCTCTATGGATCATGGAGCTGGAATTACCCAAGGGCTTAATGCTATAGACCCAACCTTAACACAACTCATGGGAAGAAGTGATGATCCATGGATGAACTTATTCACCATACTAGGGTTTTCTATGATTGGGCTTGGTTTTTTAGGCTCACCACAAGTGTATGTTCGTTTTATGTCAATTAAAAGCGAACATGAAATAGACAAAGGAAAATGGGTTGCGCTACTTTTCACGCTCTTAACTGATGCCGCTGCAGTTACCATTGGTATTTTGGCTAGAATTTATTTCACGGAGCAAGGACAAGACCCAGAAACTATATTAGGTACTGGAGGAGAAGATGTGCTAAGCATGATTACCAATGAGTTTTTACCCACCATTTTAGTGGCTATTTTTATTGCTATAGTACTCTCGGCAATTATGTCTACCATTGATTCATTACTCATACTAGCCTCTAGTGCTGTTACTAGAGATTTTTATCAAAAAATATTTAGACCAGATTTAAAGGATGAGGACTTAGCAAATTTCTCTAGATGGGTCACTATTGTAATGGCACTAGCCGCACTTGGTATTGCCGTTTTATTATATAATCTATATCCAGACAGGCAAGTTTTCTGGATTATGATTTTTGGTTGGTCTGGTATTGCAGCCACCTTCTGTCCTGTAATTATCCTATCATTATTTTGGAAAGGATACTCAGAAAAAGGTGCGATGGCCTCTATGGTTACTGGTTTTTTATCTGTAATCTTCTTTAAGTTTGTAGTTTCAGAAATGGAAACAATTGGGCCTTATTTTAAAGAACTAGATGTGTTGGCACCTTCCTTTTTACTTGCAATGATTGTAGGGTATATTTTCTCGAAGATATTTCCGCCGAAATAAATACAGTAAAAAATTCTAAAATAAAAAAGAGCCTTCATTTTCATGAAGACTCTTTTTGGGTGGAAGACCGGGTTCGAACCGGCGACCTCTGGTACCACAAACCAGCGCTCTAACCAACTGAGCTACAACCACCATGTAGCGCTCTTTTTAAAGAGTTAGCAAAATCACTTAAGCATTAGATACTTTAGCGGGTGCAAAGATAGAATATTAGAATTCTATCTGCAATTAAAAAAATAAAAAAATTAGGGCTTTTTCTTTATTGAACTAGCCATCAGTTGTTAAGAAATTCTTCTTTGATTTTATATTAAATCAAAAATAGAATCTACACCTATGTAACGCTCTATGGTGAAGCCTTCAGCGGCATGAACCCCAATGAGCCTCCCTAGATTTCTGTCACGGTATTCCATACTATCTGTAGCATTTTTTGAGGCAATAGGAGTCATTGGCTCTTTACTCTTAGCATCAAAGAATTGACTTTCATAGGCGTGTACAGCTTTTAATTTTATTTCTTGATATCCTGTAATATCTACTACAAAATCTGGGATTAGATCTTTCCATTGTATGTAATGATATACTTGTTTTGGCCTCCAAATTTCTTGAATCTCACCATTTTCCTTGGTCTCGATCTTTCTAAGACCACTTAAAAAACAGGCATTACTTGCAAGATCACTTCCTTTTGGATGGTCTATGTGTCTATCATCTACGGCATTACACAGTACTATTTCTGGCTTGTATTTTCTTAAAAAATGAATTACTTTTAACTGGGACTCTGCATCGTTTTGAAAAAACCCATCTGCTAGGGCTAAATTATGTCTTACTGAAACACCTAAAATTGCAGCAGCGGCAGCACCTTCCTGATCTCTAATTTCTGCGCTACCTCGAGTTCCTAACTCACCTCTAGTAAGATCTAAAATACCAACTTTTTTCCCTTTGGCTATTTCTTTGGCAATGGTACCACCGCAACTCATCTCTACATCATCTGGGTGTGCGCCTATTGCTAATATATCTAGTTTCATAATAAAGAGTATTAATATAATTAGTTACTTTTTTTTGTGAGCGCTTCAAAGGCTTGAGTAAAATCTGCAAGTAAATCTTCCTTTTCTTCGATCCCTACAGAAAAACGAAGCAAACCATCTGCAATTCCTTGATGGGCTCTTTCTTGAGGGCTCAATAAGGCATGGCTTGTATGTGTTGGAGACAAAATTGT
>JGI24538J26636_10000216_pt1 | contig 17439 bp, 19 predicted proteins | sample SouAtlMetagenome_FD_26636 | JGI IMG/M metagenome (IMG submission 26636) | reverse complement strand
GTATGGAAATGTGCACAACTCAACGGGGTTTACAGTCCAAAAAACCAGCAATCAAGAAATGCCAGATAGCTTACAGACTCTTTTAGACCAGGCGCTAATTCATTATACTATTTTAAAAAACCACATCCTAAAAACCCACTAGATGTTACAAAAAGCAAACCCAAAGAATGACCATATACAGGTCTATATTAAAGATAAATTGTATCCCCGCCACCAGGCAAAAGTGTCTGTTTTTGATAGCACCGTGCAAGGAGGTGATGCTGTTTGGGAAGGGTTGCGTGTCTACCCGCAAGGCATTGTATGTCTTGATGATGCTGTTTGGGAAGGGTTGCGTGTCTACCCGCAAGGCATTGTATGTCTTGACAAGCATTTAACCCGCCTTCACCAAAGTGCAAAAACATTAGCTTTTACAGACATACCCTCTAAAACAGAAATTAAAAAAGCCATCAAGCTAACCCTTGATGCCAATGCCATGGATGATAATACTCACATACGCCTCACGCTCTCCAGGGGAGAGAAAATCACCAGCGGCATGGATCCTAGGTTAAACCAAAGCGGGTCTTGCTTAATTGTTTTGGCAGAGTGGAAACCCCTTGTGTATGATAACAATAGCGGTATTACAGTGCTCAGTACAAGCCAGCGTAGAAATGCGCCACAGTTTTTGGATAGTAAAATACACCACAATAATTTACTCAATAATATTATTGCCAAAATACAAGCCAATGTAGCGGGTAAAGATGCAGGGCTAATGCTTGATGATCGCGGTTTTGTGGCTGAACTTAACGGCAGTAATGTTTTTATGATAAAACAAGGTAAGGTTTACACCCCTTTTGCCCATGCCTGCCTTCCAGGAATTACTAGAAATACGGTAATGGAGCTTTGCCAAGACCATGGTATACAGCTCATAGAGGCAGACTTGTCGTTAAGCGAATTTATTAACGCAGAGGGTGTTTTTGCAACGGGTACCATGGGTGAGTTAACCCCTATTGTAGAAATTGATGGCAGAGAAATTTCTAGAGATAGCCAGCTTATGGACCAAGTACTAAATCTCTTTAAAAACAATGTTCGCAGTTTTTGCGAACCCCTTGTTTAAATTTCAGATAATGTTTCCCCGTAAATCAAAAGCTGCAATTGCTGCCAAATTATAGATGTGAGATGCAATTTTCTAGCCTCTATTATTTTAGGGAGTAAAATAAGTTCAAAAAAGAGCATTTCAAGTTTGTAATATTACATTAGAAAAAACTATCTTTGCAGCGTTAAAAAAGGGGTGCATTTTGCACTTATAGTAAAAACAGAAATCCAAAATAATGTCACAAGTTACAGGAAAAGTTGCTCAGATTATTGGACCTGTTGTAGACGTAGAGTTTGCAAGCGGTTCAGAACTTCCAAAGATTTATGATAGTCTTGAAGTTAATAATAACGGAAACAAGTTAATTCTTGAAGTACAATCTCACATGGGAGAAAACACTGTGCGTACCATTTCTATGGACTCTACAGATGGTTTGAGCCGTGGTGTGGATGCTGTTGCAACAGGAGCACCTATACAGATGCCAATTGGTGCTGATATATATGGGCGTTTATTTAACGTAATTGGAGATCCTATTGATGGTATGGCTGCACTTCCTAAAGAAGGAAAAGACGGTTTGCCAATTCACAGAGATGCTCCTAAATTTGAAGATCTTTCAACATCTTCTGAAGTACTTTTTACAGGTATTAAAGTAATTGATTTAATTGAGCCTTACGCAAAAGGGGGTAAAATTGGTCTTTTCGGTGGTGCCGGTGTAGGTAAAACAGTATTGATTCAAGAGTTGATTAACAATATTGCAAAAGGACATGGTGGTCTTTCTGTATTCGCAGGAGTAGGAGAGAGAACTCGTGAAGGAAATGACCTTCTAAGAGAAATGTTAGAATCTGGTATTATCAAATACGGAGATGATTTCATGCACTCTATGGAAGAAGGCGGTTGGGATTTATCTAAGGTAGATAACATGGCCATGAGAGAGTCTAAAGCAACTTTTGTTTTTGGACAAATGAATGAGCCACCAGGAGCACGTGCACGAGTTGCATTATCTGGACTTACCATTGCAGAGTATTTTAGAGATGGAGCTGGAGATGGTCAAGGAAAAGATGTACTTTTCTTTGTAGATAACATTTTTAGATTCACACAAGCAGGTTCTGAGGTATCGGCACTATTAGGTCGTATGCCATCTGCGGTAGGATACCAACCAACATTAGCTACCGAGATGGGAGCAATGCAAGAGCGTATTACTTCTACTAAAAAGGGTTCTATTACATCTGTACAGGCGGTTTACGTTCCTGCAGATGATTTAACAGATCCAGCACCAGCAACAACATTTGCTCACTTAGATGCAACCACAGTATTGTCTCGTAAAATTGCCGAGCTAGGTATTTATCCAGCGGTAGATCCACTAGATTCTACCTCTAGAATTTTAACGGCTGCTATTTTAGGTGATGAGCATTATGACTGTGCTCAGAGAGTAAAAATGTTATTACAACGTTACAAAGAGTTACAAGATATTATTGCCATTTTAGGTATGGAAGAATTATCTGAGGAAGATAAACTTGCAGTAAACCGTGCACGTCGTGTACAACGTTTCTTGTCTCAACCCTTCCACGTAGCAGANCAGTTTACGGGTCTTAAAGGNGTACTTGTAGATATTAAAGAAACAATTAAAGGATTTAACATGATTATGGATGGTGAGTTAGATCACCTTCCAGAAGCAGCTTTTAACTTGAAAGGTTCTATTGAAGAAGCTATCGAGGCGGGAGAAAAAATGTTAACAGAGGCCTAATTAATTTTAGGGTGTCGTAATTCAATAGTATGTATTTAGAAATAGTAAGTCCAGAGGCTTCATTAGTAGCCGGAGAAATAGAAAGCATTACCCTTCCAGGAATGGATGGTGAGTTCCAAATGATGAATAATCACGCGGCTATTGTATCTCTTTTGAGTGAAGGAAAAGTGAAATTTGCTGGAAGCCCTACTATTACTCCAGGATATGAAAATAAATTCACCCAGCAAGATGGTAAATGGGTGCTTGAAATTTCTGGTGGCACTGTTGAAATGAATAATAATAAAGTGATTGTACTTGCAGATTAAGCACCTATTATTTTTTTTAAAAAGTCCCAATTTCATTAATTGAAATTGGGACTTTTTCTATTTTAACACCCTACTCCAAAAACAAATATTTTTCTTGATAAAAGATACTATTTAATTTCTATGATTTGTGAAGAGCTTCTGTATCTTTGAGGGATGTTGCCCAAAAAACTACAAGATAAAATAGATGCAAGAGCCAAAGATAGCTCCCTTAGATCTTTGGGTTTACGGCAAGATTTGATAGACTTTTCTAGCAATGACTACCTTGGCTTTAGCCGCTCAAAAAAAATGTATAACAAGGCCTGTAGTGTTTTAAAACAACACAACTATCAGGCAAATGGCGCAACAGGCTCTAGGCTTTTAACGGCAAACCACCCTCTATACCTTGACACAGAAAAACAAATAGCCGGCTTTCATAACTCCCCATCTGCCCTTATTTTTAATAGTGGCTATGATGCAAATATTGGGTTTTTCTCAAGTGTGCCCCAAAGGGGTGATGTAATACTCTATGATGCGCTGTGCCACGCNTCTATAAGAGACGGTATTGCCATGAGTCATGCCAAAGGANATAAGTTTGCTCATAATAATTTGCAGGGGTTAGAGGCTCTTTTAGAGGCTCAAAACACTCCCGGCAAAATCCGCCCAGAAATTTATGTTGTTACAGAGGCTGTGTTTTCTATGGATGGAGACAGTCCAGCGCTAAAGGCGGTAGCTAGCCTGTGTAAAAAATACAGCGCCTATTTAATTGTAGACCAGGCGCACGCCACTGGCGTTATTGGCCCTAATGGTAAAGGCCTTGTACAAGAATTAGTCCTGGAGGATTTGGTGTTTGCACGCATTGTAACCTTTGGTAAAGCACTGGGTTGCCATGGCGCGGCTATTCTAGGAAGCTGTGAGTTAAAAAGCTATTTAATAAATTTTGCACGAAGTTTTATCTACACCACTGCATTACCTCCACATACACTAGCTACCATAGGGGCAGCATACAGCGAGCTAGAGCATAACAGCGATGCTATAAAAAAATTACAAGACAATATNTCAACATTGCAAAAGNGTATCCTAGATACGCAATTAACCTCCTTCTTTATACCAAGTCAATCTGCCATACATTGCTGTGTTATAAAAGGCAATAAGGCTACCAAAGATGTTTCAGCCCTACTGCAGCAAAACAAGTTTGATGTCAAGGCTATTTTGTCTCCAACAGTTCCCAAAGGCCAAGAACGCCTGCGTATTTGTTTGCATAGCTATAATAAAAAAGAAGATATAAAAGCCTTAGTAAGGCTCCTTAAAGAATTTCTGACTCCATGAAAAATCAAACCTATTTCATCACAGGTATCTCTACAGAGGTTGGTAAAACAATAGTTTCTGCCATTGTAACTCAGGCCTTGCAGGCAGATTACTGGAAGCCAGTGCAAGCTGGAGAATTGGAACATAGTGACACCCATAAAGTGCAACAATTAGTTTCCAATACTAAAACAAAATTTCATGCCTCTGCGTTTAACCTAAAAACACCTATGAGCCCGCATGCGGCCGCAAAGATTGACGGGGTTAACCTTTCAGTAAAAAAAATAAAACGGCCCAAGGTCCAAAACAATTTGGTTATTGAAGGTGCGGGTGGTCTTCTAGTGCCCTTAAACGATACACAAACCGTTATAGATTTAATACTCCCCTTGGATAAAGTGATTGTGGTATCACGTCATTACCTTGGTAGTATTAACCATACTCTGCTAACCATCGAGGCTTTAAAATCAAGAGGGATTCCTGTATTTGGCATTATTTTTAGTGGAGCCAAGCATCCATCAACAGAGTCTATTATTACAAAAATGAGTGGCGTTCCTGTTTTAGGGCGCATAGACCAAGAGCCGTATTTTGATAAAAATGTAGTAAAACAATATGCCGAAGATCTAAGAGCAGTGCTTTAAAATACTACACCTACAACAATTACTGTTTAAGATAAATTAGAGGGTCTAATATCCAATACTNANCAANCNATCCAGTGCTTCAAAAAGTGTAACTTTGTACAATGAAATTAACCCAACGAGACCAGGCCCATATTTGGCATCCTTTAACCCAGCACCAAACTGCTAGGGCTCCCGTTGGTATTGTAAAAGCATCAGGATCTGTATTAATTGACGAACACGGAAATAGCTATATAGATGGCATTGCATCCTGGTATACCGCCATGTTTGGACATTGTAACCCATACATTACCCGGGCAATGACAAAACAAATGCAAACCCTAGATTTTGTAATGTTTAGCGGCTTCACTCACGAGCCAGCCATTGAGTTATCAGAAAAATTGGTAGCGATCTTGCCCCCCAATCAACAAAAAGTATTTTTTAATGACAATGGCTCTACGGCTGTGGAAGCAGCCATTAAAATGGCCATTCAATACTACCATAATAAATCTCAAAAAAGAGACACCCTTATAGCCTTTGAAGACGGATTTCATGGAGATACNTTTGGCGCTATGAGCGCCTCAGGATTGTCTTCTTACAATGGCCCTTTNGAAGATTTTTTACTGAAGGTAAAACGCATCCCTACCCCGCAAGNCCATAATTTGGAAGAAGTTTTGGCCTTGCTNACCACTATTTTAGAACAAAANAGCTGCGCNGGGTTTATTTTTGAACCCCTTGTGCAAGGTGCTGCNGGTATGAAGTTTCATAGCGCCAAAGGCCTAGATGCATTAATAGCCAAATGTAAAGCCCACGATGTGCTTTGTATTGCAGATGAAATCATGACTGGTTTTGGAAAAACAGGCACCAACTTTGCCGTAGAGCAGCTGCAGCACACCCCAGATATTATGTGCCTAAGTAAAGCTTTAACAGCGGGCATGTTTCCTTTGAGTATCACAAGTTGCACCCAAGAAATATTTGACGGCTTTTTAAGCCACCAAGTGCATAAAGGGTTTTTTCATGCCCACACCTATAGCGCCCATCCTGTGGGTTGTGCGGCTGCTATAGCCAGCATAGAGCTGCTTACCTCTCCTGAAATTTTAAAAAAACGCGCCTACATTGCAAGTGCACACAGTGTTTTTGCAGAAAAAATACAGCAGCATCCTGCTGTGAAACAAGTACGCTGTAAGGGGGTGATTCTTGCCATAGATCTTGCCATAGAAATGCAGCGTTATGGAAATTTAAGAGATGAGCTGTATCAGTTTTTTATGGACCGCGGGGTAGCGTTAAGGCCTCTGGGCAACACCCTGTATTTGCTCCCTCCGTATGTGATTACCAATCAAGAGCTTGATACTATTTACAGCGCAATAGAGGAGGCATTGGCCCATTATAATAATTAGTATTTCTTTGATATTTTAAGCCTTTAGAAAATTAAGAACCTTTATTTTTACATGAAATCATAAAACCTTGCACGCACCTATTTCTATTTCAGCAATTGCTTCTGTTTCTGCTTTGGGGGATTCACCCAAAGAAGTTTGGGAGCGCTATTTGTCAAAAAAGCCGCTATTTGTTAAAAAGAAAATAGGCTCTCAAGAGGTTTTTGTCACCGAAATTTCCGCAAAAATACAAAAAGCGCTTACGCAGTTAAAAGCATCAAACCCAAGTTATAAAACACTAGATAGAACCGTACTACTTGCAATTTTAGCCTCTAAGCAAGCTTTGCAAAACACAGATCTGGAAAAACAAAGCCTTGATATTAACATAGGCTCTTCTCGAGGAGCCACTTCACTATTTGAAAAGTACCACACAGATTTTTTACAAACAGGAAAAGTATCTCCCTTTACATCACCTACCACAACTTTAGGTAATATTTCTTCTTGGGTCTCTCAGGAGTTGGGCACAAAAGGACTACAGATAGATCAATCTGTTACCTGTTCTACGGCAATGCATGCCCTTTTAAATGGTATTGCTTGGCTACAAGCAGATATGGCCCAGGGGTTCTTGGTTGGAGGTAGTGAGGCGGCCCTTACTCCATTCACTATTGCACAAATGCAAGCCCTAAAGCTATACTCAAAATCCGCCCATGATAGCCCTTGTGAGTCTATGGGTTTTCAAAAAACAAAAAATACCATGGTTTTGGGAGAAGCAGCAGCAGTTGCTGTTTTGGAAAAAGGAATTTCTGCCCGCACCCTGGCAGTAATAAAAGGCTATGGGTTTGGTAGTGAGATGATTTCTCATAATAGCTCCATTACCCAAAATGCAAACAGTATACAAAAAGCCATGAAGATGGCCCTTGAAAAAGCCGCCATTAAAACGGTAGATGCTATAATTATGCATGCGCCAGGAACTGTAAAAGGAGATGTTGCAGAAAAAAATGCCATTGATATACTCTTTAAAGAAAAGCAGCCCTTACTCACTTCAAATAAATGGATGGTAGGACACACTTTTGCCGCCAGTGGCATGTTAAGTATTGAAATGGCAATATACATGCTGCAGCACAATAAATTTATTGAGAACCCTTTCTATAGCAACCCTAGAGATCTTCCTTCAACCCTAAAAACCGTGCTTGTTAATGCCGTTGGCTTTGGAGGTAATGCGGTAAGTATTATTCTCTGCCGGCCATAAAAAATAAAGGTGTTTTACCTGTTTATTTTATAGCCTTAGGCTCATACACTTTAAAAACCTGCATAAATAAAGGCCTGTTTTTCTGCCCGCATATAATTCTAGAAAACTCTTAAAACGAATAGAAAAAATTACCTATTTTTGAATCATGATGCAGACAAAACATAACTGGACCAAAGAAGAGATTTTAGCCATTTACAATAAGCCCATGATGGAATTGTTGTTTGATGCTGCAACTGTTCATAGAGCAAACCATAACCCTAATCAAGTACAGGTTTCTACCTTGCTTTCTATAAAAACAGGAGGTTGCCCAGAAGATTGCGGGTATTGCCCACAAGCGGCGAGATACCACACAGATATAGAAGGAAATGATTTAATGAGTGTTAGCCAAGTAAAAGCGCAGGCACTCAGAGCNAAATCTAGCGGCTCNTCACGCGTTTGTATGGGAGCTGCATGGAGAAATGTAAAAGATGGGCCAGAGTTTGATCGTGTTTTGGAGATGGTTCGTACCATCAACAAACTAGAGATGGAAGTATGTTGTACCCTTGGTATGATTACAGAAAATCAAGCACAGCGTTTGGCAGAAGCTGGTTTGTACGCCTACAACCATAACCTTGATACCAGTGAAGATTATTATAAAGATGTCATTTCTACCAGAGCATTTCAAGACAGGTTAGACACCATAGAAAATGTACGTAAAACCAATGTAACGGTTTGTAGTGGTGGTATTATTGGCATGGGAGAAGCCATTGAAGATAGAGCAGGAATGTTGGTGGCCTTAGCCAGTTTAAGCCCACAGCCAGAAAGCACACCTATAAACGCCTTAGTTCCTGTNGAGGGAACTCCAATGGAGGAGATAGCTCCTGTATCTATNTGGGAAATGATACGCATGGTAGCCACTACCCGTATTGTGCTTCCTAACACACAGGTGCGTTTATCTGCAGGTAGAACACAAATGTCTCAAGAGGGGCAAGCAATGTGCTTCTTTGCAGGTGCAAATTCTATTTTTGCTGGAGACAAATTGTTAACAACGCCAAATCCAGATGTGCATGAAGATATGAAGCTCTTTGAGCTTCTAGGATTACAGCCCATGAAACCTTTTGTAAAGAAAGACCAACCACAATCTGTAGAGGCGCAATACTCTAAGTATAAAGACCAAGCAGAAAAACCAAAATGGACCCGTCCAGATCATAAAATAGAGCGTAACGAGCTTGCCAAAGCCAAAGCAAAACTATAAGTATATAATTACAATTAATTGTTTGTAAGGCCTCGAAGTCTTTCAAAAATCATAGCAGATTCCCATCCACGATACAGGAGGTAATCTGCTATTTTTTTTCGTTTTTTTTGTCCATCGGTTTCTCCACAGAGTTGGGCAACTCTTTTTTCAAACAAAACATCAAAGGTATCTAGGTATTCGTTTTGTGGGATTTCTTTTAGGGCCAGTTTAAGATTATATGCAGAAATATTACGCATTTTTAATTCTCGTGTAATTCTATTTCTTCCCCATTTTTTTTGTCTAAATTTTCCACGAGCAAAGGCCTGTGCAAATCTAGTTTCGTTTAAAAAATTATGGGCTAGTAAATGACCAATAATTTCGTCAATGGCCTGAGGAATCATGCGCATCTCCCGAAGCTTTTTAGTTACTTCTTGATGGCAACGCTCTTGGTAGACNCAGTATTTTTCAATACTTCTTTTTGCCTGCTGCAGGGTATATGTTTTGTGGGTGAAATTCATTGCGTGGTACAAAAATACACTTAAAAATAGTGGCGCATATCTTTTTTGAAGCTAGAAAAAAAACTTTTAAAGCAAAAAAAAACCCTCCTTTGCAAAAGCAAAGAAGGGTTATGGTTATTTCAGTCTATCACCGTTCTTGTCAAAGAAGTGATATTCTAGATACGTGTAAGCATCTCTTGGTTCTATTTTCACCCATTTTTTATGCTCCATAAACCATTTATGGCGCATAGATGGAAAACCTTCTTTTAAAAAGGCCGCTATAAAAGGATGTGTACTTAATGTCATATCCTTATAGTCTTTTTTGAAAAGCCTTTTGAGCTCCTCGGTAATCTTTTGTACCACCACAATCGGCGCTTCTATCTCACCAATTTCACCCCCTGGGGCTTCTTCACTGGTTTTGATATTCATTTCTGGCCTAACGCGTTGGCGTGTAATTTGTATCAACCCAAATTTACTTGGAGGTAGGATTTTGTGTTTTGCTCTGTCGTTTTTCATTTCCTCACGAAGATGATCAAACAGCTTTTTACGATTGGCAGCATTTGCCATATCAATAAAGTCAACCACAATAATTCCTCCCATATCCCTAAGGCGTAATTGTCTTGCCACCTCGCTGGCAGCAATCATATTAACCTCTAGGGCAGTATCTTCTTGGTTCTTGCTTTTTGTACTACGGTTACCACTGTTCACGTCTATAACGTGCATGGCTTCTGTATGTTCAATAACCAAATAGGTTCCTTTGGAACTTGAAACAGTTCTTCCAAAGCTTGTTTTAATTTGTCTTTCAATACCATGTTTTTCATACATTGGTATTTTGGAGTCATAAAACTTAACGATACTTTCTTTACCAGGTGCAATTTCTTGCACATAATCTTTTATTTGTAAATACAGGGTTTCATCATCAATATGAATGGCCGAGAATTGGTCATTAAAAACATCTCGTATCATAGAGGCACCCCTATTCAGCTCACTTAGCACCTTACTTGGGTGGTGAGCACCTTGTAGCTTTTTGCACATCGCTGTCCAGCGATCTACTAGACTTTGTAAGTCTTTATCCAGTTCTGCTACTTTTTTGCCTTCTGCTACTGTGCGTATTATAACGCCAAATCCTTTAGGTCTTATGCTTGTAATTAAGCGTTTTAACCTGTCTTTTTCTTCACGGCTTTCTATTTTTTGAGAAACAGAAATACGATCAGAAAAAGGAACCAAAACAATATAACGGCCAGCTATAGATAGCTCACTGCTTATACGAGGTCCTTTTGTGGAAATGGGTTCTTTTACTACTTGTACCAGAATAGATTGATTGGATTTTATGGCACTGTTAATGCCTCCATTTTTATCAATCTCCTTTTCAAATGGGAAATCTTTTAAAGAATACTCTTTAAGTTTACCTGTGCTTACACGTTTTACAAACTTCAACAAAGAAGCTACTTTAGGTCCTAGATCATGATAGTGTAAAAAACCATCTTTTTCATAACCAACATTGACAAATGCGGCGTTAAGACCTGGCATACTTTTGCGAATTTTAGCGAGAAATACATCNCCAACCGCAAAATTGTTTGCCTCTTCTTCTTTGTTTAGCTCGATGAGTCTTCCATCTTTTAAAAGAGCAAAATCAACTTCTTGTGAACTGGATCTAATAAATAATTCGTAGTTCACGTTACATTAATTTATATCCGCTATTGGCAAGGGCACTATTGCCGTTTGCCTCCAACAGATGGATTAAACAATAATTGTCACAGGTTTTTTTGTAATNCTGAAANNTAATTTTCATTAAATATCAGTAAAAACCCGGAGAAATGCTAGTATAATAAAAGGTAATTTATACAACTAGTATTTCATTTTCAAAGAACTTAACTACGGAACATTATTGAAAACCCCGTAGGTACTTAAAAGAAAAAAGTAGTTTATAACTACTTTTTCTTGTGACGGTTAGCGCGTCTTCTCTTCTTACGCTTNTGCGTAGCTACCTTATGTCTTTTTCTTTTTTTACCACTTGGCATATTTGATAGTTTTATGGAGCCCTAAAAATAAGGCAATTAATATTATTTTACTTCAACGTTCGTTTTTACACTCTCAACAAACACTTTTGCCGGCTTAAAGGCTGGAATGTTGTGTGCTGGTATTTTGATCGTAGTGTTTTTTGAAATATTACGACCCGTTTTTTCTGCTCTAGTCTTGATAATAAAGCTTCCAAAACCTCTAAGGTAAACATTGTCTCCACCTTCTAATGAAGTTTTTACCTCGTTCATAAATGTTTCTACAGTAGCTTGAACATCTCCTTTTTCCATTCCTAGTTTCTCTGAAATCTTAGCTACGATATCTGCTTTAGTCATGTGTTTCTTTTTTTAATGTAAGTAATCAATTTTTCAAGACGGCAAATATAAGAATTTTAAAATCAATATATCAAAACGTAATGCATTAAAATATAATTACATAAAAGCTACCTTTGTGATATGAAAGAAACTTTGGATTTTTTTGCTAAAAATCTCATTGATTGGTACTTAGACAATAAACGTGATCTCCCTTGGAGAAGCACCAAAGACCCTTATTTTATTTGGTTATCTGAAATTATTTTACAGCAAACTCGGGTGGCACAAGGAACCCCTTATTATTTGGCATTTACAAGCGCCTTTCCGGAGGTTAAATCACTTGCCCAGGCGCCTCAAGAAAAGGTGCTAAAACTATGGCAAGGCCTGGGGTATTATTCTCGGGCAAGAAACCTTCATACGGCAGCCAAATATATAGTAAGTGAGCTAGNCGGAGAATTTCCTACCACCTATAAGGGCCTTCTAGATTTAAAAGGAGTAGGAGATTACACAGCAAGCGCCGTAGGGTCTATATGTTTTGATTTGCCCACTGCCGTTGTNGATGGCAATGTGTATCGGGTTTTATCACGGCTTTTTGGAATTGCCACTCCAATTAATACTACCCAAGGAGTAAAAGATTTTAAAGCCTTGGCTCAGCAGCTGTTAGATACCTGTGATCCAGGGACCTATAATCAGGCTTTAATGGAGTTTGGTGCTCGCTTTTGTGTACCTCAAAACCCTAGCTGTGAGCAGTGTATTTTTAAGTATAAATGTGATGCTTATAAAAACAAGCAAGTAGCAAACCTTCCGGTGAAGCTGAAAAAATTAAAGATTAAAAAAAGATATTTTAATTATATCGTGATACTCTCCCAGGAGCATCAAACCATTTTACACCAGCGCACTAGTAAAGGAATTTGGCAGCAGTTATATGAGTTCCCGCTAGTAGAAACCCAAAAAGAGGTAGATCAAAGCCAGCTACAAGTATTGCCGCAATGTGTTGAAATTTTAACAGCAAACGCCATTGACTGTTTAACTCTTTACCAAGAAAAATCTGTGATACACAAGCTTTCTCACCAACATCTTTACACGCGTTTTTGGATTGCTCAAACTAAAAGTAAATTACCTCAAGGGCTGCCCATCGAGAAGATAGATCATTATGCGGTGCCGGTGTTGATAAGTAACTTTATTTCAGAGTTTGAGGGTTTTAAATAAATGGTTTTTTTAACTATATTTAGTTTTCAAAAAGTACCTTTGTATACTTAAAATAAACAACACATGAGCGGCACAATTAATAAAGTAATGTTGATAGGACATACAGGAGATGAAGTAAAAATGCATTATTTTGAAGGAGGAAACAGCATTGGCCGTTTTCCTTTAGCAACCAATGAAACATATACCAACCGCACTACCGGTGAGCGTGTAAATAATACTGAGTGGCACAACATTGTGGTGCGCAACAAGGCAGCAGAGGTGTGCGAAAAGTATCTTAAAAAAGGGGACAAAGTGTATATAGAAGGACGTCTTAAAACCCGTAAGTGGCAAGATGAAAAAGGATTGGACCGCTACTCCACAGAAATACAGTGCACAGAGTTTACCTTTTTAACTCCCAAAGCAGAGGGTAGTGCGCCACAGCAGCCAGCAGCTCCAGCGGCTCAAGCCCCAGAGAGTACCCCCGTGCAAGCACCTCAGACACAAGAGGACGACTCGCCCTTTTAAGTAGTAACCAACCCAACGATTTTGGATATAGAACCTCCCAGTTTATTGTTTTTAGCGCTTATTAACAGCCCTTTTATTGCAAGTATTGCAGTACTTTTAATACTCCTTTTATTCTCTGCCCTTATCTCTGGCGCAGAAGTAGCGTTTTTCTCTTTAACACCAACAGATCTAGAAATAGAGTCAACGAGCAAGGCTTCTAGGAAAATAAAAACAGTTTCCTTATTACTGGAAAAACCTAAGAAATTATTGGCGACAATTTTAGTGGCCAACAATTTTCTTAACATAGCTATTGTGCTTCTTTTTGATAGTCTAGGACAAGTATGGTTTGCGGGTTTAAACCAAGTGTATTTTGGTGTTAACATTCGCTTTGTGGTAGAGGTTGGTGTGGTTACGTTTTTGATTTTACTTTTTGGCGAAATTTTACCTAAGATTTATGCNAGNAGAAACAGTCTTAGTTTTGCAACCTTTATGGCATTGCCTTTAAAGATGTTGGATGTGTTATTCACCCCGTTAAGTGGCCCTATGCAGGCTATTACGGTTTCTATTCAAGAAAAATTTGGAAAACAAAAATCTAATATTTCAGTAGGCCAGCTATCACAGGCATTAGAGCTTACAGATCAAAAAGAAACCACTACCGAAGAGCAAAAGATACTCCAGGGTATTGTGACTTTTGGTACTACAGATACCAAACAGGTCATGAAAAACAGGATGGATATTTTTGCCTTAAANCAAGACCTTCCCTATCATGAAATTCTGCCTTTAATTATAGAAAACGGGTACTCGCGTATTCCGGTGTATAAAGATAATGTAGATACGATATCAGGAATTTTATATGTAAAAGATTTAATACCTCACATAGATGCTAAAACCCTAGATTGGAACTCCCTTATAAGAGCACCTTATTTTGTTCCAGAAAATAAAAAACTGGATGATTTGCTCAATGAGTTTAAGAAAATGAAAATGCACTTAGCCATTGTTGTAGATGAGTATGGAGGGACAAGCGGTCTTATTTCTCTTGAAGATATTATAGAAGAAATTGTAGGTGAGATTAGTGATGAGTTTGATGATGAAGATTTAATATTCTCTAAACTAGACGAAAATAATTATGTTTTTGAAGGCAAGACACCTTTAAAAGATTTTTACAAAGTAATTGGTCTTGAAGATTTTACAGTGTTTGAAGATCAAAAAGGAGAAGCAGAAACCTTGGCAGGATTTTTACTTGAAATTTCTAAAGGCTTCCCTAAAAAAAATGAAGTGCTAACCTATCACAACTACGCTTTTACTATTGAAGCCTTTGAAAACAAACGCATCAAACAAATAAAACTATCCATACGACCTAAAGCCTAATGAAAAACTATATCCTCNTTTTATGTTGTTTTCTTGTTATAGCATGTAATGATGATGTACAAATTAAACCAAATGCAAAACTGCGTCTTGAATATCCTGCCCCAGTCTATAAAAAAGNAGATCACAGANTGCGCCTATGATTTTGATGTTAATAAACTGGCCAGGGTTATAAAAACAAAAAACTGCGGCACTAGACTAAGTTATCCTAGCATGAATGCTGCCGTGTATATTACCTACCAAAAAGTACGAAACAACAACCTAAACTCTTTACTTTATGATGCGCAAAAGTTGGCCTATAATCACGACAGAGTAGCCATTAGCATCCCTGAAAAACTCTTTGAAAACAAAGACCATAATACTTATGGCGTTTTTTACAGTATTAATGGTGATGCGGCGTCACAATCTCATTTTTACCTTACAGACAGTCTTCAAAACTTTGTTACAGGATCCCTGTATTTTGATGTTAAACCAAATTTTGATTCTATCTACCCAGCGGTTGTTTATTTGCGTGAAGACATTATGCACCTGATGGAGACCCTTGAGTGGAATTAAGACTTATTTTAGGTTTTTTTTATAATTCCCAAATATCTAAAACTCAATATTTAGCACCACCTTTGCCTTTGTTATGAAAATAGTAGATAAAAAGTGGTTGTATTTAAGTGTACTCTCTGTGGTTTGGGGGAGTTCTTTTATTTTAATTAAAAAAGCCCTAGTAGGGCTAACACCCCTGCAATTAGGTGCTCTGCGCACTCTCTTTGCCGCTATTTTTTTGCTCCTTATTGGATTTTCTTATTTAAAAAAAATTAAAAAACAGCAGTGGAAATGGATTACTATTTCTGCCTTTTTGGGCACTTTTATACCTGCTTTTCTGTTTGCCTTTGCCGAAACCCAGATTGACAGCGCGGTGGCCTCTATTTTAAACTCAACCACACCCATAGTTACCCTTATATTGGGAGCTGTGTTGTTTAAGATTGTGTTTTCTCGCAACCAATTAATTGGAGTTGTTATAGGTCTTGTTGGGAGCCTGTTGCTAATATGGAGTGGGGCAGATGTAAATCCTAATCAAAATTATTGGTATAGTACTTTGGTCTTGGCAGCATCTGTATGTTATGCCTTGAATGTAAATATTTTGAAAAAGTATCTTCAAGACTTGCCTGCAATGGCAATTGCAGCGGGAAACTTTATTGTTTTACTAGTACCTTCTTTTTTGGTATTACTATACTCTGGGTTCTTTGGGCTAGAATTTGTGGGCAACACGGTTTTACATGTTTCTTTAGGGTATTTACTTATTTTAGCCCTTGTGGGTACTGCTGTTGCAAAAGTGCTGTTCAATAAACTCGTGCAAGTAAGCACTCCGGTATTTGCTAGCTCTGTTACCTATACNATTCCTGTTATGGCGCTTTTATGGGGCCTACTAGATGGCGAGCGTTTTTCTTTGTTCCAAGCAGGGGCCGCAGCCTTTATTTTATTAGGGGTCTTGATGACCAATAAAAAATGATTTATTGACTCAAGCTAAAGGGTAAAAATTATTTTTATGCTAGGGTATTGTCTTGTAAGCTTTATCAGTGAAATTTTAGCAAATAAAGTGTTTGTTTTTAGAGGAATTACAATTATATTTGCAACCGCTTTAAAATGAAGCGGAATTATTAATTAATAAATAAACGAAACGCTATGTTCGCAATTGTAGAAATAGCAGGGCAGCAATTTAAAGTTGCAAAAGATCAAAAAGTCTTTGTACATCGTTTAGCAGCAGAAGAAGGAGCATCAGTTTCTTTCGATAATGTGTTAATGCTAAGTGAAGGTGATAAAGTTACTGTTGGCGCCCCGGCTATCGATGGAGCTCAAGTAGGAGCAAAAATCATTAAGCACCTTAAAGGTGATAAAGTTATTGTATTCAAGAAGAAAAGAAGAAAAGGATACAGAGTAAAGAATGGTCACAGACAATCTCTTACACAAATTGTAATTGAAAGTATTGTAGCCTCTGGAGCAAAGAAAGCGGCTCCTGCTAAAAAAGCAACGCCTTCAGCGCCAAAAGCTGAAAAGCCTGCTGCTAAAAAAGAAGAAACTGCAAAAAATGACATTTCTTCTAATACTGTTGCTGAGTTAAAAGCAATGGCAAAACAAAAAGGTATTACAGGCTATACTTCTATGAAGAAAGCTGAATTAATAGCTGCTTTAAGTTAATCTTTAAAACTAAGAGAAAATGGCACATAAAAAAGGAGTTGGTAGTTCTAAAAATGGTAGAGAATCAGAATCAAAACGTCTAGGCGTTAAGATATTTGGTGGACAAGCTGCTATTGCAGGAAACATCATCGTAAGACAAAGAGGGAATACACATCACCCAGGTGAGAATGTATATGGTGGAAAAGATCACACACTTCACGCAAGAGTGGATGGTTTAGTGAAATTCACTAAAAAGAAAGACAACAGATCATATGTAAGCATCGTCCCTGTGGCAGAAGCTTAGTAGATCGTCTACCTTACTATAGAGCCTCAAATCATTTAATNATTTGAGGCTTTTTTTATGAGCGGCTTTTTTTAAAGAGAATTAATTTTATCTTAGACCCATAAACACACCTTTTTATGAAAACACATATTTTGCTACTTACGATTTTAACTATACTATTAACAGCCGGCAGTGTGGTTCAAGCCCAACAAAATGTATACTATGATTTTTTAGAGGTTATAGTGGTACAGAAAGCCA
>JGI24538J26636_10000210_pt1 | contig 17789 bp, 13 predicted proteins | sample SouAtlMetagenome_FD_26636 | JGI IMG/M metagenome (IMG submission 26636) | reverse complement strand
CGCTTGAACAGTAATATCCTGTATACTCGCGCGCGTTTTGCAGGCCCTAAATAACTAGAATTTTAACATTGAGTAGAATAATGACTGAATTATCTCACTATNGAAACATTGGCATCTTTGCACACGTTGATGCTGGAAAAACAACAACAACNGAACGAATTCTTAAGCTTACCGGCAAGATTCATAAGACCGGTGAAGTTCATGATGGCGCCGCCACTACCGACTTCATGGAGCAAGAACAAGAGCGCGGAATTACGATTCAGTCGGCAGCAACTACCTGCTACTGGAGAGATCACCGCTTCAACATTATCGATACTCCTGGGCACGTGGACTTCACTGTTGAAGTTTACCGCTCATTAAAAGTACTCGATGGTGGTGTTGGTGTATTCTGCGGCTCAGGCGGCGTTGAACCTCAGTCTGAAACGAACTGGCGTTACGCTAACGAATCTGAAGTGGCGCGGGTGATCTTTGTAAACAAACTAGACCGCATGGGCGCTGACTTTTTGCGAGTTGTTAAGCAGGTCAAAGACGTCTTGGGCGCCAACCCCTTGGTAATGTGTCTTCCAATCGGTGTCGAAGAGAATTTTGTCGGACTAGTGGACCTACTCGAACGTAAGGCTTACGTATGGGACGACTCTGGTCTTCCGGAAAACTTTGAAATTGTTGACATCCCTGCTGATATGGTCGACGAGGTTGAGCAGTATCGTGAAATGATGATCGAAACTGCACTTGAACAGGACGATGATCTATTGATGGCTTANATGGAAGGTGAAGAGCCCTCTATAGAAGACGTNAAAAAGTGTGTCCGTAAAGGTACGATCGCACTAGACTTCTTCCCTACTTACTGCGGCTCAGCGTTTAAGAATAAAGGCGTACAGATGGTTCTTGANGCCGTTGTCGACTATTTACCTTGCCCAACTGATGTTGTGCCTCAGCCGCTGACTGATGAAGATGGTAACGAAACGGGGCAAAGAGCCATTGTTTCGATCACAGAGCCTCTGAAAGCCCTCGCGTTTAAAATTATGGACGACCGTTTCGGTGCACTGACTTTTGTGCGCGTCTACTCTGGCGTACTTAATAAGGGTGATACCATCCTGAATTCGTTTACTGGAAAAACTGAGCGTATTGGCCGCATGGTCGAGATGCATGCTGATGATCGCAACGAAATTGATCGCGCTCAGGCCGGNGACATTATTGCTATCGTAGGCATGAAAAACGTTCAAACAGGACATACACTGTGTGATCCNAAGCATCCAGNGACACTTGAGCCTATGATCTTCCCTGAGCCGGTGATTTCGATTGCTGTTAAACCGAAGGACAAGGGCGGCTCTGAGAAAATGGGAATCGCTATNGGTAAGATGATTGCTGAAGANCCTTCATTCCGCGTTGAAACTGACGAAGATTCTGGTGAAACCATCCTTAAAGGTATGGGTGAATTACATCTAGACATCAAGGTAGACATTCTGAATCGAACCTATGGGGTAGATTTGATTGTTGGTCAGCCTCAGGTTGCCTACCGCGAAACGATTACCACTCCTCTTGAAGACAGCTACACGCACAAGAAGCAATCTGGTGGTTCTGGGCAGTTTGGTAAAATTGATTACCGCATCAAACCTGGTGAGCCGGGCACAGGTTTTGTGTTCAGCTCGAAAGTGGTTGGTGGTAATGTACCTAAGGAATTTTTCCCAGCAATTGAGAAAGGTTTTAGAGGGATGATGGATCAAGGTCCATTGGCTGGTTATCCTGTTCTTGACGTCGAAGTTGAGCTTTATGACGGCGGGTTCCATGCCGTTGACTCCTCAGCAGTTGCATTTGAAATTGCTGCCAAGGGTGCTTTCCGGCAATCCATGCCAAAAGCAGGCCCACAGATCATTGAGCCAATCATGAAGGTAGATGTTTATACACCTGAAGACCATGTTGGTGATGTTATCGGTGACTTAAACCGTCGCCGCGGCATGATCAAGGATCAAGAGCCAGGCGTGACTGGGGTTCGTATTAAAGCAGACGTACCGCTATCAGAGATGTTCGGCTATATTGGTCATCTGCGCACTATGACCTCAGGTCGCGGCCAATTCTCTATGGAATTTGCACACTACCTGCCTTGCCCGCAAAACATCGCAACTGATGTGATCGCTGCGGCTAAGGAACTCAGAGACGCCAAGTAACAAGGCTCTCTGATAACAAAAACCCCCGCTGGTGCTAACCAACGGGGGTTTTTTATTGCCTGACTGTTTCCTCTCAGAGCAATCAACTCATATTTTTTGCCATCACCGCTTCAGTAATATTTTTTGGCGCTTCAGAGTATTTATCAAACTCCATAGTAAAGGTCGCACGGCCCTGAGTAGCAGACCGCAAGTCCGTCGCATAACCAAACATTTCACCAAGAGGGACCTCAGCATTAATAACCTTGCCCACCGAATTGTCTTCCATTCCGAGAATGATTCCTCTTCTGCGATTAAGATCACCAACTACATCTCCCATATTTGACTCAGGCGTAACAATCTCAACCTTCATAGTCGGCTCTAGGAGTACGGCGCCACCAAACTCAGTTAACTTTCGTGTGGCCAGCGACCCGGCAATTTTAAACGCCATTTCAGAAGAATCAACGTCGTGATAAGAGCCGTCATAAAGCGTCGCTTTGACACCCAGTAGTGGGTAACCGGCAAGAATCCCGTTCTGCATTTGCTCCTCAATGCCTTTAGCAACCGCAGGGATATACTCCCGAGGCACACTTCCTCCGACAACTTCATTAACGAACTCTAGTCCTTCAGCACCAGAGTCTTCAGCCGGCTCAAACTTTAACCAAACGTGTCCATATTGGCCGCGGCCACCGGACTGACGAACAAACTTTCCCTCAATTTCACAGCTGTTGCGGATCGTTTCACGGTAGGCAACCTGAGGCTTACCGATATTAGCCTCTACAGTAAATTCCCTACGCATACGATCAACGAGAATGTCGAGATGTAACTCCCATCCCAGAAATAATCGTCTGACCACTTTCTTCATCTGTTTTAACCCTAAATGAAGGATCCTCTTGAGCAAGTTTACCTAAGGCAACACCCATCTTTTCTTGATCAGCTTTAGTTCTGGGCTCAACCGCAACAGAGATAACCGGCTCAGGAAATTCCATCCGCTCTAGAATAATTTTATTATTCTCAGCACAGAGCGTATCACCGGTGGTGGTATCTTTAAGCCCGATAGCGGCGGCAATATCTCCAGCACGAACTTCCTTAATCTCTTCCCGACTATTCGCATGCATCTGCACCATACGCCCAACACGCTCGCGCTTCATCTTGACCGAGTTAAATACCGCGGTGCCACTCTCAAGCGTACCGGAATAAACCCTCATAAACGTTAATGTACCGACAAATGGATCAGTGGCAATTTTAAAGGCCAGCGCCGAAAAAGGAGACTCATCATCGGCGCTACGTATACCTTTATCGCCATTTTCCATCTCACCTTCAATAGCCTTAACCTCAGTAGGTGATGGTAAATATTCAATAACGGCATCTAACATCGCCTGAACACCCTTATTCTTAAAAGCTGAGCCTCCCAAAACAGGGACAATCTCATTGGCCAAAGTTCTAATCCTCAAGCCCTGCTTAATCTCAGCCTCGCTTAAGACCTCCCCCTCTAGATACTTCTCCATGAGCTCGTCAGTAGCCTCTGCCGCGGCTTCTACCAAATTTTCGTGCATCTGCTGGCAGTCATCGAGCATATCCTCAGGGATCGGCGAATAAACAAACGTCATACCCTGATCCTCTTCATTCCAGAGGATGGATTTCATTTTCACCAGGTCAACGACGCCCTTAAATTTCTCTTCTGCGCCAATAGTCAACTGCAGTGGAACGGGTAATGCGCCAAGNCGCTCTTTAAGTTGTTCAATGACCAATAGATAATCAGCGCCCGCCCTATCCATCTTGTTAACGAACACCATACGCGGCACTTCATATTTGTTGGCTTGACGCCATACAGTTTCTGTCTGTGGTTGCACTCCGGAGGATCCACATAGGACAATGACAGCCCCATCAAGTACGCGCAGTGAACGTTCAACTTCAATGGTAAAGTCTACGTGGCCTGGCGTATCAATAATATTAATACGATGATCTTCAAACTGCGCATCCATACCACGCCAAAAACAGGTGGTTGCGGCTGACGTAATAGTAATTCCGCGTTCCTGCTCTTGCTCCATCCAATCCATGGTGGCGGCACCATCATGNACCTCACCAATTTTATGTGACATCCCGGTATAAAATAATACCCGCTCAGTCGTCGTTGTCTTTCCTGCATCAACGTGNGCGCAGATACCAATGTTGCGATAGCGATCGATGGGAGTCTTGCGTGCCACAATATTTTTCCTTTTATTTAAAACACAAAAAGGTGGCTATTATAGCCACCTTTTTGAGAACATCTTCTATAACAGCGATGTTTAGAAACGGAAGTGCGAGAACGCCTTGTTCGCTTCTGCCATGCGATGCACGTCTTCACGCTTTTTAACCGCTCCGCCTTTACCTTGAACTGCATCAATCAGCTCACCCGCCAGACGCTGCGGCATAGACTTCTCTCCACGGCTACGAGCGTAATCTACAAGCCAACGCATTGCTAGAGCAGTGCGGCGTGACGGACGGACCTCAACTGGCACTTGATAGGTGGCTCCACCTACACGACGAGATTTGACCTCGACAAGTGGCGCAACATTATCTAACGCCTCTTCAAACACTTCCACTGGGCTCTTCTTCAAACGTTGCTCTACGATATCTAACGCACCGTACACAATTCGTTCTGCGACCGACTTCTTGCCGCTAACCATCACGTGGTTCATGAATTTAGCGAGAGTGATATTGCCAAATTTTGGATCCGGCAAGATCTCCCGCTTTGCTGCTACTCTTCTTCTTGGCATCGTTTTGCCCTTCTCTTCAGGTTTGTCTAGGGATAGGCCCTAGCCTTACTTGATTGTTAACCGATTACTACGCAATTAGCCCTTAGGCCGCTTAGTACCATACTTTGAACGACGCTGAGTACGGCCGTTCACACCCGCTGTATCCAATGTGCCACGTACCGTATGGTACCGAACACCAGGAAGATCCTTTACACGACCACCACGAATCAACACAACACTGTGCTCTTGTAAGTTGTGGCCTTCACCACCAATGTATGAAGTTACTTCATAGCCACTGGTAAGGCGAACACGACAAACTTTACGAAGTGCAGAGTTTGGCTTCTTCGGAGTTGTTGTATAAACGCGGGTACATACACCACGACGCTGCGGACAGGCCTGTAATGCTGGTACGTCACTTTTACTAACTTTGCGCTTTCTCGGCTTACGAACCAACTGGTTGATCGTTGCCATGCAATTTTTCTCCAAATTAAAAAAAGTCTTTTTATAAAGACTGTTTGTTCCTTGAACAGAGTACCAAACATCGGTAACTACATCCAAAAGGGATCGGCATTTTAATTACCGCACTAGCGGGAGTCAAGCACACATTGCTATTGCCTTAACAGTATTCATGTCATTGATATGACCACAACACTGCAAAGGCACTAGCTGTTATGCAATTATCCCTTAGTCATCTAACATTTCAGCGCTCAATGCTTCACTTAATGCTGCTTCAACATCTGCTGCTGTCATAGTAGATTCTACTTCTGCTTCACGATTCTTACGTCGCTGAGCATGGTATGACAATCCAGTTCCTGCCGGAATCAGTCGTCCTACCACCACATTTTCTTTCAATCCTCTCAGAGGATCAGACTTGCCGGTTACAGCAGCCTCTGTAAGTACTCGTGTTGTCTCCTGGAATGACGCGGCTGAGATAAAGCTCTCAGTTGCCAAAGACGCCTTGGTAATACCCAGTAATTGACGCTCGTACTTGGCTGGCTGAAGACCTTCCTGGCGCAGTCTTTCATTCTCTTCAAGAACACGTCGGTACTCTACCTGCTCACCACGAATCAACGAAGAATCACCCATATCAGTAATTTCAACCTTGCGTAGCATCTGGCGGGTAATAACCTCAATGTGCTTATCATTGATTTTCACGCCCTGCAGTCTATAAACATCTTGAATTTCATTGACGATGTACTTAGCCAATTCGCTAATGCCCTTAAGACGCAAAATATCATGGGGAATAGGCGGTCCATCAGAAATAACCTCGCCCTTCTCAACATGCTCACCCTCAAACACGCTCAGAGTACGCCACTTAGGAATCAACTCCTCATATTGCATCTTACCATTAGGTAATGGCTGCCCATCATCGGGAGAGATAACTAACCGTAGCTTGCCTTTAGTCTCCTTGCCCAAGGTAACCGTTCCTGTGATTTCAGCAAGAATAGCCGGATCTTTAGGCTTACGCGCCTCAAACAAATCAGCAACTCTCGGTAGACCACCAGTAATATCTTTAGTACCACCCGCTTCTTGAGGGATACGAGCAATAATCTGTCCAATATCGATGGTGTCGCCATCTATCACGTTAATACTTGCGTTAGCAGGTAAAGGATAGTGTGCAGGGACAGTCGAGTTGGGGAAGATGAGCTCTTTACCCTTCTTGTCAGTCAGCGATATCATCGGCTTCAGTTCTTTACCAGCAGCGTTTCGATCGTTAGGATCAATGATCGAGATGCTCGTCAAACCGGTCATATCATCAGTCTGCTGCCGAACACTTAAGCCTTCTTCCATTCCTGAAAACGCAACCTTACCCGCTACTTCAGTAACAATAGGATGAGTGTGCGGATCCCAGTTAGCAATAATATCACCAGCAGAAACAGATGCGCCGTCAGCAACCCTAATTAACGCTCCATAAGGTAGCTTATAACGCTCACGCTCACGACCATTTTCGTCCGCGATAGCCAGTTCTCCTGATCGAGAAACCGCGACCAGATTCTTATCTTTATTCTGCACAGTCTTGAGGTTGATAAGCCGAATGACACCGTCTTGTTTCACCTTAACACTATCCACAGCAGACGCTCGCGAAGCNGCTCCACCAATGTGGAACGTACGCATAGTAAGCTGCGTTCCAGGCTCTCCAATTGACTGAGCAGCAATGACACCAACTGCTTCGCCTTGGTTGACGCGATGTCCTCTTGCTAAATCACGGCCGTAACATGCGGAACAAATACCATGACGCACTTCACAGGTTATTGGCGACCGTACAATTACTTCGTCAATGCTTAACTTCTCAATGCGAAGAACCCACTGCTCATCAATCATAGTACCAGCGGGAACTACGATTTCTTCACTGCCCGGCTTATTGACATCTTTAGCCACAACTCGACCAAGAATACGGTCACCCAGCGATGAGATAATATCTCCGCCTTCAATAACTGGTGCCATTAAGAGGCCTTCAGTGGTACCACAATCAACTTCAGTCACCACTACGTCCTGTGAGACATCCACCAGACGACGGGTCAGGTACCCTGAGTTAGCGGTCTTCAGTGCCGTATCAGCCAAACCTTTACGGGCACCGTGAGTAGAGATGAAGTACTGCATTACCGTTAGACCTTCACGGAAGTTTGCCGTGATCGGTGTTTCAATAATTGAACCATCAGGACGCGCCATCAGACCACGCATACCTGCCAGCTGCCTTATCTGTGCTGGGGAGCCACGAGCACCAGAATCCGCCATAATGAATACCGAGTTAAAAGAATCCTGCTCTTCTATCTCGCCATCACGGTTGGTTACTTTCTCGGTACTAATTCCTTTCATCATTGACTTAGCAACACGATCGTTTGCTTGAGACCAAATATCGATGACCTTATTGTATCTTTCACCTTGGGTCACAAGACCAGAGGCAAATTGACTGACAATCTCTTTAACCTGGTCTTCAGCGGCAGAAATAATGTCATCCTTGTCATCAGGAATAACGAAATCGTTAACGCCAATAGACGCACCAGAACGAGTTGAAAACTTGAATCCGGTATACATTAATTGGTCAGCAAAAATGACGGTATCTTTTAAACCAACACGTCGATAGCATTCATTCAAGATAAGCGAGATAGCCTTTTTGACCATCGGCTTATTGACTAGGCTAAAGGGAAGACCTTCAGGAACTGATTCCCACAACAGGATTCGACCTACAGTGGTATCAACTATCTTACGCTCTTCGGTACGCTCGCCGGTTACCTCATCAACCAAAACCTCCAAAATACGAACTTTTACTCTTGCTTGAAGTTCGACTTTGTCTGAGTAGTATGCCCGCGAAGCTTCTCTACCATCAGCGAATATCATACCTTCGCCCAATGCATTGACCTTGTGACGAGTCATATAATACAGCCCAAGTACCACGTCTTGTGACGGCACGATGATCGGTTCGCCTGATGCGGGGGATAGAATATTATTCGTCGACATCATCAGTGCGCGCGACTCCATCTGCGCTTCAATCGTAAGAGGCACATGGACAGCCATCTGGTCACCATCGAAATCGGCGTTGAACGCCGCACAAACGAGGGGATGCAACTGAATTGCTTTACCTTCAATTAAGACTGGCTCAAAGGCTTGAATACCGAGACGGTGAAGTGTCGGTGCCCGGTTTAGTAATACGGGGTGCTCGCGAATCACGTCGTCAAGAATATCCCAAACGATAGATTCCTCACGTTCAACCATCTTCTTGGCAGCTTTAATCGTCGTTGCCAAACCGCGCAACTCTAATTTACTGAAGATAAACGGCTTAAACAACTCGAGNGCCATNCGCTTTGGCAGACCACATTGGTGCAAACGCAGAGTAGGACCACAGACGATCACAGAACGTCCAGAATAGTCTACTCGCTTACCTAGTAGATTCTGACGGAAACGACCCTGCTTACCTTTAATCATGTCAGCTAGCGACTTCAATGGACGCTTATTAGAGCCCGTGATGGCACGACCACGTCGACCATTATCGAGCAAGGCATCGACCGATTCTTGCAACATCCGCTTTTCATTACGAACAATAATATCTGGCGCGCTCAATTCAAGTAGACGCTTTAACCGATTATTACGGTTAATGACCCGGCGATATAGATCATTCAGATCGGAAGTAGCAAAACGACCACCATCTAGCGGCACAAGAGGACGTAAATCGGGTGGCAGTACTGGCAACGCCTGCAATACCATCCACTCAGGCTTATTGCCAGAACCGTGGAACGCTTCAAGCAGCTTCAGGCGCTTAGAAAACTTTTTAATTTTTGTTTCAGATTTAGTATTGGGAATTTCCTCACGGATCTGCGCAATTTCCTCTTCCATAACAATTTCTTTCAATAGTGACTGAATAGCTTCAGCCCCCATCGTGGCAACAAATTCATCACCAAATTCTTCTAAAGACTCAAAATACTCATCATCGGTGAGCAGCTGGCCTTTCTCTAGGGTTGTTAAACCCGGATCGGTAACCACATAAGATTCAAAGTACAACACACGTTCAATTTCACGTAGCGTCATATCAAGCATTAAACCAATACGCGAAGGTAATGACTTGAGGAACCATATGTGTGCAACTGGGCACGCCAGCTCAATGTGCCCCATGCGCTCTCGTCGCACTTTAGTAAGCGTAACTTCAACGCCGCATTTCTCGCAGACAATACCGCGATGCTTCATGCGCTTATACTTGCCACACAAGCACTCATAATCTTTTACTGGGCCAAAAATCTTGGCACAGAAAAGACCTTCACGCTCTGGCTTAAACGTACGGTAGTTGATGGTTTCCGGTTTTTTTACTTCACCGAATGACCAAGAGCGGATCATTTCTGGTGAGGCAAGACTAATCCGAATACGATCAAAATCGGTGTTTTGTTCTTTCTGCTTGAGTAGATTGACTAAGTCCTTCAAGGCTCTTCCTCCAGTAACTGGGTTTGCCGGGGCGATCAGTCACCCCGGCTATCACTAAGCAAATTAGCGCTTATTCGTTTTCTAACTCCATGTTGATACCAAGGGAGCGAACTTCCTTGACCAACACGTTGAACGACTCTGGCATGCCAGGCTCCATTCGGTGATCACCGTCGACGATGTTTTTATACATCTTAGTTCGACCAGCAACATCATCCGACTTGACCGTGAGCATTTCTTGAAGCGTATATGCAGCACCATAAGCTTCCAGCGCCCACACTTCCATTTCACCAAATCGCTGTCCACCAAACTGCGCTTTACCACCCAGCGGTTGCTGAGTAACAAGACTGTAAGATCCAGTCGAGCGAGCGTGCATTTTGTCGTCCACAAGGTGATTCAGCTTAAGCATGTACATGTAGCCAACGGTCACTGGGCGATCAAACTTATCTCCCGTACGTCCGTCATAAAGAACCGATTGACCACTTTCCGGCAAATCAGCCAAGGCTAGCATGCTCTTTAACTCAACTTCGTGAGCGCCGTCAAACACTGGCGTTGCAATAGGTACACCGGTCCGCAAATTAGACGCCAACTCAAGTACTTCACTATCAGTTAACTCTTTGAGATCAGTACCATAAACGGTGTCACCAACATCGTAGACCGCCTGTAAGAACTTGCGCACTTCAGCAGCTTTTGCCTGGGCCTTGATCATGGCATCAATCTTAACGCCTAGACCTTTGGCAGCCATGCCCATATGAACTTCAAGTACCTGACCAACGTTCATCCGCGATGGAACACCTAAGGGATTGAGAACAATATCAACCGGCTCGCCATTTTCATCATAAGGCATGTCTTCAACCGGCTTGATCACCGAGATAACACCTTTGTTTCCGTGACGACCCGCCATCTTGTCACCGGGCTGAATGCGACGCTTAACAGCCAAATAGACTTTGACAGTTTTAAGTACACCTGGCGCTAGATCATCGCCACTCTGCAACTTACCGCGCTTCTCCTCAAATCGATCATCCAGCTGTATCCGACGCTCACCTAATTGAGTTTGCGCGGCTGCAATCTGATCGTTCAAATCGGCTTTCTCCATACGTATAGAGAACCAATCCTCAGTTGAGTAATCCGCGACCGCTTCCGCAGTTAGCTTTTCACCCTTCTTAAGACCTTCGGCTTTAATCACCTTCGCGCCGTCTAGAGCAGCAAATAAGCGACCCAAGGTAGCATTTTCAACAATACGATACTCGTCGTTGAGATCTTTTCGGAACTGATCAAGCTCCGTTCTTTCAATATCGAGAGACCGCTGGTCCTTATCAAGACCGTCCCGCGTGAACACCTGTACATTAATAACAGTACCTTTAATGCTCGTTGGCACACGCAGTGAGGTGTCCTTAACATCGGACGCTTTTTCACCAAAGATTGCACGCAACAGCTTTTCTTCCGGGGTAAGTTGGGTTTCACCTTTTGGCGTTACCTTGCCCACTAAAATATCACCGGCAGCTACTTCAGCACCGATATGCACGATACCCGACTCGTCGAGTCTGCCCAAAGCAACCTCACCTACGTTTGGAATATCGGAGGTGATTTCTTCAGACCCTAACTTAGTATCACGAGCAACACAGGTAAGTTCCTGAATGTGAATCGTGGTGAAACGATCTTCTTTAACGACACGCTCTGAGATTAAGATCGAATCTTCAAAGTTGTATCCATTCCAAGGCATGAATGCGATTCGCATATTTTGCCCTAACGCTAATTCACCAAGATCAACAGAAGGCCCGTCAGCGAGAACGTCGCCACGAGATATCTCATCACCCTGCTTAACAATTGGCTTTTGATTGATACAGGTGTTTTGGTTAGATCGGGTGTACTTAGTCAGGTTATAGATATCAACCCCTGCTTCACCAGACTCAACTTCATTATCACTTACCCGTATAACAATACGGCCAGCATCAACACTTTCAACAACACCACCGCGCTTAGCAACCTTACATACGCCAGAATCACTAGCAACCGTTCGCTCAATTCCCGTACCGACCAAAGGCGCTTCAGCACGCAATGTAGGAACAGCTTGACGCTGCATGTTGGACCCCATAAGTGCACGGTTAGCATCATCGTGCTCAAGGAAAGGAATCAGTGACGCGGCAACAGAAACAACCTGTTGAGGAGACACATCCATATAATCGATATCTGTAGGCGCTTTCGTTGTAAATTCGCTTTGGTGCCTTACGGCAACCATATCCTCAATAAAATTATCCTTCTTATCCAAGCCTGCGGAGGCTTGAGCAATAACAAACTGAGACTCATTGATCGCAGACAAATACTCAATATCTGAGGTTACCTTGCCATCAACCACTTTACGGTAAGGCGTCTCAATGAAGCCATAGTGATTGGTACGTGCATAGGTCGCCAAGGAATTAATCAGACCAATATTCGGACCTTCAGGCGTCTCAATTGGGCATACTCGCCCATAGTGAGTAGGGTGTACATCACGCACTTCAAAGCCTGCTCTCTCACGCGTCAAACCACCGGGCCCAAGCGCAGACACACGGCGTTTGTGAGTGACTTCAGATAATGGGTTATTTTGATCCATAAATTGCGATAACTGGCTTGAACCAAAAAACTCTTTCATGGCAGCTGCAACGGGCTTGGCATTCACTAAGTCCTGAGGCATTAACCCCTCAGACTCAGCGACACCTAAACGCTCTTTAACTGCGCGTTCTACACGCACTAAGCCAACCCTAAACTGGTTTTCAGCCATCTCACCAACCGAACGAATACGACGGTTACCTAGGTGATCGATGTCATCTACTGAGCCCTTACCATTGCGAATGGAAATGAGCTTACTCATTACATCAACAATATCAGTAGCATCTCCAAACTGCTCTTTTAAGTCATGAGCTTCGTCAGTTTTCAGTAGTGAGAAATAACGCTCATCATAAAGAATTCCAGCGCCTTGCTCTGCATCACGATCTAGACGACGGTTAAACTTCATCCGGCCAACGGCAGAAAGGTCATAGCGCTCAATGTTAAAGAACAAGTTGAAAAACAGATTCTCTGCTGACTCTTTGGTTGGCGGCTCGCCTGGACGCATCATACGGTAGATTTCTACCAAGGCTTCCATTTGAGTGCGCGCTGGATCTGCACGCAAGGTGTCCGAAATAAACGGCCCACAATCGAGATCATTGGTATAAAGCGTCTCAATGTCAGTAATGCCAGCTTCAAGCATCAACGCCAAATTTTCGTCAGTGATTTCAGTATTACACTCAAGTAATAGCTCACCGGTCTTCGGGTCAGCCGCATCTTGAGCTAAGGACCGACCAACAAGGTATTCTTGAGGAACCTCAAGAGTCGTTACTTTACCTTTTTCAAGCTCGCGAATATGGCGCGCAGTAATTCGACGACCCTTCTCAACAACCACGGCGCCTTTCTTATCTTTAATATCAAAAACTGCAATCTCACCACGCAACCTTCCCGGATCTAGCTCCAACGAGAAAATCTCTTTTTTGTAGTGGAAAATACTTGTGTCAAAGAACTTGCCTAAGATCTCTTCAGAGTTATAACCCAACGCACGCAGCAAGATGGTTGCTGGCAATTTACGGCGGCGGTCAATTCTTACATACAAAACATCTTTCGGATCGAACTCAAAGTCCAACCATGAACCACGGTAAGGAATGACGCGGGCCGTATACAGGAGCTTACCTGACGAATGCGTCTTGCCTTTATCATGATCGAAAATAACGCCGGGTGATCGGTGTAACTGCGACACGATTACACGCTCAGTACCATTAATGATAAAGGTACCATTCTCGGTCATCAATGGGATCTCGCCCAGATATACCTCTTGCTCTCGGATATCCTTGATCGCCTTGTTAGTCGACTCTTTGTCGTAAATAACCAGACGAACTCTGACCCTCAGAGGCACCGAATAGGTAACGCCACGAAGCTTACACTCTTCTTCGTCAAAGGCTGGTTTGCCCATGACATAGTCGACGTACTCGAGAGCCGCATGGCCTGAGTATCCAACAATCGGAAAAATAGAGTTAAGAGCGGCATGCAAACCGGTGTTCAGTCGGTCTTCTACCGACACACCTTTTTGCGTGAATTTTTTATAGGAATCAAGTTGGATCGCCAACAGATAGGGCAGGTCCATGGTATTTGGCAGCTTGCCAAAATTCTTGCGGATACGTTTCTTCTCAGTGAAGGAGTAAGCCATTTGTATTCCTCGGTGTTAACTAAATTGGGACTATTCAACCTTGAGCCTAGACCCAAGTTGGTAATGCTTGTAAATTCCCGTACTTACAAGCAAGAAAGGGCCGAAGGGAAAAGCCCCTTCAGCCCAGCCTGAAAATTCAGGCAACTAGCCTACAAAACTTACTTAAGTTCTGCAGTTGCGCCAGCTTCTTCTAATTGCTTCTTAGCGTCTTCAGCATCGCTTTTAGAAGCCGCTTCTTTAATAGTAGAAGGTGCTCCGTCAACTAGCTCTTTCGCTTCCTTCAAGCCAAGGCCTGTGATTGCACGAACAGCTTTAATCACATTAACTTTCTTCTCACCAATTGAGCTTAGAACAACGTCAAACTCGGTTTGCTCTTCAGCAGCAGCAGCATCGCCACCAGCTGCAGGAGCAGCAGCAACTGCAACAGCAGCCTGAGCAGAAACACCGAACTTCTCTTCCATTGCGCTTACTAGCTCAACAACGTCCATCACGCTCATTTCAGCGATTGCGTTCAAAATATCTTCATTTGATAGGGCCATTTTGGGCCTCCTATATTTATCTAATTACGAGACGACGCTTACGCGGCCTCTTCTTTTTGAGTTTTAACTGCTGCTACGACACGAGTCACTTTGGTTGGCACTTCATTAAGCGTTCTAACCAACTTAGTCACAGGCGCCAAAGTAACGCTAGCTAGCATACCGAGAGCCTGTTCAAGGGTCGGTAGGTTAGCAAGAACGTCGATCTGCTCTTTCCCAAGAAGCTGCCCACTAACTGACAACGCTTTGACTTCAAAGGAATCATTCCCCTTTGCAAAGTCTTTAAATAAACGCGCTGCAGCACCAGGATCTTCCATAGAAAAAGCAAATAGTGACGGTCCAACCAAAACATCTTCTACGCAAGCGTAGTCAGTCTCAGCGAATGCACGCTTCGCTAAAGTGTTGCGGATTACGCGCAATTGCACGTTCTCAGCTCGAGCTTTAGTTCGCAAAGCATTCATATCGTTAACGTCAACACCACGAGCATCAGCTACGACCAGGGATAGGGCCTGAGCTGCTGTCTCGTTCACTTCGGCAACAATTGCTTTTTTATCATCGAGATTTAATGGCACGATAAAGTTCCTCGATTTACCATAGTTTCGGCCGAAATTACTTCGACCACCTAGGTGAATAGTCTCTAGCCAATAGCGCTAGATCGGGTTCACCGCCTGCGTAGGAAAGTTTTCTCTATATAACGCCAGAAAACCTATTAAACCCTCTCGGGGACCTACGGTCTTTAACGGCTCAAGCAAAAATTTCTAGCTTGAACCCCAAAGTCTTTTAAGCAACCAAAGGTTGCTAAACGATCAAAACTCCAAAGAGGCCTGATCGATTAATAATCCTGGGCCCATTGTGGATGAAAGAGTTATCTTCTTAACATACACGCCCTTAGCCGATGCCGGCTTAGCTTTAGTCAGATCGGTCATCAATGCTTCAAGATTTTGCTGCAAAGCAGCTGCCTCGAATGTAACCACACCAATACCGCCATGAACAATGCCGCTCTTGTCAGCACGAAAACGAACTTGGCCTGCTTTCGCATTAGCCACTGCCGTTGCCACATCAGGCGTCACGGTTCCAGACTTAGGGTTAGGCATAAGTCCACGCGGACCCAAAACCTTGCCCAAGAGGCCCACAACGCGCATCGCATCTGGACTAGCAATAACCACATCGAAGTTCATATTTCCGGCTTTAATATCATCAGCCAACTCATCCATACCGACTAATTCAGCACCCGCAGCAGTCGCAGCTTCAGCAGCAGCACCCTGAGCAAAAACGCAGACACGGACTGTCTTGCCTGAACCATTTGGCAACGTCGTTGCGCCACGAACAATCTGGTCTGATTTACGAGGGTCAATGCCCAAGTTAACAGCCACATCAACTGTTTCTGGAAACTTCACTGTAGAGATATCTTTTAAGATATTGAGCGCATCTTCAATTGCATACNCCTTACCGTGCTCAATCTTCTCATTAATCGCGCGACGNCGCTTAGTTAACTTGGCCACTTATACGCCCTCCGTTTCAATACCCATAGACCGAGCAGAGCCGGCTATAGTGCGAACCGCGGCATCAAGACTAGCAGCGGTAAGATCAGGTTCTTTTGTTTTAACAATTTCTTCCANCTGCTCTCGAGTAACCTTACCAACCTTTTCAGTATTGGGACGACCACTGCCGCTTTTCAGTCCAGCAGCTTTCTTNAGAAGATAAGACGCAGGAGGCGTCTTCATTTCAAAAGTGAAGCTACGATCACCGTAAACAGTTATAACAACGGGNACGGGCGCACCCTGCTCGATATTTTGAGTCTGCGCATTGAAGCCTTTACAAAACTCCATGATGTTAACACCGTGCTGACCCAATGCAGGGCCCACTGGTGGACTTGGGTTTGCCTGACCGGCGGGCACTTGCAGCTTTATATAAGCCGTTACTTTCTTAGCCATACTACCTCTCCAAAGATGGGTGCTAGCGCCTCCGGATGCCTACATGACTGTAGTATCCCTCTNNGGCTCCCCGATAAAAGCGCCGAATTGCGCCTCTACCACAAATTTATAACTAGGCTTTTTCAACCTGTGTAAAGTCTAGNTCTACCGGAGTTGAACGCCCAAAAATAGAAACAGCAACGCGCAACTTACTCTTGTCGTAATTGACCTCTTCCACCGTTCCGTTAAAGTCATTAAAGGGACCATCACAGACGCGAACCATCTCTCCAGGCTCAAACAACGTCTTAGGCCTTGGCGCTTCCTCAGAATCCTGCACTCGCTGCAGAATCAAATCAGCCTCTTTATCTGTAATCGCAGCAGGCTTATCAGCCTTGCCCCCGATAAAGCCCATAACTCGCGGAGTTTCTTTAACTAGGTGCCAGGTGTCGTCATCCAGTTCCATGTTAACCAACACGTANCCGGGGAAGAACATACGCTCACTAGTGCGCTTTTGACCCGCNCTCATTTCTACTACTTCTTCGGTAGGAACTAAAATCTCACCAAAACGATCANCTAAATCATGCATTTTTACACGATCTTGAATCGCCAGCGCAACCTTCTTCTCGTAGCCCGAGTAAGCATGCACCACATACCATCGCATCGTCATGCTCTTCCCCTAACCCATTATCAATGAGGCAATCCAACTCAACAGGGAATCAATCCCCCACAGAATCAGCGCCATCAGTAGAATCACTGCTAAAACAATCAAAGTAGTCTGGTTCCGCTCTTGCTTGGTAGGCCAAACAACCTTACGCCACTCAATACGAGCACCCACAGCCAACTCAATAGTAGCTGCGCCCTTCGCCGTCTGCGCCGCAACTAGACCAGCAATACCCAGGACAACTAAGAACCCTACCACACGGTAAAGAACTGACTCCGCAGAATAATACCAGTTAGCGTATATCGCACCACCCAGCAAAGTAAGAACAACCAACCATTTCAGCCAGTCTAATCGGTACTGCTTATCTTCTGCTACAACACTCATGCGTTAACCATTCTCAGACATTAAAGTGGCAGGCCAGGAGGGACTCGAACCCCCAACAGCCGGTTTTGGAGACCGGTGCTCTACCAATTGAACTACTGGCCTACAAAGATCCTAATTTACTTTCCTTATCCGACAGCTAAGCCGAGACACCTATAGATGCCTCGGCTTAAGCGCCACTATCAGCAAAACATTTACGCGATGATTTTAGCGACTACGCCAGCACCAACCGTACGACCACCTTCACGAATTGCAAAACGCAGACCGTCTTCCATCGCAATCGGGTGAATCNACT
>JGI24538J26636_10000201_pt1 | contig 18325 bp, 15 predicted proteins | sample SouAtlMetagenome_FD_26636 | JGI IMG/M metagenome (IMG submission 26636) | reverse complement strand
TATCGAGCCAGTGAGCCGCCTTCGCCACTGGTGTTCCTCCAAATATCTACGAATTTCACCTCTACACTTGGAATTCCACTCACCTCTCTCGAACTCAAGACCAGGAGTTTATGAGGCAGTTCCAGGGTTAAGCCCTGGGATTTCACCCCATACTTTCTGATCCGCCTACGTACGCTTTACGCCCAGTAATTCCGAACAACGCTAGCCCCCTCCGTATTACCGCGGCTGCTGGCACGGAGTTAGCCGGGGCTTCTTTACTAGGTACTGTCATTATCATCCCTAGCGAAAGAGCTTTACGATCCTAAGACCTTCATCACTCACGCGGCATGGCTAGATCAGGCTTNCGCCCATTGTCTAAGATTCCCCACTGCTGCCTCCCGTAGGAGTCTGGGCCGTGTCTCAGTCCCAGTGTTGCTGATCATCCTCTNAAACCAGCTAAAGATCGTAGACTTGGTAGGCCATTACCCCACCAACTATCTAATCTTACGCGGGCTAATCCTTCACCGATAAATCTTTCCCCCGAAGGGCGTATATGGTATTACTCTCAGTTTCCCGAGGCTATTCCATAGTGAAGGGTATATTCCCACGCGTTACTAACCCGTCCGCCGCTCCACCCGAAGGTAGCGCTCGACTTGCATGTGTTAGGCCTGCCGCCAGCGTTCGTTCTGAGCCAGGATCAAACTCTCAAGTTGAAAAGATCTTGCNATCTTAACCTTGACGTTCGAGCCTCTGCACATCACCCCTACTACTGCAAAGTAATAAGAGCACTTAATTCTGTTTGATGTACTTCAGTTATCAAAGATAACAAAAGCCGTTCAAACAGTGAAGCTGACACCGGTCATCGATAAACACATAAATGCGCGTCTCTACCGGCGTTGATATGAAGAGGTTGATCCATCGAAACGAACCAAACCGCCCACATATCTCTTCAGATATTAAATTTTCAAACAACGTAGAGACAAAAATAAGCAAGATGCGCTAATTACTACCAGCGCGCCCCGCCATCCAAATCTCTGAATTCTTCCAACAACTTCAATCCCTTGGCGTCTCCGCTTCGTTCCTGCCGCTGCACCGTAGCGCATCACTGCCCTTCCGGTAAATGGGGTTCTAGTGTTACTCCAACAGAGTCGCAACCTCTTTCTTCAAAAGATGTGAAGATAATCTCATTTGGGTGTCCTGACCTTTATTTACTTAGGTTATCTGCTCCATTTCCCAATACTCATATTCCAAGCTCCCAAAAAATCGTTGGCAAGTAAGTACTCTAATGAGCCAAAATGTGTTTCCTCACGGCTGAATCACTTCAGCCAGTGATTCCTGCCCTTAGAGGGTAAGTCATAAGCCAATCGTTTTCATTGGTATAATGAAAGCCCTGAGTAATCTGCGCAAAAAGCTAAGGCCTTTCCGTTCGAACGACGGCACCCAGAAAAAGCTATAACCGCATACCCTCAAAGTAAACTAACTACTATATGGCAGTATCCGAGAGTGGCGGTCCCTGAAGGACTCGAACCCTCAACCTGCCCATTAGAAGTGGGCTGCTCTATCCAGTTGAGCTAAGGGACCGCTGATGCTGTTTTGTGTTATCTACCGCGTCTTGGCAAGAGTGTTCAGCAGCGAAATTATACGACGCGCGTCATAAATACGCTCAACGGATCTTCGGCATATGCGCCAAAGGGCGGACACTCTTTAAATCCATGAGATTGGTAAAGTTGTCTCGCAGGTTCGAAAGGCCCTTCGGACCCAGTTTTTAAACTTACAGCTTACAAACCCATAGTGCCGGCTTGTTTTATCAAAGTTTGAAGGACCTTCCGTCCTGCGCCCTGCCCGCGCGCCGCTTCCAACGTGTGCATTGATTTCAGTTCTCCGCGACCCGGAGCAATCACTTTCAGCCCACCTATGGCTAGCAAATGCCCCTCTTGGCGTGCCCCCATCAAAATAACATCCGCCTCCAGCAAGCTATCAGGTTCCATCACGTGACAGCTTTCGGTAGGCGAGGTCGCACGCATAAGTTCAAAATGGCACTGTAGAATGGCGCGGACGTCACCGGCTTTTGGAGATTCAATTTGGACCTTTAGTTCAATCACCGCTGCATTCCATTATTGTTAGATGTCGATTCCATCGAACAATAAGTACATCCTAGTTCAGCAACCGTAAAGTTGTAGCGCTATTGGGCCTCGGCGACCGCCAATGCAGCCATCTCTAAAATTCCCTCGCGCGAGTCAGCCACTGCGATGAAGCGTGCATTATGACAGAACTTTGCTCCCTTAACGCCACAAGCGTTTTCAAGCGCCTCATCTGTTAAGCCAGCCCATGCCTCAGGCAGATCAGCGCGATTTTCAAAAGTCTCATTCGACAATTTTATACCGCCAATCGTCCAGTCATCTCCACGCGGAGTAACGACGAACAGCATGTGATCAGCACCAGCTTTATCAAGCGCCGAGCGATAAGGCATGCCCATTGGTAATTCTAGAATTGGAGAAGTTCCTGCCTTGTCGATAGCCTCTAGCACGAGGCTGTGAGCGCGTGCTTTGGCAGCGAAGTTACCAATGGATGCTTCGATAAAGCTGCGTGCAATCGGAAGCGCTGCCATGAACGCATCATCATCTGCCGTTTCCGATGTGTCATCGAACACTGGCTTAAGGCTACCTAAAAGTGCGGGCAGCGTTAGGACCGAAAGTGGACCAGCAACAGATGGTTCCATTGCACCATTGTCCAACAAATCAATCGGTAGAACAAATTTGGAATCAAATTTATCGTGGATTGGTTCAATATCATCGGCAGGCACATTCATGGCCGCTAGATATTCACGACCATAGTGGGCCCAGATCAAGCCGAAGGAGCTATAGGGTTGCTCGTCCTCGCGTAGTGGATTTGGACGCTGATGATGGTCGAAGATTTGAGCTTCAGCGTTATAGTCGCGACCCACATCATAAATAATCTTACTTGGTAATGGTGTGACCCAATCATTGTCACGCGTGCGGATCAATTCCGCCTGAGGAAACAACCTTGTCAGGATGACAGAAGACAGCAATTCATCGGCGTGAAAGCCGCCCGAATGGGTAACAAGGTGTGTGATTGTCATGCGGTCATTCCAACATTTCAAAAGTAAAAATACGGCTAGCAAGCCGCCTTGTTTCAATTGATTATAATTTCAACGATTCAGTCATCAGGTTAACATATAGTTAACTCGTCTTCACAGCTTAGTGTGTCCAGGCACCACGACGTCCTGTTGCAAAGTTCTCCGAATATCCATTTGGACGAATGTTCACTTTGCGTTTGTTGGGCTCTTGAACCTGCGCCTCGATCGCGTTCTCGCCTGCGTATTCAACAGCTTCTTCTTTGCTGTCAAAGTTAAGGCGCACTTGGCTTTGGGTATCGCTAGACGACGTCCAACCCATCAACGGATCAACTGAACGCGCACTTTCTTGTGTGAATTCCAAAACCCAGCCTTTTGTTTTGGCTGTTCCAGATGACATTGCAGTCTTGGCAGGTTGAAAAATGCGTGCGCGCATGGGGTCGTCTCCGGTTTATGATCGGTACACGTATCCGAAATTTAGCACCTCAGGGCAAGTCACCTTTTAGGGTCATGGTTTCCACAATCTAAAACCCGGCAGGAAATGCCTAACTCAACCTAGAAGATGCATTATATCTGACTGTTAGCAGCTCACATCTGATGCTAAGAACCATTATCATCAGCCAACACTACTGATTGTTTCTGTCAGCGTAGCACTTCATCCCCTTGAAGGAGCCAAGAAACAAATCAAATGTGTCTGTGAAAGCGAGTCGATTATGCCATATGCCCACTCTGACCAAGCCAACGCCGAAATGGGCGCAATTTCTGGCGATGTACGCAATCGGTTGAAGCTAGAGGGTGGTCGCCCGTTTGTTCTAAAAACTGAATTTACACCTGCTGGCGATCAGCCCACTGCAATCAAAGAACTTGTCGCAGGGATAGCGGACGGCGATCGTGATCAGGTTTTGCTTGGGGCAACTGGGACTGGCAAAACTTTCACAATCGCTAAGGTGATCGAGGCAACCCAACGCCCCGCGATTATTCTAGCACCAAACAAGACGCTTGCTGCTCAGCTGTACGGCGAATTCAAAGGCTTTTTTCCAGATAATGCCGTCGAATACTTCGTCAGCTTTTATGATTACTATCAGCCAGAAGCCTACGTTGCCCGTTCTGATACGTTCATTGAAAAAGAAAGCCAGATCAACGAACAGATCGACCGCATGCGCCACTCTGCAACGCGGGCATTGCTAGAGCGCGATGACGTCATCATCATCGCCTCTGTGTCCTGCATATATGGTATCGGTTCGGTAGAAACCTACGGCGCAATGACCCAAGATTTGAAAGTTGGCGGTGAATACAATCAGCGCCAAGTCATAGCAGATTTGGTCGCCCAACAATACAAACGCAACGACGCCGCGTTTTTCCGCGGTTCATTCCGCGTGCGTGGTGATGCACTAGAAATTTTCCCTGCCCACTTGGACGACCGTGCATGGCGCCTATCGTTCTTCGGCGACGAACTCGAAAGCATCACAGAGTTTGACCCGCTGACCGGCGAAAAAACCGACAACATAGAACAAATCCGTGTTTACGCGAACAGCCACTATGTGACGCCAAAACCTGCGATGTCTCAAGCGCTGATAAGCATCAAGAAAGAGCTGCGCCATCGTCTTGACCAACTGGTTGGCGAGAACAAACTGCTAGAGGCCCAACGCTTAGAACAACGGACAAACTTTGACCTTGAGATGCTTGAGGCCACGGGCGTGTGCAACGGTATCGAAAACTACTCCCGCTATCTGACAGGACGCGCACCCGGCGAGCCGCCCCCCACATTGTTTGAGTTCATCCCAGACAACGCAATTGTTTTCGCCGATGAATCACACGTATCCGTGCCACAAATCGGCGGCATGTATAAAGGCGACTTTAGACGTAAGATGACCCTGTCAGACCACGGCTTCCGCCTACCTTCGTGCATGGATAATCGCCCCCTCAAGTTTGAGGAATGGGATGCAATGCGTCCACAATCTGTATTTGTATCCGCGACACCAGCCAAATGGGAAATCGAACAAACGGGCGGTGTGTTTGTTGAACAAGTCATTCGACCAACAGGCCTTCTAGACCCACCTGTAGAAATTCGCCCTGTCGAAATGCAAGTCGATGATTTGTTGGACGAAGTACGGATCGTTACAGAGCAGGGCATGCGCACATTGTGCACCACCTTGACCAAACGCATGGCCGAAGACCTGACAGAGTACATGCATGAACAAGGCATTCGCGTGCGATATATGCACAGCGAAATCGATACGATTGAACGCATCGAAATCCTGCGTGATCTTCGCCTCGGTGCCTTTGACGTTCTGATCGGCATCAACTTGCTGCGCGAGGGTTTGGACATTCCTGAATGTGGGCTTGTTGCGATTCTTGATGCGGACAAAGAAGGGTTCTTACGCTCTGAAACCTCTCTGGTTCAAACCATCGGTCGCGCTGCACGTAACGCTGAAGGACGCGTGATCATGTACGCCGACAAGATTACGGGTTCCATGGAACGCGCTTTGGGTGAAACAAATCGTCGCCGCGCCAAACAAGAAGCCTATAATGTTGAACACGGCATCACGCCTTACACCGTCAAAAAGAACGTCGAAGACATTTTGGCCGGTCTCTACAAAGGCGACACGGATCAGTCCCGCATCACCGCCAAAATCGACAAACCTTTGGTCGGCGCAAATCTACAAACCGTACTGGAGGGGCTTCGTACAGATATGCGTAAAGCTGCCGAAAACCTTGAGTTTGAAGAAGCCGCCAGATTGCGTGATGAGGTCAAGCGGCTAGAGGCTGTCGAGCTAACAGTCTCAGCCGATCCCATGGCGCGCCAGTATGCGGTAGACAAAGCTGTGAATGAGGCCAAAAAATCATCTGGTCGTTCCACGATGGGACGTGGCGGTATGCGCGGTGGCGTTAAGCGCCGCGGGCGTTAGGCACCATGTAATTTAGGCCCGCACATACTTGCGGGCCTAAATACGTCTCCCTCAGTCCATTCGTATTGCAACCTGCACCGCACCTCGAACAGGCTGTTCCCAGGTCAACTTAACTTGATCAAGATTACTGCCTTATCGAAGGTCAACATAAGGGGTTGGAAACACCACACTGTTTGAACTGTTGCGAATTCGGCCAACCACAACCACGCTATCCATCGCCAACGCCTGCCCTTTGAATGGCAATTGATCCGCAGTATCGATGGTCCATGTTGTCGCAGCACTCCCCTCAGTATATTTGAACCGAAGCGGATTTGAAACGCGTTCATTCACACCATGAAAGGAATTATCAGCAAAGTTAATTTCGCGCATTCGACTATAGTCTAAATCAGCGAAACTGGTGTCGACCCGTTCAGCGCGATCAATGGCTAGACCCAAAAATTTAAAGCGATTTCCAGAGATGCTAACATCTTTCAGGAAATGCCCCACACCATGCGGTTTCACCACAACGTAACTGAACCACGGCGCAACATCCCCCGATAGGAACACATTGTCATNTACGCTTAGTGCACTGAACTGAACTCTGGCGCGGGATCGTATTCATTGCTCCATTCAATCGAACAGTTATCGATATAGTCGCCAAAGATAATTGAACTGGCGTGCGCTTTAACAATGACCAAACCTGCGGTTCGAATACCGCTGGCAACCGTGTCACCTTGGAAAAAGTGATCGCCCATAAACAGTGTGCTGCCCCCGCCGAGAATGGCGAAGTGACGGAACCTTGCCACCCGATTGTTGCGAATTTTCACATCGTTGNCATGAGCGTTGATTGCAATCGTCGTTCGGTTGGCAACGTTTTCACCATCCTCTGATGACAAGAATTGGCAGCGATCAATGAGCATTNCCTAACACCCCGACCCATGAGAGGTAATCCCTCGATTAACCAGGCCGAGAGATGAAGCACTCATTAATCTCAAACACTGACCCCAAGGGAGCCAACAAAATGCCACTGGCTAAGTTGTTGCATTGGAATTCGACACCCAAAATTCCAANTCCCTAACACCCCGACCCATGAGAGGTAATCCCTCGATTAACCAGGCCGAGAGATGAAGCACTCATTAATCTCAAACACTGACCCCAAGGGAGCCNACAAAATGCCACTGGCTAAGTTGTTGCATTGGAATTCGACACCCNAAATTCCAAATNTGCTAAGGCTGTTGTAACCGCTGAAATCAAATAAATATTTGAACCTGCGAAACGTAAAGTTCTGCGTACCCTCAGAGTCAGATAATGCAGCACTTAGGGTCAATTCCTATGCCGCGATATCCTTGTATCGCACGTATACCTCACGCCCAAATCCGACGCCTTCAACAAGCGATCCGACCTGAATGTTGGCGATGTTCGCAACACCCTGCAGCTTCTTATTGTCGAAGGTGCTGTAAGTTGCCTGCGAGGTTGCCACTTCTGTTGCCCAATCCCCCGAAGTGGATGCCTCGATCTGGCCATTACGGATCACTCGGCGGGTCGCGCATGACGTCCGCTCGGGTTTTGCCGCTTGCATATCGATCGGTTCCGTCACCCAAACACGACGCCCACACAAATCCAAAGAAACGTGATCAACGTTGTTCAAAAATGCTTGGAACGACTTCTTAAACGCCAATTCTTCATTTTTGAACGCGTCGATATAGGAGGGTAAATCGAACTGTTTACGCATCAAGAACAACTTGTCCGTCGGCTTGGTTACTTTGCCTTCAAACTGCACCTTAGCATCCAGCGTCACGTCATCATTTAAATAGTACGTACCAGTGGGAACCAAAATTGTGCGCCCACTGGCCGCTGAGTTGGCGGCATCAAATGCAGCACTGTCGTCAGTGACACCATCCCCTAACGCACCGTAATCTCGAACATCCACAAGCGAAATCCGATCGCGCACAAAGACCGAAGTTACATCGTCAATTTCGATGTCATCAATACGTACAACACCACCATTTGGCCCCGTCAAATCCAAACCAAAGTGACCGTAAAGCGCATTGCTGCCCCACACCATATCAACACCGTTCCGTTGCCCCACACCGATGATCGCGCTGACCTCTGTCACATCACCATAACTGGTCAATGTAGTCGTTGAGCCAGACGTGGAAACGCCACTTACCGGTCCACCGCCTGCTTGCCCGGCATAGGCTGCGATGCGCACATTTGGCAGACTGCCGATGATCGCTTTGATCCTTGCTTTCTCCCTCAGATAACAACCGGGCAATGGTGGGGTTTCACCCATATAACGTAGTTTGGTCGTGACGGATGTTTTCTGAATTTCGATGCATCCCACAAAATCCTGATCCGCAGGAACAAACGCCGCGTTGCTTGCGTTTGCATAGGTGTCTGACCCGGGCGTGCCGTCGCCAATCGACCAAACATCCAACCCATTCGCAAATGCAGGCGGCATCAATAGCACGCCATCAGTAATTGCCTTGTTCATTCGAAACACCCTTTCCCACGGGGCCACACCTTTGAAACTTCCAAAGGAATGGACACCGATCAAATCCAAAAGCAACGCCACCCACATGGTTACGTGCCAACAGAAAGGAAAATATCAACAAGCCATTAACAGGGTCTCATAGCGCCGCATGATGGTGTGCCAAACAGGTCGGATTAGGCACCAACACCGGGACTTGGAAACAACTGAACACCGTTGATTTTCCACCCCATATCAGTCTCTAACATGCGATACCCAAGGACGTGTACAACACCCTTTTGATCCTTGATCAGAACCTTCTGCCAAAGGCTGCCATTCACGTCAGCCAACTCCAAATAACGCACCTCGGCAGGTCTCCAAACCATCGGATAACCACGTGTCACCATGCTGCGGAAATTGTCGGGGCTGCCAAACAACCGCTGTAAATTCGGGCTGGCAAACCCAAACGCTGTCTCAAAGTCGTCGGCCTGAAATGCTTCGATTTGTCGGTCGATCGTCGACTTTATGTCAACCCCCTGCGCCTGCGCACCACCTATTCCTAGGCCGCTCATTAGCATCACAATCATTGCGATTTTCAGGGTACGAAGCATTTCCAATCTCCAGCTATTATACGGCTTAGTTAGCCCGCAATCAGCCCAAATCAACTGGACATGAAGAAGGGCGGCTTGCCAAAACAAACCGCCCCTTTAATTTCAAACCACTTTGCGGCTACTTAAAGCAACTCACCTGCCAAGGCGCGATCAATCAAAGCAACAGTTTCATCAACGCCGTACAGCGCGATGAACCCGCCAAAACGTGGACCCTGTGAGGCTCCCAACAGCACTTCATACAGTGCCGTGAACCAGCCACGCATCGGGTCAAAACGTTCACGACCACAAGCAAAGACTTCGGACTGCAACGCATCACTGTCCAACTCACCATCCCACGCTTTGAGACGATCACGCAGAGCTTCCAACGCTTCGCGCTCAATGTCTGTAGGCGCGCGGAACACTTTGGTTGGTTTTACAAAATCATTGTAATACCGCACTGCAAACCCAGCAGCCTGATCCATGTCAGGGTTCGTTTCTGCAGATGTGTCAGGCGCGTAACGCTGGATGAACCCCCACAACTGATCCTTTTCCTCAGCACCCGAAACAGAAGCCAAGTTCAATAGCATGGAATACGGAACCACCATTTTAGACTCAGGAACGTCACCACCGTGAATGTGCCAAATAGGGTTGTTCAGCTGGCCTTTGATGTCTTGACCAGCGTAGGCACGCAACTGCTGATGATACTCGTCCATCGCTTTTGGGATCACATCAAAATGCATCCGCTTTGCCGTCTTCGGCTTTTGATACATGAAGTATGAAAGGGATTCAGAGGACGCATAAGTCAGCCATTTATCAATGCTCACGCCATTGCCGCTGGTCTTTGAAATCTTCTGACCGTTTTCATCCAAGAACAACTCGTATGAGAAGTGCTCTGGCGCTTTGTGACCCAAGATACGGCAGATGCCATCGTAGATCGGCGTGTTGGTTGAGTGGTCTTTGCCATACATTTCAAAATCAACGCCCAAAGCAGCCCAACGTGCGCCAAAGTCTGGCTTCCACTGCAACTTAACATTGCCGCCAGTGACAGGCAGCGTCCATTCAACACCATCTTCATCATCGAATGTAATCGTGCCGTCAGCCTTGTTGACCGACTTCATCGGCACATACAAAACGCGACCGGTTTCTGGGTGGATAGGGAGGAAAATCGAATAGGTCTGACGACGCTCTTCGCGCAATGATTTCAACATCACCGCCATGACTTCATCGTATTTTTCAACTGCGCGCAAAAGCACTTCATCAAATTTACCTGAACCATAAAACTCCGTGGCAGAGATGAAATCGTATTCAAACCCGAAGGTGTCCAAGAAGCGGCGCAGCATTGCATTGTTGTGATCACCAAAACTGTCATGCGTTCCGAACGGATCAGGTACGCGCGTCAATGGACGCTGAAGATGCTCGGTCAGGCTGTCTGCGTTTGGAACGTTACTTGGAACCTTGCGCATGCCATCCAAATCGTCAGAGAAACAAACCATCTTGGTTGGGATATCGCTGATCTCTTCGAACGCACGACGGATCATCGTTGTACGGGCGACTTCGCCAAAGGTACCGATGTGGGGCAAACCTGATGGGCCATAGCCAGTTTCAAAAAGCACATAGCCTTTTTCAGGTGGCGACTTGGCAAAACGTTTGAGCAGACGGCGGGCTTCTTCAAAGGGCCACGCTTTGCTGGCCAGTGCGGCCTCTCTTGTCCCAGTCATCTTAATATCCAATCCGGCATAAACCCGCGCCCGATGCGCGCTGTTTCGCCGCTACCTATTGATCAACGCCTCAAGGGTCAATAAATTGGTTATGTCAACAGATGCGACATTTCGAACAGTCAAAGGGCTTTACCCAGTGCAAGATTTCCCAAATTCAATGACACCACAAGACGCGCTTGTCGCAGTTATGATCGCTGTATCAGCATCCAACGAAGATATTCGTACCGCTGAATTGATCAAAATTCAGTCAGCTGTAAACATGCTGCCCGTTTTTGCAGACTTTGACGTCGACCACTTGAAGTCAATCAGCCAAGTGGTGTTTGATTTGTTTGAGCAAGAAGATGGCCTTGATGCCCTGTTTGGACTGGTACGCGAAGCCCTGCCAGAACGCCTATACGAAACTGCCTATGCGCTTGCATGTGATGTCGCTGCCGCGGACGGAGCTTTGGACGAGGCAGAACTGCGCCTGCTTGAAGAAATCCGTTACGAGCTTAACATCGACCGCCTACACGCCGCAGCGATCGAGCGTGGCGCACGGGCACGACACACAGTTTAATAATCTTTGCTCATTTGCTCAGCGGTGCAGCATTATCCCAAAATGGCTTTGCCTTTTCCAATCAAGTTTCCTATACGAAACCCACATGATGCGACTCGCATGGGAGAGCTCAGCTAAGTGCTGACGCCGAAGGAGCAACGCCCCGGAAACTCTCAGGCACATGAACCGTGCAAGTTGCCGCAAAATGCGGACATTGTGTATCTGGAGAGTGGTCTGTTTTAACGCAGCAGGCCCACCGAAGGAGAAAGCTGCCAAGGCTTGGTGGTCAAGCTCTCAGGTCACGCGACAGATGGGGACACGACTCGGCAATTCTGACGATCCTTTGTGTCCACCTACCATCGCGTTTGACAAAAGAGCATAGAATATGTCCCATATCGCAGTCATCGGGGCCGGCATCACCGGTATCACCACAGCCTATTCCCTCGCTTCACGCGGATACAAAGTCAGCGTATTTGATCGCAATCGTTACGCTGCGATGGAAACCTCTTTCGCCAATGGCGGTCAACTTAGTGCATCCAATGCCGAAGTTTGGACCCGTTGGGGCACCATCTTTAAGGGCCTCAAGTGGATGCTCAATTCTGATGCGCCCTTGTTGGTCAACCCAAAGCCAAGCTGGCACAAACTGTCATGGATGGCAGAGTTCATGGGCAACATCCCAAACTATGAAGCCCATACAATCGCCACCGCCAAAATGGCAATCGAGGCGCGTCAGCATCTGTTGCGCTTTGCTGGCGAAATTGGGTTTGAGTTCGACATGGAAAAACGTGGTATCCTCCACGTTTACAAATCCCAAGGCGAATTTGATCACGCTCGCCGCGTCAACGAAATGCTGACCAAGGCCGGTTTGGACCGTCGTGAAGTATCCGCTGCTGAAGTCCAAACAATCGAACCAGCCCTGAAAACAGATACCCTTGGCGGCTACTATACTGAGAGTGATTTCACCGGCGACATCCACCTTTACGCCCGCGCCCTGTCAAAGGGCTGCGAAGCGATGGGCGTTGAGTTTCACTATAAGGCAAATGTGTCCGAGTACGATCACACAGGCAATGGCGTAAAGCTAAGCTGGGACACCGACGATGGGGCCCAAGACGAACATTTTGACGGGATCGTCATCTGTGCAGGCGTTGGATCAAAAGCCATTGCAAGCGCCCTTGGGGACCGCGTGAACATCTATCCGGTCAAAGGATATTCAATCACCGTAAACCTTGACGACAAAGAATCCCAAGAAGCTGCACCATGGGTCAGCTTGTTGGATGATGAAGCGAAAATCGTCACCTCACGCCTTGGCAAAAACCGCTTCCGCATTGCGGGAACGGCAGAATTCAATGGCTACAATCTGGACATCCGCGATGACCGGATCAAACCACTGTGCAAGTGGTGTGAGACTTTCTTTCCAGAAGTATCAACTGAGCACTGCGTTCCGTGGGCAGGCTTGCGTCCAATGTTGCCATCCATGATGCCAAAGATCGGCCCAGGTTCAAAACCAGGCGTGTTCTACAACACAGGTCACGGACATTTGGGCTGGACATTGTCAGCCGCAACTGCCGAAGCAACAGCAGACTTTGTTGAAGCAAGCCGCGTCAAAAACGCAGCCTAAGAATACGGCGCTTGCCCTCACTGGGCAGGCGCTAACTGCTGTGTACAGCGCCCCAACGAGAAATCAGTTTCTGCTGCAATTTTTTGGAGCGGTTGTTGTAAGAGTTCGCACCCTTGGGTGCTTCACGATCCGCCTTTGAAATCCGCGCACGTATCTTTTCGTTACCCGTGAATATCGCAAAGGCAAGGACAGTGCCATCAGGCGTCGTCATATAGCCGCCTAACCCAGATACAAAATTCAGCGTCCCAGTTTTTGCATCAATCTTGATTGCTGAGTTCTCAATCACTTTGCGGCTCTCGTCACGCACAGGGATGCTTTTCAAGATCGGGCGCAGCGCGTTGCTGTCATAAACTTTGACCAGTGCCCCAACCATCGCGTCTGCTGTCATGCGGTTTGCAGCGCCAAGGCCCGAATGGTCCACCAACCTCATACCCTGAACGCCCAAAGCAGAGCGGGTCCATGCATTCATTTCAGTGGCAGACGCCTTCAGACCACTGACCTTGCCACGGCGTTTAACCGTCGCGGCCATACCCACCATCTCAGCCGTTAGGTTGGTGGAGTACTTTAGCATGTCGCGCAAAATTTCACGCAACGGCGCACTTTGATGTGTGACCAATGCCGTTCCCGCCGATATCCGATTCACAACCTTCACAGGTTTCAAACGAATGCCCTGCGCACCTGACATCGTCGCTAAAACATCAGCAGCATAAAGGGCAGGTTTTCGTACAGGCAACCAACGTGCCCCACCACCACCCAGCACACCGCGGGCAACAGACCAATTATCAGCACCACCCTTGTCAGTGTAGGTAAAGACAGGCGAACTTCGGTTCGCGATGTTCATTTTTGCCATTGCCACATCCGGACGATATTTTGCAGTTCGCGCATCCATCGTGGTTGAATATTGGCCAGAATTGCGCCGCCATTCAAAGTGAATTCGGTTATAGTTTAACGCGATTCCACTCACCGCAGGGCTGTAAACCACCTGAACCGGCTGATCTTTGTCGATGGTTTTGACGCGTGGCAGCGCGCCATCGTAGGCTAAAAACCTACCCTTAACTTCAGTGATACCAGCCGCCTTTAGCTGACCTGCCATCTTAGCTAAGTCATCGGTGGTCAGCATGGGGTCACCACCACCGACCAAAATTAAATCGCCCTGAACCACGCCACCAACGATACTACCGGTTGCAATCAGGCGTGTGCGAAACCGATGGTTCGCACCCAAAACATCCAACGCATACAGGGCCGTGACCGCCTTTGTCACACTGGCAGGTGCAACAGATACGTTGCCGTTCATCCCCTCAATACGCGCACCTGTTTTTGCATTTGCCACAGCAAACGTCACGCGCCCACTGACCTGTGAGGCACGCACAAGGGCATCGGCACTTTTGACAACAACCTTGGGCGCATCCGCACCGCGCAGCGCAGGACGCAGCGAAGACAGCGGTGCTTCGGCCAAAACCGCAGTCGTTCCAAGGTAAGAAATAGCAGTGCTAATAAATGAGCGTCGTGAAATATCTTTTAACATATTGAGGAGTTAACCAATGAATTGTGACAAGCTCAAGTCACAGATCGTACACGTTTGCATCCATNAAATGGCATGATAGCGATTAGCCATGAGCAAACTTAGCACCCAATCTATCCTTATCATGTTTGTCGCCATGTCGATGATCCCCGCAGGGGACACCGCAGGCAAACTGCTCAGCTGGGGTTTGGGTGCCCATCCAATCTATGTGTCATGGTCGCGGTTTTTCATTGGAACCCTGATGGTGCTCCCTTTCATTCCAAAAGGAACTTGGGCGCTTTTAAAAGACATCCGTGTCTGGGGTCGTGCGCTCTTGATGGCAACGGGGCTTAGCTGCATTCAGATGGCGCTGTCCTTAGAACCCATCGCCGATGTCTTCGCCGCCTTCTTTATCGGCCCCTTGGTCAGTTACGTTCTGGCAACCATATTCCTGCGTGAAACCATTACATGGCAACGCACAGCTTTAATTTTCCTTGGCTTCATTGGTGTACTCATCGTTGTGCGCCCCGGTTCAGACGCTGGAGTTGGTCTGCTATGGGCCGTGGCAGCTGGAACCTGTTATGGTGCGTTCCTTACCGCATCACGTTGGATCGCGCATCTAGGCACGCCCATTGGGTTAACCTTTACACAGCTGTTTATCAGCGCCTTGGTTTTGGCTCCCATCGGGGCAATGAACATCCCTACTCTCACTGGCGAAATCATGTGGCTTACAACACTATCGGCCCTGTTCTCGATGCTGGGCAACCTACTGCTGCTTTACGCCTATAAAACAGTACCCGCGACGAGACTTGCGCCATTGGTCTATTTCCAGCTTTTAGCAGCCGTCATTTTGGGTTGGGTGTTCTTTGAAACTTGGCCTGCGATGCTCACGTGGGTCGGACTTTTGATCGTCATGGGCGCAGGGATCACATCGGCACGCCTGCGCGCCTAAGCGGTCCAGCCACCCGCTGCACGAATAGCGGTCGAAGACTGGTCCACCATTGGCACATTCACAAAGCACCACGCCGGTGCCTCAACACGTGACAACATCTGCGAATGACGCCCTGCAATACGGTTTGCGCGAAACAGACGCGCTGCTGGCGACATACGGGCAGAAATACGATCACTGGGGCGGGCCAACACACCAATCGCAACGTTCTCCATAATCCACTGCCAGTCCTGCCACAGATGGAACTGTGCCAAGTTATCAGCGCCCATCAACCACACAAACCGAACCCCGCGATACCGCGCCTGCAAAGCTTGCAATGTCTGGGCGGTATAACGCGTCCCAAGCTGGCGTTCGATATCCGTAACCTCGACCCGCGGGTGATCCATCACCGACCGCGCACGCTCCATCCGCTGTTCAATCGGCGCAGGGCCACGATCCTTCAACGGATTACCTGGCGACACCATCCACCAAACGCGGTCCACGCCAAACCGCTTCAACGCTTCACGCGTAATATGCGCATGACCCGCATGGGCGGGATCAAAGGAACCACCAAGCAGGCCAATAGTCTGCCCACTGCGGGCATATGGATATGAAGACTTCATGCTGCTTGTTGCCCGTTTGAACCCCGCAATGTCAATCAACCAGCACATTTGTACCGCATGTTCGAACATGGTTGAAGCAGCGCCAATCCCACGATAAGACATCCCGCAACCTAGTCCTTATATATCGGAGCATCCAAATGGCCGCTGCTTATCAATACGTTTACCACATGTCCGGCGTCTCAAAAACCTACCCAGGCGGCAAGAAATGCTTTGAAAACATTAACCTAAACTTCCTACCTGGTGTGAAAATCGGTGTGGTTGGGGCCAACGGCGCGGGTAAATCCACGCTGATGAAGATTATGGCGGGCATGGACAAAGACTTTACCGGCGAAGCGTGGCACGCTGAGGGGGCCAAAGTTGGCTACCTCCCGCAGGAGCCAAAGCTGGACGAAACCCTATCCGTCCGTGAAAACGTGATGCTGGGTGTGGCCGAAAAGAAAGCCGTCCTTGATCGCTACAACGACCTTGCGATGAACTATTCTGATGAGACTGCCGACGAAATGGGCAAGCTTCAGGATCAGATCGACGCGGAAAACCTGTGGGATCTAGACTCCCAAATCGACGTTTCTATGGAAGCGCTACGCTGCCCAGCCGATGACGCGAACATCGCAGACCTATCAGGTGGTGAAGCCCGCCGCGTGGCCCTGTGCCAACTGTTGCTGTCCGCACCTGACATGCTGCTCCTCGATGAACCAACCAACCACTTGGACGCTGAAACAATCGCATGGCTGCAACAACACCTGATCGATTACAAAGGCACCATCCTGATCGTAACCCACGACCGCTACTTCCTTGACTCCATCACCAGCTGGATCTTGGAATTGGACCGCGGCAGTGGTGTGCCATGGGAAGGGAACTACTCTTCTTGGGTCGACCAAAAAGCCAAGCGCCTGATGCAAGAAGCCCGTGAAGACAAATCACGTCAAAAGACTATGCAACGCGAGCTGGAGTGGATGCGCCAAGGGGCCAAAGCCCGTCAGGCAAAATCCAAGGCACGTATCAGCGCCTATAACGAGATGGCCGACGTGTCAGAGCGCGAAAAACTAACATACGCGCAGATCGTTATCCCGAACGGCCAACGCCTTGGGAACAAAGTGATCGAGATCGAAGGGCTGAAAAAAGCCATGGGCGACAAGCTGTTGATCGATGGTCTAACGCTTTCCATTCCTCCNGGCGGTATCGTCGGTGTGATCGGGCCAAACGGCGCGGGTAAATCCACACTGTTCAAAATGCTCACGGGCCAAGAACAGCCTGACGAGGGTACAGTTGAAATCGGCAACACGGTTGAACTGTCCTACGTGGATCAGTCACGCGATGACCTGAACCCTGATGATAACGTTTGGGAAGCCATCTCTGGCGGTGCCGAGCTGATTGTACTGGGCGACGCCGAAGTAAACTCACGCGCCTATTGCTCGTCGTTCAACTTTAAAGGCTCCGCGCAACAGAAAAAAGTCGGGCTACTGTCCGGTGGTGAGCGCAACCGTGTTCACATGGCGCGCCTGCTCAAAGACGGCGGCAACGTGCTGCTCCTCGATGAGCCGACCAATGACTTGGACGTAGAAACACTGCGTGCGCTCGAAGACGCGCTTGTTGATTTCGCAGGCTGTGCGGTCGTCATTTCGCACGACCGTTTCTTCCTCGACCGTATCTGTACACACATGTTGGCGTTTGAAGGCGATTCACACGTTGAATGGTTTGAAGGCAACTTCGAAGATTATGAAGAAGACAAGAAACGCCGTTTGGGTGCCGATGCGATGGAGCCTAAGCGTCTGAAGCATAANAAGTTTACGCGTTAATTTAACNAAGTTAATTTAACGGGTGCGAGGCAGGGTGCGCATGAGTGTATTCTGTCTCGCGGTCGGTAATGCTGGGAATTTCCCCCAGTTTTGTTAGGTAGTAAATATGTCATTTGACAAAACAGAAATTAAGAACAGCTGATCATAGACTAAGTTGCACGAATTCGTCGCGGGTTTAACCAACGAAGAACAAGCCGCTCTAACAGGCTGGTTAACCGAATTGCTGAAAATTAAAGCTTCTAAAACAACAAGAAAACAGAATCTGAACCAACTTTCAGCTCTACTAAAAAAATCCACTCCACTACTTCCAGTTATAAAACATCTTGCCAATGAGACAAACCGCATTGTCTGGGTGGAGCGAAAGGGTGAATTCCGCTCATTTATCGCTGGCANTGNTTTTGCAATTTTTCTATTCGGATTTCAAGGTGCTGGAATAGCNGCATTCGGCACCGCCGTCAGCCTACCCTTATAGGTTGTCTTCGGCGGAGGAAGTACCCTCGCCTATTCACTCCTAAATGAACTACGAAAAGACAAATAATGTAGGGCGGGGTTCACCCGCCATAACCACCCATCAAAAATCACCAA
>JGI24538J26636_10000193_pt1 | contig 18994 bp, 4 predicted proteins | sample SouAtlMetagenome_FD_26636 | JGI IMG/M metagenome (IMG submission 26636) | reverse complement strand
AGGACAATCACGCAAGAAGTGAGTAACCAGACACAGCGACAAGAGGAAATCGACCGAAGTGCACGTGCAATCGCACAGGCATCCGAAGACATACGACAGGCACACCAACAATTGCAGAACAATATTGGCAGAGCACAGCAGATGGGGAACGAGGCGGTGCAACAAGAATCACAAGATCAGTTAACACTCCTGCGCGACATACGGGATGCACTCGCACGAGATCCGGAAGAAATGGCGGCAGCAACCACAGAGTTGGTGGCTGGAATAATGGCAAGCACTCCAAGACTAGACAATATCCAGGAGGTTGACCNAGAAGGGCCAGCGAAGTCAGAGTACGGGGGGAGGCCACAGCGACAAGAGGAAATCGACCGAAGTGCACGTGCAATCGCACAGATACGACAGGCACGCCAACAATTGCAGAACAATATTGGCAGAACGCAGCAGACGGGAAACGAGGCGGTACGACAAGAATTACAAGATCAGTTAACACTCCTGCGCGACATACAGAATGCATTCGCACGAGACCCGGAAGAAATGGCGGCAGCAACCACAGAGTTGGTGGCTGGAATAATGGCAAGCACTCCAAGACTAGACGACATCCAGGAGGTGGACCCAGAGGGGCCAGCGAAGTCGGAGCACGGGGGGATGCCACAGCCCTTCAGAGTGAAAATGTTGAATGAAGCGAAGTCGGAGCACGGGGGGATGCCACAGCTCTTCAGAGTGAAAATGTTGAATGACTCGGAATACAGCGGCTGTGTCACCACGCGCTGGGGAGCAGGCACTGGACCAGGAAGAGCGAGCGCTCATGAGCAGCGGCGACAGGACATCGACCGTGCATATGCAATCGTACAGACACTTGAAGGCATACAACAGGCGCGTCAGCAAGCGTGGAAGAATAGTGACAGAGCACAACAGATGGGGAACGACATCCATATCCGTTGCCGACTGACACTCCTGGACGACATACAGGAGACATTCAAACAAGAGCCAACAAACAGCATAAGGGTCGTGTACCTGTTGAGCCGAATGATGAACGGAGTCATGAATCAGGCTTACCAAATATGGCACCAATATGTGCATATGGCGTACGGCGTGAGATACCTGCAGGATTTCGAATCCAAGAGGAACATGGCACAGGCGTACAGACGATGGCAGAAGCGATATTTGCAGGCACGATGGGACAGACACGGTCAACAGTACCTAGTAATAGTCATGCACGGGACATTAATACACAGAGACATGGCCAGGGCATGTTACCAGTGGCACAACGGAATGCGAGACGAAAGACATCTAGCACCAGCAGAACAGCCACACACAACCGAGTCGGAAGAAGACAGCGACAAGGAACCGGAAGGCAGTACAACACGAGGGGGACAAGAAGACTTGGACACAGAACAGCTACCTCCGTGGGCAGATATAGACATGAACGACCTGAAACAACTCGCACACTCGGCGGCCGCGAGACTGACACAGTGCGTGCGATCAAATCACAGAAGGAGCCGGAATGGTTTCGACAGATTTCGGAGGCATCGACGGTAGGAAGGGACATTGGCGCGATGATACGGGAACAACAAACACAGGCAGCACCACATGTATACACTACGTGTGGAGAACTGTGTGGAACTCACAAGCTTGAGGACTACGGACTACACGAGGACGGCAAAGCGGAACTCAACAAACACGCCTGGGCAATCATGACGCACATGACAGCAATATGTGATCACATCGTGGGACAAAAGCTAGAGAGCACGAATTCCTATACGACCAAGATTGCGGCGGCATCAAAGGACGGTTGGAGATGGCAGTGCATCAGGGCCGGGGGGGGCATGAGCAATGTACACAAGCATGTCAAGAACATAGTAGAAACGCACATACGAGCTCTATTGCAAAAAATGATGACAGGCGCCGAGCCCGTACAACCGACAACATTTGCTATCACAAAAGAAAACCTCCTAAACATCGTTAGTGGCGCATTACCAGTCGGGCTGTCAGAGTGCTTCACAGCAGGACTAACATGGGAACAACGGGATGACGGACAAGAGTACACCGACCTAAGAACAGTGGCACCAAACTTGAATCCAGTTGAACATGTACGAAAAAAGGAGCTACAGAAGGCACAAGATTTGCTGAACTATGCAGGTAGACAGCAGCTGATCGAGGCGTGCGTAGTGCGCACAGAACAAGGACACGCAGATCTCTCGGAGACACAAAGGGAACAGGCGATGCAATGGCACATGAACGCACTGAATGCACAACACAGGCTCAGGCTACAAATACAGGCAGAGAAAACAGAGGAGGAATTCCAACAGCATGACACCGGGATGGAATGCGCATTTCGGACCATAGACGAGGCACAAATTGAACGACTACAGACTGCAATTACACAGATGATGCAGGATAACGACCAGGACGATGAATCTTTTGGGGTCCACACCGACATGCTGAGCCGAATGGAAGTCGCATCCACATTCGCAGATATCTTGGACCTGGCCACAGAGGACCGACGCGAGGAGTGGGAAAGAACACTGATGACAGCAGTGAGCACGGAAGGGTCAACCCCCCTCGAAGCAGGCATAAGAACCCTACTACAAAGTGTGTTGACAATTCGGGAAGAAGACCACAGGACAAATTTGGCAACAACAGTGGTAGTTAGAGGCGGCAACAACGACAGTGAAGAGTCCGGATCAGAAGAAGAAGAGCCACAGCCAGAGGAGCCAGAGTCAGAAAAAGAAGACATGGAAGTAGACGAAGACGTGGTGGAAGAAGAGGAAGCAGCTCCAGCAACAGTGCAAGGACCACCGGGTCAAAAGCAACGAAGAAAGCAGACAAAACCGGCCAAAACAGTCCAAGCAGACGGCAAACGTGCGGCAGCATCCACTCTAACCAGAGCGGTACGAAGCAGACAGGACGAGATCATGGACGGGACAGCAGCAATGGTGGAACAGTTAAGAATGGCAACAGAACAAATTGGGCGGCTGCAAGCTCAAGCGGAAGAGGCGGAAGAGCGAGCTAAGAAGGCCGAGAAAAGAGCAGAAAGAACAGCTAAAGAGGCACGGAAAACGAAACAGGGACAAGAGGAAACAAAGGCAAACCCACGAGCGGGCAGAAGGGTACCAGCACCTGCACCACAAAGCAGTGCGCGAAGACTCACACCCGACACAAAGGCAGAGGAGCGTCGACTGACAACATTGGTACAAGACCTGGCGAGGGCCACAATCTCAGTACAGAGCGCAATAGATATCATGCGTAGATTCGAAGAAGAGTGTGGGTTGCAACCAACGGAGGAGGAAGACGAGGAAGGAATATATAACGAAGACAGCGAAGAGGTGGTTTGGAGAAATGCCAAAAGCGGGGAGTTATACCGCATAGCCACGGAAGAAGAAGAGGACCGTGTTGAACTACAACTCGTGTACAGACACTGGGAGAACTTGTGTTGGTTCTTGGAGGGAGACCTAATATCAGAATGGCAACAGTGGCTACAGCAGCCAGCGCAGTTGGACCAAATCACACAAGATGTGGTAGATCATTGGCAGCTCAGAATGTCACAAACAGATATAAAAAGAGCGACAAGAAAGGTAAGACAAGAAGTTAGCAAAACAATGCAAACCACACTCGATGGCGCCAACAACCGACCCATATCAGACATAATAGAGTGTACGTGGGGGGGGATTACAGACGAGGTGTTGAGATACTACGAGGAAGAACCGGAAGGAAGGGAAATCTGGGTCACAGCAAGTGGATCAGTACGGAACATAATGGTACCACAATGGTTGGTAGCATTAGCGGTAGGACAGAGCACCGCACCACAACGGGGACGGGACGACTACATAGGACAAAAAAAGGTGTTCGAGCAGATATTGGCGCTACCACTCACACAAGCAAGAACGGCTGTGTGCACACTATGGGCCCATCGCAGCAAATGTGTCTCAGTGATGAAAAAGGCCAACGAGGAAAAAGAACTACGAAATAGCGTGGAGACCATGTGGGGACTCCAACTAAACGTCGTCATCGGCTATCTACGGGATTGCAACGATCAGGAGATGGACGAAAGACGCATTAGCACGGAAACATACGACGCACGAGACGAAGCAACGGTGTACGTCGAGGACCTCAGGAACATTTTTGCGAAATTCATACAAGAAGCACCTAGGGACTGGGTGGAAAGGGTCGTGGAAGAGTACTCTGAAACGCGAGGAGTCAACGAACACACGGGCATACCAATTAGTGCGGAACTCGTCGAAGAGTTGTTCGAGGAGATGGAGGACATGGCGAACGGGGAGGATACAGAAGAGGCCGAACTACTACAGGTACAACTCGCACATGTCAGACAGGAGAACATAGGGTACAGTGCACAGATGTTGTGCGAAAGCATGCAGCACGAGCTGGTGGTAGAGCAACACTCTGACATAATAGGGTCTGTATTTAAACAATCAAAAATAGCAGCAAACAAGAAGGTGAAACCCCGACAATTGGAGAAGAAGAGGGGCGGCCTGAGTGGCAGCAGGCGCCCAAGCCCAGTACCCCAGATGGCTAACAGTGGAAGAAAGGCAGATCGCTCAACAGGCCGACAAGCGCAGAAAAGAAACACAGCATCGGACGAGGAAGAGTCGGAGGAAGAGGAAACCGCTAAACCAACACCAAGGGGGTCAGGAAGCGAGCAGAAAAGATGGGAGGAAGAGTCTGACAACAGCGAAGGAACTCAGAGGATCAGGAAGGCGAGGCAAACCAGGAGCGCGTAAGACAGATACCAAGTCTGGCTTTGGAGGAACACAAAGATGGCAGGGAGTCAAGAACGCAGTCGAGCTCGAGCAAATCAAGAGAAGGGCAGTGCAACAGATGATACCTCGAGCAGAAGACAATTGCGAGAACGCCATAGTGGTATGGATAAGGAACACATACGAAGGAGTTGCAAGAAGCTCCAACGCAGGCGTGGCACTCTGGGTGACGGCGACTGAACTAATCCGAATCCGGACAGACCTAACCAGTCGTGGCNCCAAGGACAACGAAGAGTACATGTTCATGAGCNCTGATATCAGAACAAANGTATGCACAGTAGCAATTGCAATCGCGAAGGCAACCAATCTGAACCCAGGTACTCACAACTGGAANGACGGGGGAGCGGCAGCAGACGCAATTAACATTACAGAACTAATTAATCAAACAATTGTGGGTCTGGGATACACACCAGAGGACTGGAAGGACATGCTGCTGGGACAACTGCGAGAGATCCGATGGGACGGACATCCCCATGAATACTCGGAAGCGGGATTGCAAGAATTCCACTTGGAGTTCTCAGGACGATTGGAAGAACAACTCTCCACAGGCATGACACCGATGGAAGTATTCAATGCATATTTAGGTGCAGTACACTTCAAGCTGAGAAAAAAGCTAAGAGAACCACGGTTTGGAAACCTCAAAANAGAAACCGACCGAACAGAACAACTGGAAGAGTTGCGAGAANCCCTTCANACAGTGTGGTTAGAAGTAGGAAAAGCCGTGGAGAGTTCACCCTCGACACCGCCGGGCGTAGCNAGCAGAACAAGGCAGAGGAAGCGCAGCGGCTCGCACCCCAGGGGTGGGGCGGACTCAGAAGAAGACGAAGAGGAGGAGCGACAGAAACCGAAAGACACAGACATTAGGTACTGGGGGTCAGAAATTAACATGTTCACAGACTACGAACCATGCAAACATTGTAGAGGACCACACAAGGAGGACAGGTGCTGGTCACTACAGGCAGGAGACTCCGGAGCAGTACCATATGGACTGAGAATCCTATGGTGGAGCAAGCCCGTCATGGAAGCATTGTGTGAATACGGTGCATGCGAGGCTCTCACGAAGAGACTAGAGAACACCACAGTGCTCTGGAGAACAAATCCCAAGGAGAACCCAAGCGAAGAGCCGAGTCGACACAAATGCAGCGGAGACGAAGCACGTCGAACAATCATTCTGTTACAACAAAAGGGAGTAACCAAGGGACTGTGTGACAACCAAGAATGCGTATGTCGAACAAAACCAGGCAAATGGACATGGAGGGAATGTGTAGACGGCACAAAGTCCTGCAAAGTTGTACAGGCAGTCCACAGACTCATGATAAACCAATCGACAAAAAACACATATGAGGAGGCAAACAAAAACCCGTATGGAAACACACAGATAGCCTCAATGTGCACGAGCGTTTCAATGGCGGCAAATGACATTTGCACAGCATGTGACACACGATGGGGAAACGAAGATGTGTCTACAGAATATGGAAGACAATGATATGGAGGCGGGCCCTGCGAGGCCGACAATAAGCTCGGCCGCAGGCCGGACGCCAACAATAACATTTTAGAACAACAAGAGAGGGCCGAGGTACGACGAAATAGCACAGAGTACTTCGACACGGAGCCAGCAAGCATATGTCACGTAGTAGGTATATCAAAACAGGCCGCCATGCGCGAATCCACAAGAGAATCGGGCAAACTACAGGACATGATAGAGAAAACAATAGGGCAAGGAGATCTGGAGGTGATCATCAATGCCAACGGGGCGGGCAAGTACATGACACAGATGCTCGCACATATACATAACACGAGCGACGGAGAAGCAGAAACGGGAAATTGGCTCAAAACCATGAGAGCACGCAGCCCAGACAGGATGTGGTTCGCAGAAGCGCACAAAACCAACACAGATGACACTGTAGCAATGACGAACCAGTTAGAAGCAACACTGAAGGGTCGCTGGGTGACCTTCATAGCACCTTGCATAGCAAACGGTGGAAAAAAATATGCAAGCACGATGGCCTGCATTAAACTGAAGGACACAGAGAACCCAGGTACATATATCGCATACCGCGGCATAGATCGCCAAGGCGCACCGTGTGCACGACACCCAGCAGTGGGGCAAGAAGACACGCCACGCCTGCAGAAGGGGGCACACAGGGAGGGCAGATTACTGTACGTACAGGCGAAGGGAACAGACAACCTACACGACACATTAGTGGTGTATGCGACGAACACACAACAAAACCAGCTAAGAATGAGGAGCGCACAACGCCTAGCGCATCAGGTCAAAAGCTTGAAATCATGGCACAAAAGAATGCACCCTAGCCGCATATTGTCGATAGTAGGAGACCTCAATGCAATAGACAACGTCGAGAACATGTTCAATCAAGTCGACAAAAGCGACAGAGGAGCAGAGTTCTGGGGCAAAATCTATGACATCACAGGAAAGTTGGGCTGCGCATGCTTGACGAGGGAGGAGGCACAAAATCTGAAGACAACATATGCAGCAGACGCAACAAATGTATTACAGCACTTCAACCAAGAGGGCAGAAATCCAACTGTCACCGTGAACACAGAGCACGTGACGGTGGAAGCAAAAGACAAGAAACATCTTTTAGCTCAGGTATCACTAGATCACGTATTTGCATCGGGGGACAATGTAGGGGACGACCCAACAAGACCCCGAGGGTTCAGCATGGCATACAATGTAAGTTACCACACTCACATGATGCCAGAGGAAAAGTGCGAAACGGACCACTCGCCAATGTGGGTGCGACGAAGGACCACAAAATCAATGACAGAGTACGCAAAGCAAATGAAAGATCACGTACCACAGGCGGCACCAGCCTGGGAGAAACCGGGGCCGACACTAGCATGGCAAGAGAGAGCATATGTAATGAACTTGTGCAAAGTGTACATCTGCGAAGAGGCAGCGAGAGACATCGCATCATTTAGCACGATGGAACAGCACCCCATGGGTGCGGAAGAAAGAATGACGGGAGAAATCATGGCCAGAAGGGGGCATGGCATCACAACACGAATGGCACTCACATGCAGGCGGACAGATGCATTTTCGAAAGACAACGGGGACAGGCATCTCCACCTGCAACTGGGGGCGGGGAGCACGGTTGTGGTCGGATACGACAGACAGGGACGAGCACCAGGGCCTCTAGCAGGCACGACACATCTTACAACACAGTGTGAATCAGTGGCCCAGTTACTGGGATCACAGAACATGCAACCATGGAAGCTGTGTCTAGCAATGACGAAGGGCATGTGCGAGTACGCAGGTAGCACCACACAGGAAGAGGTGACGAAAGCAACAACTGAAATCGGAAGCATCAAGTACACACAGACCAACCATGCCCTCGTCAGAAGAGCATTGCATGAAAGCTTACAAAAGAACGAGAGGATGCCACTCAAAAGGGCCTTGGCTAGAATAGTTTCACAGAAGCACATAACGTACTCGATGCTTCTAGGAGACAAAACAAAGGACTCTGAAACAAGCGTGGAGACCCAATTAACAAACGTTATGAAGTCGGCCTTAAAGAATAAAGTGGGCTCGGAGGACGAGCTAAGACTGGTGAGTGCGTCAGGAGAACCTTGGACGGACAAAGATGACAAAAATACGAACAAGGAAGCACACATTAGGAGAAACAACACACCTGTCGACAGGATGAGCGACATCAAAGACGACGACGACGTCAGCGAAATCAGACGATATTACGGGCACGTACCGTTACAAGGACTTGCCAAGATGCTACAAAGGCTGCAGGAGGTTCGCTCAAGTCACAGAGCGGAGAGAGCAATGGAAATACAGCACTTGGTCAATCGCATCCTGGAGGTCAGAGCAACAGTGTACAAAGGCAAACGACACATACAGTGGGCATACAACCAGGCAAGCAACCCACATCAGAAGTTCATGTCAAACGCCAGCGCACGGGTCACACACTCTCGCATAGCGGCAAGCACTGCAGACGTGAAGGAATGGTGCATTCGAGTGAAAGAACAGCTCCAAGAGGCCAGAGACGCGACAAGCAGTCAGAAGGGGATCAAGTTCACATATGACCAACGCATGAGTAGACAGTGGGGATATATCAGCCTCATAGCGGAGATGCACGACCAAGCACGGGAACTCGTAGAGGACAGTTACGAGTATGACATGGCACATGCAGCACTAACCGGCGCGGGGACAACATCACTGGCTCAACACAGAGGACGTGCAACATCACGCGCAGGGTGGAGATCACAGGACCGACGGGCCCGAGCGTGGAAATTACACAGCGTGGACAGAGGGGTCAGGAAAAGATTCGCGCCAGACAAGGACAACCTGCAGCCTGTGCAAAGCTGGGGGACAGACCGCAGTATACGAGACAGATTCATAATAGGACATCACATCTCGGGCGAGGAGCGATATGAATGGAGCACAGACAAAAACGGTGGTAAAGCATGGCGAGAAGTGCAAGAATATCTCAGCGCACCGCAGGAGACTGAAGACACGAACATCATGACCATCCAAATGCACACGGAAGATGCATTAAAAGACAAATGGAGAAACGTGGCTGGACAAATGGCTCGATTCACGAAACAAGGAAAGCATTCACAAGCACCTGGTTCAGCACTGGTTGAGGAACGTACGCAAGTGGCAGAGACGAGAACAGAGACCACAACTACAGCAGGAGACAAAGAATGGTGGCTGTGTAGAACGAAAAGAAACCCAGGGGGCACGACAACACAGCTACAACAATGTATCAAAGCACTCAAGATACAGTTGCAAGAACAACCACGCATTCAGCAGCATGTGACATGGACGAGCATCAACCCAGAACACAGCATACGGCTAGAACACCAGGGTCTGGGGGCGGAAGACAAGGCGTTGTTACAACGAGCAGTATGGAACGCAGAGCTGCGCATAGTAGCCTGCTTAAAGAACCCAGAACAACATGTACAGCCCACATACTGGTCCCAGGGTGAGCCGGTTGAGAAGAACACACCAACGACATTCGACAAAAGTGTAAATAAACAAACAGAAGTGCAGAAAAGGTGTGCAGCGATGCGACACATGTGGCAACAGACATACGAACCTGGTAACCGACGTCAACAGCCTGTCTGGCCGAGGGGCGGGGAGCGCAGTGACGAAACCATTATGCCAGGCATGAAGAGAATAACTGACAAGCAGAATGCTGTCAAGGGAGGACAACCCTACTACACATGGACCTGTGTAGGGTCACGGGAAAACGAAAATGATCGAATATGGGTGTACACATTGGTCGACTCAGGATGTCAGATCACAGTTGCAAATGATACACTTGTGGAGAAACTCAAGCACATAACCGGAGTAATAGCAGACTCGCCAGAAAACACTATAACAGCGGTATGTGCATTCGGCGAAACCAAGACCAGTGGGGGACACATGCGACTAGCAATGACCATACCCAACGCAGAGTATGGAATCAAAACAGAAAACGCATACATGAGCAAGCATATCGAACCCAGGGTGTATGCCGGACTATGTGCAGACTTGATCTTAGGTACAGATGTGATGGGCAACGCATTTGGCACAAACACAGATTGCAGCACACGAGACATGACGGCAGCACACGGCACGATGTCGGTGACAGCAAGATACGAATGGGACACCAACTTAGAGAAAGGCAGCCCGAAGGTCACATGGAAGGAGATCAACGCGGACGCAAGGAAAGAACAGGCAACAGGAGAGGCAGAGAGTGTACAGATGCCAATCTTGCACAGGAAGAAGTGGGAACAGAACACCTGGGCTCTAGCCAGTCTCGCAGAGACAAGCGGCACAGGGGGAGAAAGAATTGTCTCAGCACACCTGCACATCCCGGGAGGAAAGGGCGGCAGAGCATATGATGCTCCAGAGCAGGTGCTGATCTCCCCACTACAAGAGGAATCAGACGAAATTGAACTTCCATTCACAATTGTACCTAGCATCTCACCAATTGAGAAGCAAGCGGATGGAAGCTTAAGAACGCTAGTTCGCATGATATGGCACAACAAAGATGACAAGGGACAACACTCCATGGAAATCCCACCGGGCATACCAATAGCCCGGGTCAAGCGAGTGTCCGAAGACATCACAGTGGACTCGTTCATGTGGCAAAGTACACATGTACCAAACATAGTACAACACAACATTCAGGAGCATGCGAAGCATTTCGTACAAACACTACACATAGACGCTCAATCGAACTTGATGAAACAACTACAACAGGATCGATCGGAGGTGGGCAAACATCTGCGTGGAAAGTGGCGAGAAATGCACCCACAGAAGGAGCGGACATGGAAGTTCAGCGAACTGTCGANGCANGACAAAATAACTCAACAGTGCATGGAGATGTCGCAAAAGATATCCCANATGTTNACCAAGGGAACATTGAGAAAGAACCCAGGCCTGGGCACCATCACTAAGATGCTGGTGTGGATGGCGGCAGTAATCGAGATGATGCCACAGTGCACCAGAGCTGCACTACATCACGAGGGATGGACAAGAATCTTTGCACAAATAGACATGCAAGAGGGAGAACATGCGGCAGGGGCTCGGGAAGCGAGGGAACGCATATTCCAACTAGTGAGAGCGCAAGCAGCAGGACTGAGGAAGGATGAACAGGACAATGCAGTGTTCATCACGGAGACAGGAGAGATTAACACAGACAGAGCGAGGTCTGCATACACGTCTCTCAGGGGAAGCATTGACGAGGTAAACGAACGATTCGACACTTTTCAAGCACAAGAAGACACAAAGGGCGGATTGCCATCGCTGAAGCGATACAACCGAAGAGCATGGAAGTATCTGGCACAAGGAAACAGCCTGAAGTGCACAGAGCGGGAACGCGAAATTGAGTCGGACAGCGACATAGGAGAGGGGGATGACGAGGAACACACGGGAAACAAACCGGAGAATTGCATCTACTCAATCAGATTTGCAGAGCCAGACAAGGTGGGCACAAGGGACAGCGCCCGAGATGTATGGCACACCCCGACTGAAGAAGAAACAGTCGAGGGCAGACAAAGGAGAGAAAAGACGGAAGCGGCACAGCTGTGCAGCATACTCACTGAGCAGATATCAGAAGCCTGCAACCAGCAGAGAACCAAGGAACAAATCTGTGAACAGATTAAAGAGTCACTAAATGCATGCGAGCTAAACTTCATCGCCACAGAAGGTGTAGACTCGGACATCTGGAACAAGCTCACGCAAAATTCCGAAGGAATAAAGTCAGAGACACAACAAGTCAATCTCATTGGAAAAGCAGAGGCGGATGAAAGAATCGAAGCAAACCGTGAACGAGACAGGAAGATCAACGAACTGTATGAAGCACAACCAAAGACGTTTTCCGAGCAACATGGCGAGGAAGACAAAGGCGAGGGCAAACACAACGTCATCTACGGTAAGCCGGAAATGAAGATTCCCCCAATCATCAGCGACGAAAAGCTGTGGTGGTTTCCAAAAGCAGATGTGGAACAGGAGCGACATCTATATGAAAGAATTAAAGGTCTCAGCAAAAGACAACAGGCGTTCCTAACCAACATCGAATGGCCAGACGAAGGCGTCATCATCACAGTTGACAAAGAGGCTTCGGAAGAGGATCAGAGAGAGCGCAAGCGAGAAGAACGAGCACTCATTCACACTGCAGTGCGAAAATTGGTCATAGATTGCATGCCGATATGGGAGCACAATGTATGGGACTCACCCACAATTAAGTCGCTTCTGTACGACGAGACATTCTTGACATTAACAACAAATCAAGCATTGTTCGAAAATCCACGGCCTCTCAACCCAGATGCAAGTGACGAGGCACTGGAAATGACAGAAGAACTGGTTCGCACAAACCTAGCATTTGAACAGCCATCATCATTTAACCACAATGTCATGTTGGTACCCAAACCACAGGCACGAGGGGACACAAAAAAGAGATGGCGCATGGTCAGTGATCTACGATTGCTCAACAGCTTCACTCTGAAGAGCTGTTGGAGACTACAACCAACATGGTCATCACTAGAACAAGCCGGAGGACATGAAGAATACATGTGTTCGGACTGTCAGCAGGGATACTACTTGGTGAGACTGGATCCGGCAATCAGCCACAAATTCAGTTTCTCGGTGGGATCACGAAGATTATGTAGCACAAAGGCACTCATGGGTGCACTCAACTCAGGTAGTGCATTCACGCTAGCTTTGTACCGAGCAATCGGACACATGGAGCGGGGATGTTGTCGGCTGTGCTTGAGAAACAAGTACATCAAGGCACATGAATTCGAAACACAAGTCGCAATTTCGCGATATGAAACAGGAATAAGAGTGCTAAACGGACAATATCTGCACAACAAGGCAGGATGGAAACCAAAGACACAACAGGAATTGGAGTTACAAGAATGGGTTGAGAGATCATACGACAGGAAACGGCCGACAAGGGAGGACCTAGAGAAACCAGACTTCGAATGGCATGAGTGTGACGGCGTGGACCTGAAAGATCTCGCGCACGAGGACATCTGTCTAACATACGTGGACGACTTAATCACGGCGTACAAGGCATCGGAACAAGGAAGCGAGGGCAAGATCTCGCAACTGGAAAAGAAGACGGAATTCATTAAATGCGTAGAACGAGTACTCAAACAACTCGAACTACACGGGGTGATGATGAAAGCTCAAAAATCATCGATCTTTGCAAAATCACTGTCGTACTTGGGTTGGACGATATCAAGTGATGGATTACAGGCATCACTAAAGAAGTGCGCTGCATTTCAAGATGCACCAAGACCAAAGTCAAAACAAGACTTACAACGCTTGCTGGGAGCAGTGCAGTACTATCGAAAGGCAGTACCTGCATGCAGCGAACAGGAAGCAGTGTTATACGACTTATGCAAAAGCAAACGGTATGGGAGTGGAATAATACACATGAAGAGGCATTCCTACTCATCAAGGAAACGATGGCAGCAGACAACATTCTCACGCCATTTGACGCATCAAATCACAACGACGCGGTATGTGTTGTGGATAGCAGTAGCATGGGAGTCGGCTGTGTCCTGTGTCAGACATCGGACAATGGAGAAGAACGCCCTTGTCTATTTGAGTCAGCGGCATTCAAAGACGGAGCAAGTTGGAGCGCGACACAGAAGGAGATGCGCGGCGTAGTATGGGCTATCAAAAGATTCGGAACATACTTAACGGCAGGACACAAGAGACAGTGCGTGATCGTAACAGATCACAAGCCAATCCGGGACATCATTCGCAAAAGAGATTTGAACAGAGCACTACACCAGATGGTGCTGGAGATTCAGGACGTACCATGCATCATAGAGTGGAGAGAAAGTCGAAAAGTAGTGGTAGCAGATTACCTGAGTAGAAACACGATCATACGAGAATCCACTCAGGCGAAGGAGGGGGACGAATACACTACCGGACAAGTTAAGGACACCACCATGGATGACGAAGTCGAAAGAGAGGCAAAAGAAAGAATCTCAAAGTACGGGGCTGGATTCAACAGACTACATTTGTTAAGAGGGCCAAAGGAAGAGACGGCGGACGACAAGCCATTGACACAGGCAAGACGGCATATGGTTCGCGAAATGATGGAACGCGCACAAGCGAGGCTAATTGACGATAACAAGGCAAATGAAGCTGATCTCGCAATTATCAAGAAGGCACTAGAAGAAGGAATGCAACCAAGAAAAGATGGAACACTCACACCGGTTGATGCGACACTGCGTGTAGAGGACAAAGCTCTACTCAAGCTGGGAGGATTCAAAGCACTCGCGGAAAGAGCCTTCGACAAAGAAACCATCGAAGAGATGCGCAAGGAGGGAGGAGAAGAATATTACAGAGATCTACACATGCAACGGGTAGAGAACACCGGAGGAACTGTTGACAAGCTAAGCTACAAATGGTACACCATGCAGAGAAAACAAGGGCCACCTCTATACCAATTGTGCGAAGAAGAAGGCCTGAACACGGACAGAGAAGAACAACTGTTGAATGCACAGGCATTTGTAGCTGGGATAACAGAAGAAGAGGACACATCACAAATGCGAGGCCACGTATTTGAGACAGACATAGAAGAAAAGGCGACGGAACTAATCGGAAACACAGAGTGTACACCAGAACAGAGAGGCGCAATTAGTGCTCTGATCGCAACGCTGATGGAGACTGCAACAGCAAACCAGTCGGAGTTGGAAAAGGAAGACAAACAACTGCTGGGAAAGCTGAATGCAGAGGCACTGCTGAGAAAGTCAAATGCAAAATCAGGCACAGAAGAACAAAATCTTCACGCAACAAGCATGGCAGAATACGTTATGCCCACGGCATCGGATCTATTCACAGGAGCGGGTGGAGGACTGGCAGGTGCAGTTGACGCAGGATTCAACATTGGATGCGTGTGTGACAAGGGAGATGCACAGCAACGAGCACTATGGAAGAGATACGGAGTTAAAGCAATGCACAGCTGGGACGACGTACAGTCACAACACATGAGAGGATCATTTGTGACCTTATCGGGAAGTCCATGTCCAGCATTTTCCAAGGCAGGACAACGCAAGGGATGGGCAGACCCTCGCAGTAGATACTTTCCAGTACAACTACGTAGCGCGGCAGCATGTAGAACACCACTGCTGATAGCAGAAAACGTAGACGAAGTGTTACAGAAGATGCCAATGTATGACAAAGAAACAGGCAAGGACACACAAGTCTCGCCATACGAGCTGCTGAAACAAGAGCTTGAAAGAAGCGGATATGTGGTAAAGTACAGACAATTGGACGCAGGACAATGTGGAGGGTACACAAGACGGTCAAGAGTCATAGTCCAGGCACAGACAATAGAACTCGCCGAGTTTCTAAAGACGAGAGTCGGAGATAGGGAGCAGTTCATGATTACGGAGGGACTACAGGAGACTCATGACATTGACGAGGACAACTTCATATGGCCCAAACACAACAAGGCAAGCCACAGCATTGCACCACTACTAGACAAGTGGCATACGGTGCCAGGCGACTACAAGCTTCCATTCAGGCGATGGGGGGAGTTTGATAGAAAACGAGACAACTTTGACGGAGTGTTAAGATGGGGACTGCGGCCAAATGACAATGGAATCGGAAAATTCACCGACGCAAACAGACTGAACTCAGCAGACTTCGGACTAGCACCAGGCATGACGGCGGCAGGGAACACAGGGTGGTTTGTGACTCAACAGATAGGCAAAAGACACAGACCCGCCATCGGAGTTCGCAGACTACAAGGACATGAATGCATGAAAATTGCAGGATTTGTGGGAAGACATAGCATCGATGGACCAGACGGAGAGCTGGATCCAGATTTCACGGAATCGGAAAGATTCGAAATGGCAAACAACGCCATCTGTGTCGAGCTCTCACGAGCAATATTCACAGGAGTAAAAGCCTACTATGACACAGACTGGTTTGCACAACACGTGCACACACAGGAAAGGTCAAATCCACAATGGAGACCACTCATAGCGAAGGCAGACTGGGATCACCACTCAGAACTGAAACACATCGAACCAGACAGCGACTTCGACAGTGACTCAGAGGAAGAAGATGGGTGCATGCAACAAGGCAAGGAGAACGGAAGCAAGGGTCCGACGGAATTCAAGGTGGGCATCAGAGCAGACACACCGGAAGAGGCCCATCAGCAATGGGACAAAGCCAGAATAATGTCTAGAAAAATGATCGCACAACGAAACAAGGACGCGATGGATCAGGCCACCATTAGGGCAGAACACGTGGTAGCCCAATATAAGCAAAGATACGAGAAAGCGCAGAGTGTCATCAACCGAGGAGGTCAGGAGGATGACACACACGACACGACTCACACGGTTGAGCTGACTCCACCGAGGGGAGACAAACACGTGAGGAAGGTCACTGAAAGAAACCCAAGAGCGACAAGCAAGGATCTGTCGGAATGTTGGAACTTACAGCCGAACAAAGCATGGGAGGAACTACGAAGTCGACAACGGGAGGACGAAGGATATCGAATTATGATGGACTACATCGAAGGAGGAGTTATACCGATGTGCCCAATCAAAAGAAGCCAACTAAAGACTAAGGAGGAATTCATGGTTAAGTTGGGAGTACTGTACCACTTGGAAAAGGTGGACAAAGAAGGACAGTGTGTGTGCCAAGTCTGCGTACCAAGATCAATGTGTGCAAAGGTTTGTACACAATACCACGTAAACATGGGACACATAGCAGAGAGATCGCTGCTTCGGGTAATCAGAGCTCGATACTGGTGGAGCGGGATGGCTCAAGACATCACGCACATCTGCTCAGATTGTAGCATATGTCAGCGATACAAGGACGTTAAACCAGCGGTAGGACGAGTCGGGAGAACACAGTTGACTGACATAGCATCGGAGCCAATGGAGTGTATATGGATGGACTTTGCAGGACCATACGGCAACAAGTCACTAACCACAGAAAATGGGAACAGATGTGCACTGGTCATGATGGACGACTTCAGCAAGTTCATGAAGATATACCCGCTCAAGAGCAAACAAGCGAAGAAGTTTCAAAGTGTTTAATGGACTTCGCGGCGAACTGGGGATGGCCTAAAGTGATCAAGACGGACAAGGGGTCTAACTTAACATCAATGGCACTACAACATGTGTACAAAGCAGCAGGAGTCGACAAGAGAGAGTCAGCAGCACTTCACCCTCAGGGACATGCATCCATAGAGCGCGGAGTACAACACGTACAAAGAGATCTTAGGGCAATGGCGGCCGGAGACACAAATTGGGATGACGAGTTCAACCTATATGCGATCTCGGTAGCATGGAACGCGGCACCAAAAATGGGACCACTACACGGCATGACACCATTTCAAGTGCTGTATGGACGCGAGGCCAGATTCATCTGGCAGGAGTCCGCACCTGACACAAGAGACAAGTACACTATACCAGACTGGACAAACAAGGTACAGCAAACAATGCGCCACACATGGTTCAAGATAGTTCAAGAAAACAACAAGTATAAACTGCAATACCTACAGAGCAGGCGCAAGCTCTGGAGAGAAGGCAATGCACCCGAGCATTCAAAGGGAGACATAGTCCGAGTATTTCTACCGGTGGCACCAACAAAAGGGCTTGCGGGCAAACTACGAGCTAGATACACAACCGACTACAGGGTTGAAGGAAAGGTCGGCAAATACACGTATCGCCTACAAAAGATACACGAACAAAACAAGAAGTCGGTAGCGGTTCATGTGTCCAGAATCAAGTCGCAGGAAGGGGTGAGTAACACAAGGGGACTGACTCCAATGACCACAATCAAAGAATCACTGGTCGCAGAATTCAACCAAGGAGATCACGAAGCAAGCATGACGGAGGAACAATCAGACATAATACTGGGCATCTCGAAAACGACACCAGAGGGCAGTATGGAGGAAGAACAGACCAGCAAAGCAAAGGTGGTACGTAAAGGAAAGGAAGTGTACCTAGACAAACTAGACCCAAAGTTCGCACAAGAGGCTGGCAAGCGAATGGTACAACAGAACATAGTGGAGAGCGAACAAGATGCCAAGGCACTGTTCACACGCATCAGTCAAGAATTCGAGGGTTTCATCAGAGACACTGAAGAGTTCATTACGACAGACAGCGAGATGATCCAGATGCAAGACAAGGTAGGAGAAAGAAAACAAGCTGACTCACAACAGACACAGGGGATAGATGAACTCGAGGAGATTGATCCAAAGACAGTACAATCGAATGCAACGCAAGTAGCACCGGAGTCCCAGATGCAACAAGAACATCTAGAGGACAGAGAAGAAGAGGCCAAGGTGCACAGGGAAGTGCGGGGATCTGAGGTTCGAAGAAGGCGACAGTTCAAGAGACTCGCCAAGGAATGGAAAATTGACAAGAAAGCATTACGCGAACTAAACCAGGAGTATTGGAGCACAGGCATCATAGAAGACAACGAAATGATAGTCGCAGGAACAATATTGGCGGTACCAAAGGAATGCGAAACAACAGTGGACGGCATAGTAGACACATACCCTGCGAAGAAAGTCGGCAACTGGAGGAAGGCCCACGAAATCGAGGCAGTCCTGGACAGGAGGAAAATCAATGTCAAGAGCAGCGAAACTGGAGCCATGGCTCCACAGATACAATACTTGGTGAAATGGAAGGAGGGGACTTTACGGACAGGAGAAGAACCCACCAAATGGACCAATGCGGAAGACATGACAAATGCACAGAGAAGCATA
>JGI24538J26636_10000189_pt1 | contig 19200 bp, 4 predicted proteins | sample SouAtlMetagenome_FD_26636 | JGI IMG/M metagenome (IMG submission 26636) | reverse complement strand
TCCTCAAGTGGGATTTAAAGGACATAGATGTCCTAATCCCAAGCCAAAAGACAAGCCAAAGAGGACGCCTGACGTGGATCAACCAAATCAAGTGCCCGACGATGAGGACCCTAACCGCTATTTTCTGCGGTCCGACGATCCCCAGTGGTTAAAGCTGGCCTCTGGTGCCCTGGAGGACGACGAAGCTATGATGGCCGCGGACACGAGTGTCCTAGGTCGGCGCGTCACGAGCCAGCAACCAGGAGGAGCCCTGCCGGAGGGAACGCCTCCAACATCGCTGCCCCCCTCACCGCCTTCCTCCCCAATCCCGACGGCAGAGGAAGAAGACGAGGAGATACCACCACCACTCGAACCAGACGAGGGGTATGACCTGTTTGACCCGCCAANGGTCGCTTCTCTGACAACTGGGATCGAATCGCAAGTTGAGCGTGGTGGGCCGGTACTCGAGTTTACGACGCTCGTTCCAGCCGAGAGTCGGACTGAAGAAGAACGTTCAACAACCGAACCATTGGCAACCCCTAGGTTACTCGGCGAGGCCCGAGGGACAGTGGCCGAAGGACCCGAGACGACAGTTCGCCTTGCCACACAAGACACGCGGCCGGAAATGAGACAGGGTACCGACGTCGAGCAGAATCCAGCGCCAGAGCTGCCCCCGATAGCGATGAGACCGTCCCCGCCCTACCGAGCTTACGAGGGGCAGATGCCCGAGGTGAGCAGCGAAGGAATGCCGAGTCAAGGTGACTTCCGGAGAGTGCCTCATGAACGACTCTATGAGATGCGAGATCTGGCTGAGCATAATTTGGCACTACAAACTCAGATGGAGCAAATGTCCCGAGAAGCATCGGAGGCCCGTTCTGCGTGGAGTGACATGAGNGAGAGGTTGGACAATTATCGACGGGAGGAAGACTCACGCCGAGAGGAATTGGTTCGACAAGAAGTCGAGAAGGCGACGGAAGCTGTTCGACGAGAATCGGCACGCCAACAGGAATTGACGCGACAAGAAGCCGAGATGGCGACGCACCAAAAAGTGGAACGGGTGACTCAGCAAGAAGAGGACAAATATTTGCGCCTCCTTGCTCAAGCGCGTGAAGCCCAGGAGCGAGTCGCCGAAGAGAGACGAGAAGAAACGGACCGTCAGGAAGGCAGACAGATGTTGGAGATCCCTGGGTGGCTCCCGTCAGAGGAAATGCCACGCAACCAAGATGACTACCCGACAGCCAATCGAGTCGATGTTATCGACGAACAGGAAGATAGGACAGGATCGGAGAGAATGCCGATGTTGTTGCGACGAGACCCGATCAACGAAGGCCATCCGATGTCGTCACGAGGGCCCGAAGGGAGATCTAACCGTGACGATCACCGCGACTCGGCTCGCCGAGCGCTCCCCGAGGTTGCGACAGTAAGACCTCAACCGCGGAGACCAGAGTCACCCATAGCGCCGAGCGCCAGCGACGAGCGCCACCTACCGCACACTGTTCACCGAGGGGAGGACCGACCTAACCCCGAAGAGCTACCGCAGGAACACAGAGGTCTGAGGAGTCGGCCACTAAGCCGTCCAGACCATACCCGATCTTCCTACCTGGAAGAGGTGGAGCCAGAATTCATCGCCGATGACCGCTCAGAGATCCACGCAGAAGACAGGGCCAATGCCTACCTTCGATTGTACCGTCAACCGCATGAGGTTACGCTACGGGCTTTAAGCCACTCCATGGAGACTGACACCATCCAAGAAGTGCTGAAAGCTAACGCTGACAACAGGGGCGAGCATTGGAACACTCGTAGCTTCTGGGTCCTCGGGGTAATCACGGCCTGGGCCAGCAAGCTGAATTCCTTTTCGAGTGAGAGGGCCGTGAGTAAACACCTACGGGAACTTGAGAAACTGCAGTTCCCGACGAGGCTCAAAGAACACGACGAAGTCGTTCTCGGAGAGGTATGGGAGGAGTTCCGTGGAGGATTGATTACTAAGCTACGGGACGCCTTCCGCGCCGGCTGTGCCTGGGAACACATCATGCAGCGGATGCTCAACGCTTCTAAAGACAAGAAGCGAGGGAACAAACGGATCGAGTCAATACTGAGGAAATTCCTCTCAGACCCCACGCTGTACGAGGACAGCCTCGAAGAAGGAGGAGGATACGCGTTGTTGGGTGCCGACGTGTTCTTGTGGCAACTGGACGAGTCCTACGCCACCATCAACCACGGCCCACAAGCAGCTTCGAACGCGTGGGCTCTGTGCACGCAGTTCGAAGAGGCTGAGGCTTTTGACACGTTAGGCAAACGTATCCTGAGCACTTACGCCAAGTTTATCGGGCTCGACGAGAACCAGGTACACAAGGATGATCACCATCGGGCCGTTTTATTCCGCAGGNTCGGCGAATGCCTCCGCCAACACAAAATCGAGAAATTAGGCAGGATGGCTTTCGCATTCTGGGACGACGGCGTACGCGCATGCCATGGTGCCTTGCGAGACGGGACCATGACGAAGGATCAGATGAGCGTTGATTTCATTATGCGCAAGTACGTAACGAGGGAGAAGACCAAAATGGAAGAGATTGTGACGATGTGCTCCAACTCTCACGAGCTCTCATTTCGTGAACCGACGACACGCGAACCGCGGAGGAGTAATCGCCTTCGTCAGGAAGGAGGAGAACAACCGCGCTTACGGCCACACTCGAGACGTGAAGAGGTCAACGTGGTAGCAGCCAGTGAGGACGACCGCGACACTGACCGCGACTCCGACAGCGGCCGACAGGCCGCAGCCGTCACGCCACAGCGGATGCCGAGTTACAATCGCGCCCCGCCACCGGGATACTCCCAAACGCCAACTTCTCAGATGGCGGATCGAGAAAAGAAGTGGGGGCGGGAGTGTGAGGCTCCAGCGGGTAGCAAGGGTCACCCAACCGGAAAGAACTGGGCAACTAGCGAGGACTGGCGACGCACGTGCATCGACTATGACAAATTGATCAAGCTGGCCCATGAACCGAGATATCATGACATGATGTGCAAGGTACTTCCGCTGACGCGAGAGATGAATTCATGCCGCAAAGAAATGCCGCGCATGGTGAATGGCGCTTGGGGCCCGGTGGCCTGCGCATTCTGCCTGAATCGACCTCCAGACGACAAACCTTTTTGGAGGAGCGGCAGTGGCGAAGGAGGCCATATACCGCGCACTTGCCGGGTGTTCAAGCGATTCCTGGCGGAAGGTGGAGATAATCAGACTGCGGGCATGCGCCAGCAGCTGCAGCAGTGCTTGATGTTTATCCCGCCGAGGGAAAATCGAGGCAGTGGCTAGGATGTGGGCATCGAGGGGGACGGAGGATGCCGTGGTGGGTATTCCCCCTCGACAAGCCACACCGCCCTCCCATATACGTCGCATACCATGACCATGCATGCAGAGACAACTGAGGAGTGTAAAGGGAACAAAGATGCGTCGGTCCGAACGGAGGATACAGTGAGAAATGCTGGGGAAAACGAAAATAAAACGAATGAAACGCAACGCGAAAAGTCATGCAAAGGCTACCAAGTCGGCCCCACCAACAAGGGGGACCGAAGTGTGGCGGTGGAAGTAGCTCGGGAAAACCCGCCAACCGCCACGCACCAACAAATGGAATCAATGCACGTAAGCTTACCTGCGCTACCGAAAAGCCTAGGCGAAGCTGGCAATTGGAAATACCAAATCCAGGAATATACATATGCGCGCATGGTGAGCCCCGCACCATGGGATGCCGGCTCACAAGAGGCCGACTTCGAGAAGGACATGCAGTTTTTGCCGTCAGAAGACATCATACAGAGGATTGCCGCTTTCATGTTGGACGAACAATGGAACAGAGTCGAGCCAGAAGAAGGTTCCCGCTTATCGATCAGTGTGATCAACCATCCACATGAAGGATGGGAGATAGCCGCAATGATTCACCACCTCGTCATACAACCGACAGATAATCAATGGAGATTGCGTTTGGGGAAGGAATACCTACGTCAGGGACCAGAACACATGAAGAAGAGGGCTGAGGCCAAAGCAGAATTAAGGACCAGATTACGCGGCGGTAGTAACCGGAACGAGCTTGATCACGTGCAACGTGTAGAGAAGTACATCAATGAAGCTGAAAAACAAGGAAGAGTCACCCTTTTCTCGAGAAAAGTACTCCTCGCATGGCACCGTACGACGGTAGCTAAGGTCAAAACGAGAAGACAAAAGAGGGACGACACCGCAAAACAGAAGTCAAGTGGAACCATGCCAGAGGCAGCTACGAAGGAGACAAACTCCAGTGCAACCGCCCCCACTGAGCCACTAGCACGACTGTGGTCTGGCCGCGCTTCCAAGGTTTGGTTCGTAAAAGGCCAGGAGATCCTATGCTTCGTGCGAAGTGACTCTCGACCGGGTAAGCCACAGCTGGATACCTTTGGGGGCAACATGGAGGAAGCCGATCAGATGAGCTTTGTTAATTGTGCTCGCCGTGAGCTCAACGAGGAAGTCCGACTCGAACGGTCCTGGCTGAACGCAGCCGAGCACGCATACGAGATGAACCCGAACGGCCACGCCCATTATACCCTCAAATGCACGCTTAAGCAAGGGAGATACCAGGGGAAGACCGTTTTGGTTACGCACTGGTTCGTCTCCATACCGCCTCCATCCAAGCCGGTGGAACTGACTGAAGAGGGCAGACGAGAGTCAATGGTGGGCACTTTGCAATGGCGGACTGCGAAGAGTGTCTTTGAGAACCTCAACCAGTTCGAATTCCTGAAGCCAGTTGCTCAGGACTTCCTTGGTCTGGTTTTGGCTTGCGAAGATAAGGCTAACCGTTTCGACCAAGTGGCTGCGCTTCCGGCTAGGACTGAAGGGAAAACCGTTGCGTTGACCCAGGAGCTTCCCGCGAGAGCAAAGCAAAGAAAGGTGACCCTCTATTCAAGGAAAGTGCTAATGGCGTGGCGTCAGGTCACTGCCAAGAAAAGAGCAGAAAGAATACGAGAAGTCAGAGACGGCGCCAAATCAAGAACGGGCATGCCTATGCGCGCTTCGCCTTTAACGGCAGCTGGGAGAACACCATCGGAACTGCCAGCCTTGGCAAGGTTGAGTGCTGCTGCGACTGAGGAACTCAGCCAAGTAGCCGCCGCAATCGCCGAGCCGTCAAGGACCGGCACGGACTGCCCCGGTGTGGAACAACGAAATGAGCAGTTGATCGACCGAGTCACGGCCGAAGCAAGAAGACTAGCGATGCAGAAAGGTTCTGCACTAGTCCACTTCAGAGACATCAGGCAGAGCGCAGAGAAATTGGACCGGCAATTTAACACAAAGCCTACCGTCAGCCCAGCTNCAGAACAACCCGTGCACATCGACGAGGTCGTCGAATCGCTAACGGCGTTGAACGCCGAAACGCTCAGACTAAGTCGGGGGGGGAAAGCCCCACCCAGGGTGCTAGTNGTAGGCGAGACGGGCTCAACCGAATCACCACCGGCGGTAGCCAAGATGTTCAAGGATGCCGGAGCTGACGTAGCCACTTGCGACTTAAAGGAGTCTAGCTACGGTGACATCCCACACTATCAGGGAGAGGCCGCCAACGTACAAGACCTAGGATGGGACTTGGTGATATGTCATCCNCCGTGCACTTATCTGTCGAACGCTGGCGTTTCGTGGCTCAAGGACGACCCGAACCGTTGGCAACAGCTGCGACACAACGCTTCGGTGTTCCGGATGCAATACGACGCACAAGCACCGTTCCTCGCGGCAGAGAATGCCAAAATGCACCAGCACGCGAGACAGCTGCTAGGCGGACTACGACCATCGCAGTATGTGCACCCTTGGCANCACGGTCATGGACACACCAAACCTACTGGTCTGTTTCTGAAGAACCTACCCCTACTAGAACCAAGCAAAGAGGTAACTGGCAGAGAGAAAGTACTGGCCAACATCTCGCAAAGCACGTCGAGAGCTGAGAAGAGGAGCCGCACCTACACAGGTATCGCCGCCGCGATGGCCATCCAGTGGATGCCTGTTTTACAACGGTTTTGTCAAGATCCGACGTCCCCGCGGGGGTGTCGCACGGTAGATCAGATGATCGCCAAAGCACAGGAAGAACCGACTCGACGAGTACAAGCCATCTTTGTGAGGAAATCCGGGATTCACGGGATACAGGTTCTCACGTACAATGGGTTAGNCCCGACCAGAGAGGTTCCCAAGGGGACGTCCCCACTTGAAGTAGCCATCGAGCTGGCTAACGAGAAGTGGATCCCCACACCGTGGAGCGATGCGCTGAAAACAGAGACACAGGATTTCCCCGACGGGAACCGGTGTTTTTACCAAGCGCCNGACCCGAAATCGAGGTTCTACAAAAGTGCGCCATCTACCACCCGTGTGTGGGTGGTTGCAGTCTCGGAGAAAGATGACCAAGGAGTCGTTTTAAGCCCGCAGGCAGGAATGAGATGGTTGCCAGTGGCAAAGATTAAGACCCCATGGCCCATGGAGGCACCCGAGAGTGCGGTGGTGCAACGATACCTCAGTCAAGTGGAAAGCCTAGCGAGGACCTTCGAGGGTCCCTCCATGTTCCACGTCATGACGGCGTCGAGTACTACCGATCCACATATGGAGATGTCTCACCGTCAACCATGGATGGTTGACTACGACGATTTGCCACCTCCCTCCCCGACGCCGCGACACATCCGCAGACGTCACGGCAAGTGGCAGGTGTGGACAGTCGCCCAATCTACCCGACGAGACGAGAACAAAGAAGAGCTGGTGGGAGACGAGGAGGAACGCCGCGCTGTACCCAGCTACGGCTGGCAGGCCTTGCCACTTCCCCTCGCCAACGCACTGAACGCTCACCTTGGATTACCGTTCAAACCAATGAAGACGACTCCCGAGGAAACCTCGCAGACCGAGTCGTTGAGCCCAAAGCTCAAGAAAAAGGCCAAAGCTGTAACCTCAGATTCCCAATCGATAGTGGGAGCGCTGGTCGACATAGGGCAGAGCCCCTCCGCTTGGATGAAGGCCCAAGGAGGCCGAGACAACCCACCACTGACTGAGGGGTCCAAGCTACTATGGGCCAACCGACCGCCTTTGAAGAAGAACAGAGGTACAGGGCTGGGAGCGATGGCCGAGGGCCTCGAGCGAGGAAGCAGTGATGACGAAGACTGGCCGTACCAGTACCCATCAGATCCTAAGAAGTACAGAAAGTGCATGAAGAAGGGTTACCGGTCCTTCGTCCGCGGCCACCCGCAGTTTCTGACTGGGCCAGAACCAGAAGACCCAGCGACCGTGTGCCTCACGGAGACGCCAACGGGAGAAGCATTCCCACAGACAAGTCAAGCGGATGAATGCTATGAGGAATGGTTGAGAGTTTGTTCCCTCGGCTCGCCCGATCCTGAGCTAGCGTCGGGAGCAATGCGCGTTGAAGACCCGGACTCGATCATGAATCAGGATCTGGACGTCGCCCGAACCCCGAGTGTGGAAGCATACGCCGCGTCCTCCCTGTACGTAGCCGATTTTCAGGTAGCTCGGAGAGCTCAGACACGCAACACGGCGGACACCTACTACACCGTAGGCACTGCGGTGGCAGGCAGAGTATTAGCTGATACCGGAGCTGCGCCGTCCATCATCACGACAGGGCTCCTCGAGAAGCTACCCCTGGACTGTCGATTGTCAAGAGACCCGTGGGCAGTCGTAGGCCCTTTGAGTGGACCTGATGGCCGCCCGTTAGTGACCATGGGACGAGTCAAGATCGAGTTTCGCCTAGGAGAAACACGATGCCAACATGAATTCGCGGTAGTTCAAGGCAAACCTCTGGTACTCCTCGGCAATGACTTTCTAGTCCCAAGGAACGCCGAAATTTNGCTCAACACCGACGGCGTAGGGAACGGACACATCACCCTCACGTCAGTTACCAAGAGAGGCATCACGTTGAAACACTCGTTCGACGTCTCTAGCAATGCTCGACGCTCGAGCCCAGCACGAGCCGTTATCCCGAAGACGAGCCAGGACGTAGCCATCATCGGGATAGACCCGGATGTGGGAAAAAGCGAACCCCAAGCCAACGGGGGCGCCCGAGAGGTGCGGCGGGAACGCTGGATACCGGAGCCCCAGAAGCCAGACGAGTTGACGACAGAAGCCCTGGAAGAGGGAACCTGGCGTTTGGAGACGTCAGAACATTTGCTATATACGGACGAGGCCGTGGAGATTCCTCCCCGAAGCCGTATCACCATCAGGGTGCGTGCACCCCAGCAGCTTATCGAGCAAGGAGGGGTCCCCTCTTGCATGGTAGACCGCCTACGACAACTGGAACATCAGAGCGAACAGGATTACGCCCGATTTGCACCCCCAGTGGTGTCAAGACTGGCCACGGTCCAGGATGGATATGTGGAAGTCCAACTCGTCAATACCTCCGACCAAAAGAAGGCAGTGGCAGGCCTAGCCCCGTTGGCCATGTTGGACTCGGAGTACTATGTCCGAGGGTGTTTTGACCCAGCGAAGATGACGCCGACCGAGGAGGATCCCGACCCGATAGCCAGACTGACCGAGGCTCAGGTGAAGCTCCTTGATCAGGTGGTCGTAGATCCCGCCAACCGATTGTCNGACGAAAAGAAGGCCAGAGTAAGACGCCTTTTGGCGGCCAACATCAGCGCGTTCGCCACCGACCCGAAGAACCCGACCAAGACGCATTTACTAGAAGTGGAGCTTCCACTCAAGGCAGATGCCGCTCCTCATCGACACGCGGCGAGCCGTGTGGGCGAAGAAGGACGACAGATTATCGAGAAGCACATAGAAGAAATGGAATCTCGAGGGATCATACGCAAGTCGAATTCGGCGTGGGGCTCACGGGTGGTCCTTGTTACGAAAAAAGACGGGAGCATCCGATTTTGCGTTGATTACCGCGATCTCAATGCCAAGCTNCTGATTCAAGACAGCCCCATACCCTTGACGGTGGAGGCATTGGACAGACTGTCGTCTGGTGAAGGGTGTACTTCGTCGCTGTTCTTATCGACATTGGACCTTGCCTCCGGATTTTGGACACTACCGATCAAGGAAAGCCATAAGACTTTGACCGCCTTTGTGACGCACCGGCAGAAGTACGAATTCAACTACTTGCCATTCGGCATCCANAGTGGACCGTCCTACATGGTACGGTTGATGGACGCCGCCCTCCAAGGCTTGGCCTGGGAGACATGCATGCCGTACCTGGATGACGTAGGCGTGTGGAGCACGGGAATGGGCAACAACCTCCAGGAACGGGAAGATGCCTCGTTCGAACAAATGATGACGAGACTTCAAGCTGTGTTCGAGAGGCTTCGTTGGGCAGGGTTGTCCATGAAGGCGAACAAATGCATCCTCTTTGGCATTGAAGCTGAGTATCTGGGTCATGTTGTAAGCCGCGAAGGACTCAAGATGGACCCGAAAAAGATCGAAGCCGTCAAGAACTGGAGCGCTACGGACGTGAACACCGTTACCCGAGTAAAATCGTTCCTCGGGTTGTGCTCCTATTACCGCAGGTTCATCGAAGGCTTCTCGCTGATTGCAGCGCCGCTAACCGACCTCACCAGGAGTGGAGTGGACGTAGAGGTGGAATCTCAGACGCCGAGATGCCAGAGAGCCATACACCTTCTCATCCGGGCCATCACGAGCGAACCGGTCATGAGTACCCCAAGGTTCGATCGAGCCTTCATCGTGAAGACGGACGCCGCGAACAAAGAAGGCCTGGGCGGAGTACTGAGCCAACTCGACAATGAGGGTCGAGAGAAGGTAGTGGCNTACCACGGCCGNCGCCTGAACAAGGCCGAGCGAAATTATATGGTGACCGAGATCGAACTCTTAGCCGCCGTCGATTCAATCAAGCACTGGAGAGCCTATCTCTGGGGTCGAACGTTCAAGCTAGTGGTCGACCATGTGGCCCTCAAGTGGCTTCACACGATGCGCGACACAATGGAAGGGGGACCATCATCNCGATTGATGCGATGGATNATAAAACTCTCAGAATACCGATTCTTTGTCGAGCATAAACCTGGCATCCTACATAAAGACGCTGACGCCATGTCGAGGCTAACGACAGCCGAGCCGAAGGAATCATCATGGAAGACCGAGTCAGTGGCCGCGGTGGCTGCTCAGGAGAAGCGGCCGGGGCACACGACGGCCCGGTCTCGTCAAGCTGACGCCAGAATACGACAAACCACGGCGCAGGTGCAGATGAATTATCTGGACACCAAAGCCCCGACGTTGAAGCAACTGCGGGCCGAGCAAGAAGCTGACCCTGAATGCACGGAGATCGTGGACTACTTGCACGGTAACCTCGACGACGTTGCTGACAACGATGACCTGAAGAGGCTAGCTAAGCTCGTCAGGACCGCTACCAGCGGCACGCACAATCAGAAAAAGGCGGTCAACGCACCCCGAGATGTAGGGGGAGCNGACCTCAAGGTCATCAGGAGGTTGGCCGTTTTCGACGGAGTCCTGTACAGGAGCACCCACCTATCGGGTGGCGAGCCAGATAAGGAGAATACCCCTAACCACCCCCCGGAGGGCATGCAATGGGTACCTTACGTGCCCACGAAGCTGAGATCGGCACTAATCACGGCTTTTCACGATCGGATGGGACACGCTTCACGAGATCGAGTGAAGGGAGCGCTACAGAAGCGCTATTACTGGCCCAAGATGGGTCAAGACATTGAAGATCACGTCGCGGAGTGCCACGAGTGCACCCTCGCCAAGTACCCAAACACTAGGGGCCGAGACCCAGTGGGTCCCCCTGTGGGAAGGTACCCGTTTGATATCCTCTACACGGACGTCTTGGACTTGGCGGACACCCACGACTACACCCCTGAGGGGGCTGGTTACCGGAAACTGGTAGTGTTCGCCGACTCCCTGTCGCGATGGGTCGAAGCCGTGCCGGTTCATAAAGAACCTACCGCTGCCGAGTTCATGGCTATATACCATGAACATGTTGTGGCAAGGTATGGAGTGCCTCGGAAGATAGTTTCAGACCGAGGGAGCAATCTTGTGGCACAACTCAACGCCGAGATCACAAGACTCACTGGAACAGACCTAAGGGGCACTGCGGCCGAGCATAAGGANGCCAACGGCGTGGTTGAACGATTCAACCAGACCTTGCAGAACATGGTCCGTGCCAGTGACGAAGGTGGAGCCAGCTGGAAGGATCACCTCCCTTTCCTCCTCATGGCTTACCGAGCCACCCCACACCGAGTCACCCGCGAATCCCCAGCAATGATCCTGTTCGGAAGGGAATTGAGGTTACCCGCTCAGATAGGACAAACTGATCCACCTCCTTCCACCCTATTGAGTAAGGGCGTCTCTAAGGAAGTGAAGGAGTATGCCACTCGACTACACAACCGTATGGTATACGCNTGGNGAGCAGCCTACGAGGCGTCTCGAGAGGCTCAAGGGGAGCAAGTGTCAGACACCTCAGCGCACACTCTAAGAGGGTGGAAAACATACCAGATTGGCGATCGTGTGGTGAGAAGGCTCTACGACCCCGCCAACGCACTAGCCAACAAGTATGCCGGACCCTACCGAGTAGTAGAGGTGCTAGGCAAAGGAAGATATCGCCTCCAAGATTTGGAGAACAAACTGACATACGACGAGTTCGATGTGTCAAATCTTCGTCCTTACCGAACCCACACGGACGAAGAGGAACTTACGCCCGACGAGTACATTGTCGAGAAACTCTTGGATCGACGAATGACCAACGGAAAGGCCAGCTATTTGGTCAAGTACCTTGGGTACCCGCGGAGCCAAGCGGAATGGACAACACGGACTGAGCTAGAGAGGCGGTGCGACCAGTTGCTCGAAGAGTACGATGCAGCATGGCCGTTACGCAAGAAGCGCCCCAAAGCCCAAGTCAACGCGAGTGGGGAAGCCCCAACTCAACCGGTGGAAGAGTCAGATACGGCTCAGCAGAGCACCTCGGAGCAACCGGACTCCCACCTGCCCGACCGAGCCCGTTTCAGTATGGGTTCATGGTCGTACGGTAGACCGATCAAGACCAGGAAGCCGAAAGGATTGAAGGTGGTATGGAAAGATGCCTCGCACTTCACCACTCAAGAGTTGAACTCCGAAAAGTTCGAACTCATGAGAGAGCAGGCCAGAATGGAAGCCGAGAAGGATCAAGATGTGGCCGGNGTGTTCCGACAAGCCGTCGAACACCACGGAGCCGTGCTGATGCCTGGGCCTCTTCTCGAACTAGGCCCTGCTCCGGTGGTTGAAGAGGAAGAAGACAATCGCGCTAGTCGAATGTGGTTCGTCACCAACGAGGATGCGATGTGCTTCTTTCCGACAGATGATGATCCAGAGAAACCCCGATTGGATACGTTCGGGGGATCAATGGATGCAGCCGATTCAGATTCGTACGCCGATTGCGTAATACGTAACCTGAAGGAGCAAGCCGAATTACCGGAGTTGTGGGTTTTGGCAATGAAGCGAGCCGTCGAGTTNGACTCGCAAGGAAAGGCCTGCATCAAGGTCAAAACTCATGGCCAACACACGAAGAACAAGACGGCTATCTGGGTCGTTCGCTTGACCGACCTAGAAGCTAAGGAAGTCCCCACACTCACGATGAGTGGGAAAGCAAGGGTGGAGCCGGATTCGATGATATGGCGCACTCACGGGGAGGTTCTGAGCAACCTCTCCAGTTTCGAGCGGACAAATCAACCGCTGATCACTGTCATGAAAAGGGAACTGCTATCCTTGGCCTTACAGTGATGAATTTCTTCCATTGAACTCTCTTGCTCTGCGGCCTGAACAACCGCAACCGCTGATCAATACCGGGTAAAACTAGTAAGTAGCGGGGAGCAAGGGCGATACGACGGTTTGCACCGTGCGTTCGGATCAAAATCAGCTGATTACGTTCATTTGGAAAAGTCGGTTCGGCAGGATGCCCTCGGAGGGGTTTCCGCNGAACCGTGGGACGTCTACGCTCTCAGAATGAGGGTGAGGGCAATGCACTACCAAAGATGCGATTGACACCACACGAGTGGAAACACTAGGATAGTGTTGAAGCTCGACGGTGCCCTCGCCTTAGTGGGGGAGTGTCGAAGCCTGGAGGCTTTGACAGTGGGAGTCAAATCGCATGTTACCTTCTTCCGCCGAAAGGAACGAAGGTCCGCGACATCCATCGAGCTCTTAGCTATCGATGGGGCGGTGAACCGTAACACCAATCATAACCACGCCTTGCCGGATTAGACATGTTCAGGCTGACCGAAGAGTCAGCGCTCGCGAGCCGCAGCTGAACATGGAGTCCGGAGATCTATGACCTTTCCGCAGTGTAACGTCGAGACCAACGAGGGCGACCCCTCAGAACGGTTCGACGTGGTCACGCCTTCTGGTTCGGTGGAGCGATACTCCGCTACGACCAGAGGTGGAGGTACACCCTCGAGATCTTGAGCTAACGATTACCACAACTACGACCACCTAGGATGAGACGGCTAGGCATGGGAAGGAGTCACGACTCTCCTTCCCATGAGATCCTAAACCGAAGATTTCATCCCGTTTGTAGTTACGCAATACGACGAACTTGAAAGTTCATCGAGTTTGGGTGCAGCTTCGTTCAGAAAGGCGAGCGAAGAGATTGGCATTGAAAGCCACTGCTCACGGTACTGTGCCCCTACCACGAACTGTGTTTGTGTATCGCTAGCCTCACCGCGTGTTCGGTCCTGCCGTTCAGGACCGTTTGATACAAGGAGATCAAAACAGGCCAAGCAGAGCCTCACAGCCCGCAATCCAGAGAGTACCGGGCAAGCATCCAGAATGGAGTTTGTACCGTACGATGGATCAAAAGCCACCGGCCTAACGTCACCGATGCACGTTGGCTGGGGCTTCCGCAATCCGAACGCACTTCGGAGACCGCACGATCAGCAGGTCAATGGAGAAGATCAAACCGGGCTTCCCGCCAATGCTGAGATGAAGCAGAGTGGACCCGACGACCGCGACGCGCTGCCCGAGCAGAAGCGAAGCAACACACCGACGCGCGACGTCGACGAGAGCCCCGAGGGGCATGCCGAGGCCGACGAAGGCCAGGCGCGACCGATGGACTCACCGACTGGTGCAGGCCTAAAGCGGGCTGCACAGCAACTGTCCGCCGACGCGGTCACGTTCGTGAGCTTCGCCAATGCGATTGCCAAGGACATGCAGGGCCAAGAGGAGGCCCAGAGCAACACGAAGTTGCAGAACAACGACCGAACCGCCGACGTGGTCGGATCGTACGGTGACGACCGTCGCCAGGGCAGCCCGACCTGCCCGCCCGACTTGGAGAATGGCCGAGACCTTCTCGACAAGATCGTCACCACCGCTGCCAATGCCGCTGCCCGATGCATGCATGGCAAACCCGAGTACTTCGAGCCGGATATGGTCGCCGCCGAGTCGCAGGCGACCAAGGGTTTCGAAGCCGCTTGCGCACGAAACGGGATCGTCATCCAATGGGCAAACATTGCCGGGATGACTAAGCCCGCTGCCGCTGAGATGGCAATCCGAGGCCCGTACGACCCCGTCCCCGATGCGACGGCATTCGTCGGCGCCACCGCCGCAACGGCGCGCTGCGACCCGAGCGTGCCCGACACCCGCCCGATGACGTTTGCGACCGTAACCGACATGTCGGCACGCTGCGAACCGAGCGTGCCCAACACCGACACGAGCGCGCTCGTCACCGACATCACAGCACGCTACGACTCGAATGCAACCGTCACCGCCACGACGACACGCATGGAGGTGAGCGTGTCAGTCGCCGACTCCACGCCCCAGTACCCCTACGACCTCGACCTCACGCGTAAGCCACACTTGACTAAGGCCGACTCGCCCGAGGAGCACAGGCCCGCTTGGCGCGCCGCGCCCAAGTCGAAGGAGAGCGCGCAGCGCGAGTCCACGAAGAACTCGCGCGGAGCCGAGACGCGACCCGCATCCACAAGAGGAGCGGAAACGTCACTGGCATGTCGTTGCCCATCTCGGGTAGCGACCGCACCATCACTTCGGCGACACCCGTCACGAAGAACGAGACCGTCCCCGTCGAGACGGTGCGCGGCAAGGCGAAGTCCGTCACCGTGAACGTGCCCTACCCCGAGAGGTGGAGCCCGGCGATGCGCGCCTTCGCCACGCACTACGGGATGACCGGTAANACCGAGGACTCTAACCTCACCCACCTCCAACTCGAGGAGATCTTCGAGGAGAAGGTGAAGGGTNANGAGGAGTCCACCGAGGCCGAGGTNAAGGAGGCGCNGCCGTCGAAGAAGCGCCGCTGCTTGCCGCTGCTTTCCCCGGTACCCGNNGACACCGACCCCGCGGAGGNGATGCGCCGATGCAAGCCGCGCCCGAGTGAGATGCACTACTCACCCCACAAGTACCCCGACGACCCGATGCCGCCGTACGACCCNCAGGCTGACAACGTCGAGTATGTCATGCCGGACGCGATCAACTGGAGCGCGCCGGACGTNGGTGCCAAGCTCGAGTACGTCACGGGACGCCGGAGGGGCNGTTTCGGTTATGTCCCTGAGTTCACCTTTCTCGCACAGCGGCGCCGTCGCATGGAGGACCACCTCCAGTCTCTACGACACGAGGAGGCCGGAGAGCTGCGCAAGAAGGTGCGAGAGCCGATCGAGTACGCGCGGATGGTGAGGTCGGCCGCGCTCCAGAAGGCTGAAGAGGCCGACGAGAAGGCGAAGATCATGACGAACTTGCCGGACGACAAGGTGATAACCACCGATGACGAGGCGGACAAGCACATCACGGAGATTGAAAACTATACTCGCCTCGAGGCCGCGAACTTCTTGCACTCGAAGACTGCCCGAGAGATTTTTCCTATGCATGTGATCGTGGTGCTCGACGCGTCCTCGCCCGAGACCATCCGCCTCGCCAAGGAAGCCAGCCCCTTNATGGTCATCAAGCCCTTNGACACTGTCNGNCATGTTTTCAACCAGCTCAAGTTGCACTTCAAGCTGGGNGGCTTATTCGACAACTCTGCCGAGTTCGCCTGCAAATTCGAGGAGCAAATGGCATGCCGCNACTACCACGAGTCGCCGCCTCCCGACGCAGGCCGCTTCAGTTTCGTCGGATACCATACCCAACGTCACCGCGCCTCGGCTTTCGACGTCGACGGCTACAAGTTCTACTCCTTCGAGAGCCACGACCCGAGTCAGTTCGGTACGCCGACGGATAACCGAATCGTCGTACACGTGTTGCAGCCGCCGCTCGACCTAAACGCCCACGTCGAGGCGGAGNCGCCGCGTACNACCACGAGGGCNCTCGANAGCGTCTACACCGACATCGACGGGTGGTCGGCGTCGCAACTGTTGGCCAAGTCCTTGTACCTAGCGNTCAACGTCCACCTTCCGGCGTACATGGACTACATCGGCCAGTANGGCGATCGAGTCATNCAAGCAACTAAGGACCGCCAGGAGCTCGCAGAGGCCGATCCCGAGATATGGCCCGCCGTACTCGGCACGATAGCCGAAAAGTGCATGGCGTTGTCCGCCCCGAAGGCACCGTCGACAGACGTGCTCGCTCAAGCGCTCGACCAGAAGTTGTTCATCAACCCTTACCTCGACCAGCACTCCGACCCGTCGAGCGACCGCCAGGAATACCTGATGCTGCCGCTCAACGAGGACCTAGTGGCCAAAATGCACCAGGCATTGGCGTGGGTCGAGGACAATTTCATAGTCGAAAACAAGCAGCCAGAGGTGCTCGAGGCGATGGAGGCATGCATGCGCAAGGCGACGGCGGCCTACGCCGCCACCGCCTCGCAGCGCCACGGCGACATCGGGGAGAACCTGTTGGTACCGTCGGAGCTAGCGACACGCGACCTGCTCGCTTGGCTCAAGCGACACCAAGACGAGCCCGCCAACCTTGATGGNGCGGCCCGAAANATACTGGCCCGCGCGTGCTTGACGTTCGCCCGGTCGGAGTGGCCGTGCTTCAGACAGGAATTTCAACGACTCTTCGGAGTGATGGAACCGCAGGACGAGAGCCGTATGGGCGNCAGCTCTGACCATGATTCGAACGACACCGACTCAGACGACACCGACTCGGACGACGGAGAGATTCACGTGTTTGACGCCGAGTCGAGCCATGATTCAACCGACACCGAACCCGACTCCGAGCCGATAGACCCCGAGTTTGACCCCGAGCCGACTCCTACCAACCCCGACAGCGGATCAGCTGAGGAAGAAGAGTTGCCAACGACGGCTGAAGTCACGTCCAGGGACGATAACGGGTCAGCNGAGTCAACCAACGCGACGGAGCCACGGGAGTATGGAACCACACACCCACTGGCCGCGGCGCCCGTGACATCGTCACCTCACGCCGCTTTGGGGAGCAGTCTTACGATGCTAGCCGAAGGAGCGTGGAGCGCGTGGACGACAATGACAAGTTGGGCGGCGAGTGACGCCATGCCCTCCAGCGCGACCGACCCCACACCACCACCGCCGTTGGGAGGTTTTCTACCTTCACCACCACCGTCACCACCAGACGAACCGCCGTCCTCGTCCTCAGATGGGGCCGATGCGGTAGTGGACCTGGACGGAAGCTCGAGCGACGAACCGCTTAGCTATGCGCAGCGAGCCCTTACGAGCGCAACTCGACCAGGCCCGCCGACGGATCCAGACTCATACCGAGTCGACGCCGGGGCGGCCAGAGCACCGCCACCGCCACCGCCAGCGACTCCCTCAATGGCGAGTGCACTCGAGGAGGCTGACCGGCAAGCGACCGAGGCGGTTGCAGCTTTCTTGTCCAAGTGCGCAGAGGTGAGCCTAGACATCGACGGCAAAATGCAGTCCTACATGTTCTCGTCTACTCCGGCCACGCAGAAGGTGGTGCAGAACATGCACGACCTGGTGAATTCAGGAAAAGATACGCCCCAGGACCGGTGTCTCTTCTTCCACATGGTCCGAAAGACGAACGAGTGGAAGAGCATCATCACTACCGACGCACGATTCGTAGACGACGGTGTCTACAATTTTTTGGAAGTACGGGTCCAACCCTCCAAGACCAACGCGTCCTCCAATTGTCTACGCCTGCAGTACCGACTGGCTGCTGGCGACCCGCCGCTACCGAGCGTGGGATTCGACGTGAGTAAGGCAACCACGAGCTCCGTGATCACCAAGTCACTGGGCCTCACTGTCCTCGACACGGCCTCCGACAAACCGAGGGGAGTAGTCTTCCTAAAGCGAGTCGAGACGGCNATCGACAAAGTCAAGGGTGACAGATCTGGCATTTTCATGAAGTCCAAAATGGCAAGCGTGGGAAGCTGTTGTCTCTCATGCGGCAAACACTTCGAGACCCTTAAACCCCACGTCTCTTTTGGGGCGGTATCGAAGAAGGAGTTCGCCAAAGAGATCTACGAGTGGTGCCTCGACCACTTGGACGCGCACGAACTGACGCAAGATTGGGTGTCCGACGCGGGCACTTTCGCCAACCCGCGAGTAAAGAGCCACATTGTGGCACGACTACTACAAGAAGGCGTGGTCTTGCTAGCATGCGCTGAGTGCCATGACCAAATGGTCAAACAACGCTCTAAAGACTTCTCGCTCGGTGCCGCCATGGAGTCGCGGTCGAAGCCGCCGGCCGAAATGCCAAGGCTCAGGAAAGACGTGGTGCCAGGCTTGGTCGCGAGAGTGCGCCAGCTGGCTTTGGAACTTCCACAGGATGCCGGCCTCCGTGGAATGGGTCTGCCGCCGCAGTCACCACCACCGTCACCACCGTCACCACCTACCCCCTGTGCGGCGCTGTCGCCTTGGGTAGTACCGCTATCCGACCTGCCCGCGGGTCTGCCGCCACCATCTCCGCCTCCGTCGCCGAAGACTTCAGAAGTAGGGTCCCCATCGGCCTCGCCGTCAGGCCAGCGAGAGTCGCGGAAACGCGTACCGAGCGCCAAGGGTGCAGCGCACCATGAATATCAGCTGGCCCGAGAGGCCGATCAGCGCGATCGCCGAGCAAGGAAAGCAGCGAGGCGAGAGGTGACCGGCGGTCGCACGGAGCCGTCGGTTGAATCACGTCCCCGTGTCGACCACACCATCAGCCACACCGGGCTACGCCATGCTTCTACCCCTCCGAGGAGACAGAGTCCGCAGGGCAGACAGCGGCCAAGCGAGTCCGAGGAGACTGACGGTATGACGCCCCGAAGCAAGTTCACCATAACGGTGGAAACGCAGGCGAGAGTGAAAAAGAACGGACGAGTCATCCAAAATTTCTTAGTCACTGTGGCGGATGCTCTCCCGCAGACGCCC
>JGI24538J26636_10000185_pt1 | contig 19355 bp, 18 predicted proteins | sample SouAtlMetagenome_FD_26636 | JGI IMG/M metagenome (IMG submission 26636) | reverse complement strand
TTATAAATATAAAAAAAAAAAAAGATAAAATAATAGTATTCTTATTATTCAACTTTTTAAAATTAATTGATCAAAAAATTAAAGCAAATTTACTGTTTATTTTAAAAAGTAAATATGAATCATTTTTATTTTTTAATAATTTTGTTTTAATTTGATTAATTTTTTCGTCTTCTTTTAAAAATATTTTTTTAGCTGGCGGTAACCATAAGCAAAATTTACTTTGAGAATTAAAAGGATTACCAAGTTTAATTCAAACAGAAAAATTAATAGAAATTAATGATCAGTATATTAAGTTATTCAAACAAAATAGTTTAAAATTAATTATATTTAAAAAATTTCTTAATTTTAATCATAGAGAATCTTTTAGTCGATTTTTAAAGTTACCTATTAATCAATAACTAATAAAATGAACAAAATTTATCAATTAATTCTAGCAGAAAATTTATCTCGAAAAGTAAAAACCGTGAAAAAATTAACTATACATATTTCATATTGTATTGATTTTATTTTACATTGTTTTATAAAAGAAAAAAAAATTATTTATATATTAAATAAATTATATATTAATTGAAAAATAGGTGCGATATCATTTCAAAATATGACGTTAACATTTCGCTTTGTTTATAATTATTTCTTGTGTGTATTTAGATCTTTTTTTTTTCTAAATCTATATGTGTGAAAGTATTTAAATTTTTCGATCACTTTTTATATTGAAAATAATGATTTAAGATTATTAAATCGAGATTTACTTTTATTAGTTATTAATTTGCTTAATATAAAAAAATTAAACTTTTCCATTGAAAATAAATTTACAAGTATTTTACGTTCGCCTTTTGTTTATAATAAAATTCGGGAACAATTTAAAATTAATTCTTTTCGAGTACAATTTAGAAATTTAATTCAAACTAATTTGTTAATTGATAATTATTATTTTGATTTACGATTTGATAAATTATATTATAGTTTATTAAAATTGTGAAAACAACTACTATAATTTATTTTTTATTTTGATAATGTATGTTGTTCCAATATAAGTATAATGTTGTTGTTTTTATTATTATTTTTATTAGTGGTTGGCTTAGGTTATTTCATTTTTTCACCTATGTTTTTTATTACAAAATACTCTAAATTAAAATCTAATATTTTATTAACTAATCAAAGTATTTTTTTTTTTGGGATTAATTTATTAATTACTTCAAGCTTTTGAATATTTTTTGATAAATCGACTCACGAATTTCAGTTTATAGAAAATAATAATTATTTAAATATAATCGGTATCGATGGTATATCTCTATTTTTTATTATATTGACTTCTTTACTTATTTTTTTATGTCTGGTTGACAGCTGAAATTACAAAGTATCTTTATCCAAAAATCAAGAATTTATTATATACTTTTTATTACTAGATCTATTTTTAATTTTTTCGTTTATTACTCTTGACCTACTGGTTTTTTATGTTTTTTTTGAAAGTGTTTTAATTCCAATGTTTTTGATTATTGGTATTTGAGGATCACGTGAAAGAAAAATTCAAGCTGATTTTTATTTTTTCATATATACTTTCTTAGGTTCAATTTTAATGTTTTTTTGTATTTTAATTTTATTATATGAAACTTATAGTACTAATTTTTTAATTTTACAAAACACGTTTTTTGAGTCTGACAAAGAATGTTTATTATGGTTTTTTAGTTTTATTGCTTTTTCGGTTAAAATACCAATGTTTCCATTCCATCTATGGTTACCTGAAGCACATGTTGAAGCTCCAACAGCAGGTTCTGTTATTTTAGCTGGGTTACTACTAAAATTAGGTGGTTATGGGTATTTAAGGTTTGTTTTACCTTTATTTCCTTATGCAAGTTATTACTATTTTCCCATTGTAGCAATATTTGGTATAATTAGTATTATATATGCTTCATTAACTACAATAAGGCAAGTTGACTTAAAACGTATTATTGCTTATTCATCAGTAGCTCATATGAACGTAGTTCTTCTAGGATTATTTGCCGCTAATCCAAATGGGTTACAAGGTGCAGTTTTTCTGATGTTAGCTCATGGTATAGTATCTTCAGCTTTATTTTTTATTATTGGTAATTTATATAAACGCCATGGTACAAGATTGTTAAATTATTATGGGGGTTTAGCTTTCCGAATGCCTTTATTTTCAATATATTTATTAATCTTTTGCTTGGCAAATGTTGGTACTCCATTAACATTTAATTTTATTGGAGAATTAATGATTTTCATAAGCTTGGTTGATAAAAACTTTTTTATATTAATTTTATCTGCTAGTAGCGTTGTTTTAAGCGTTATATATACGATGTGATTTTTTAATCGGATTGTTTTTGGTGGCTTAAAAGTAAATTTTATTAAGACATGATCCGATATAACTAGAAAAGAGAATTTTATTTTTTTCATTTTACTTTTTCTAACTTTTTTATTTGGTATTTTTCCAAACTTAATATTAGATTATACGTATGTTTCATCTAATTATTTATATGAATTAATTCAATTTAAATTAATTAATGTCTAGTTAATTTTAAAACTTTTAATCATTTAAGCTTATGGTTAAAAAGATTAAAAAAGTTGTTAAAAAGCAAGCAAAAAAATTAACTTTATGAAATAAATTATCTATATCTTTACAAGGTTTTTCTGTTTATGATAATTTTTTAGACGTTGGGAAAGTTATTTCAGTTAGCGATGGAGTAGCTAAAGTTTCTGGTTTAATGGGAGTAAAATCTGGTGAGCGAGTTAAACTAGGACAAGAAATGATTGATGGAATGGCGTTAAGCTTAGAAGGTAATGTCGTCGGAGTTGTTATTTTTGGGAGCGAAAAAGATTTACAACAAGATTCATTAGTATATAGAACTTTTGATATCATGTCAATTCCGTTAACCATTAATTTATTTGGTCGAGTAATTGATAGTTTAGGCTATACAATTGATGGTGGTGCAAAATTGTCTACTACAATTTTACGTCAAGTAGATACTAAAGCGATTGGTATTATTCCTCGACAATCTGTTAATGAACCAATGCAAACCGGTATTCGAGCGATTGATAGCATGACTCCAGTTGGCTGTGGTCAAAGAGAATTAATTATTGGTGATCGACAAACAGGTAAAACTACAATATGTATTGATACTATTTTAAACCAAAGAAAAAATGGTCATTTATATTGTATTTATGTTGCTGTGGGTCAAAAAAAATCAACAATTTCTAGAATTGTTGAGTTATTAAAAGAAAAAAATGCTTTTAGCACTACCGTTGTAGTTTCGGCTAGCTCGTCGGATCCTGCTACTTTACAATATTTAGCACCTTATTCTGGTTGTGCTATTGGTGAATGATTAAGTGAAAATAGTTGTCACGCTTTAGTTATTTACGACGATTTAAGTAAACAAGCTGTGGCTTATCGTCAAATGTCACTATTATTAAGACGTCCGCCAGGTCGTGAAGCTTATCCAGGAGATGTTTTTTACCTTCATAGTAGGTTATTAGAGCGGTCTGCTAAATTAAACGACTCGTACGGTGGTGGATCTTTAACAGCTTTGCCAGTTGTTGAAACTCAAGCAGGGGATGTATCCGCTTATATTCCAACTAATGTTATATCTATTACTGATGGTCAAGTATTTTTAGAAAGTGAATTATTTAATCAAGGAATTCGACCCGCAATTAATGTTGGATTATCAGTTAGTCGTGTGGGATCTGCGGCTCAAGTAAAGTCAATGAAACAAATTGCAGGATCATTGAAATTAGAGTTGGCTCAATATCGAGAAGTCGAATCTTTTTCNGCTTTTGCTTCAGAATTAGATGATTCTACAAAACATACTTTATCTAGAGGTGAACGTTTAATTGAATTACTAAAACAATCGCATAGTCAACCGGAAGCTGTCAATATTCAAGTATTATTAATTTTCATGGGAATGAATGGTTATTTCGATAAGTATGCCGTATCTGAAATTAACAATGTAATTAAAACCGTTTTATTAGAATATAAAACTTCAAATTTTGAGTTTGATATTAAAAAAAAATTAAATATTGATATGTTCCATCAATTTTTAAGTAATATTTAGCGTCGCATAACGACATAATAAATAATATATTTATTTAATAAGTTACAATCATTTAATTTTCTTAACCTTTTTTATTTTTTGATGTGTTACAAAAAAAAGTGCAAGCTTGATTAACTAGATGATTTTGATCCACAAACCATAAAGATATTGGAACATTATATCTAATTTTTGGGGCGTTTTCAGGTGTTATAGGTACAACTTTATCAGTCTTGATCCGTTGAGAATTATCTGAACCAGGTAATCAGATTTTATTAGGTAATTATCAATTATATAATGTAGTTGTAACGGCTCATGGTCTTATTATGATATTTTTCATGGTGATGCCAATTATGATTGGAGGTTGAGGTAATTGATTTATTCCTTTACAATTAGGTGCACCTGACATGGCATTCCCAAGACTTAATAATATCAGTTTTTGATTGTTGCCTCCTGCGTTAGGTTTATTGTTATTATCAAGTTTTATTGAGGCTGGTGTTGGAACTGGTTGAACTTTATACCCACCTTTATCAGGGGTTTATGCTCATTCAGGAGCATCAATTGAAGCTGGAATTTTCAGTCTTCATTTAGCAGGTATTTCATCAATAGCTGGAGCAATTAATTTTATTGTTACTATTTATAACATGAGAGCTAGAGGAATGGGATTAAAACGTTTACCTTTATTTGTTTGATCTGTTTTAGTAACTGCGTTTTTATTGGTCTTATCTTTACCTGTTCTAGCTGGGGCAATCACGATGCTGTTGACTGACAGAAATTTAAATACTATGTTTTTTGATACTGCGGGAGGTGGCGACCCACTATTATATCAACATTTGTTTTGATTTTTCGGGCATCCAGAAGTATATATATTAATTTTGCCTGCTTTTGGTATTGTGAGTCAAATAATTGAAACTTTATCATCTAAGAGTATTTTTGGTTATTATGGTATGGTATGTGCTATGATGAGTATCGGATTTTTAGGGTTTTTAGTATGAAGTCATCATATGTTTACAGTTGGTTTGGATATCGACACACGATCTTATTTTACTGCTGCAACAATGGTTATTGCTGTACCAACTGGAATAAAAGTATTTAGTTGATTAGCTACGTTATGGAAAGGTTCATTAAATTTTGAAACGCCTTTAATTTTTTCTTTAGGTTTTATTATCTTGTTTACGACTGGTGGAGTAACTGGTGTTTTATTGGCAAATGCTGGTGTTGATTTAGCTTTTCATGATACTTATTACGTAATTGCTCATTTTCATTACGTTTTAAGTATGGGAGCGGTATTCGGTCTATTTGCAGGTTGATACTATTGAATCGGTAAAATTGTAGGTTTAAAATATAGTTCAACTTTAGCTAACTTACATTTCATTACATTTTTTGTTGGTGTTAATTTAACTTTTTTTCCTTTACACTTTTTAGGTTTAGCAGGTATGACTCGAAGAGTTCCAGATTTTCCAGATTGTTTTTCAGGATGAAATATGGTTGCATCGCTAGGATCAAGTATTTCAGTTATTGCAGTATTTATTTTTTTTTATTTTACTTATGATCTTTTGGTTTATGGTTGTCCAGATTTATATTTAAGTTGAAAAAATGATTTACTAACCTGTTTTTATGTTCAAAAATTGTTTTTAGGTAATCGTTTATCTTTTATTAACAAAATAAAAAGATTTAAATTCCTCGATTCACCAGAAAATTGACAACTTGGATTTCAAGATCCAGCGTCAAGTATTATGGAAGGAGTAATTGAATTGCATCATGATATTATGTATTTTTTGATTGTCATCATTATTTTTGTATCTTGAATGTTAATTCGTATTATTCAATTATTTAATCAGGATTTACATGCAATACCTGCAAATATTACCCATAATATTGAATTAGAAATAATTTGAACAACAATACCAAGTATTATATTATTAATGTTAGCGATTCCATCTTTTTCATTACTTTATGCAATAGATGAATTAGCTAGTCCTGAAATTACTGTTAAAGTTATAGGTAACCAATGATTTTGATCATATGAATTTTCAGAAATTAATAAAGAAATTAATATCGATAGTTATATGATATTAGAAGAAGATTTAGCTTTTGGTTCATTACGATTATTAGAAGTCGATAAAAGATTAGCATTACCTATTGAAACAAGTATTCGAATTTTGATAAGTTCAACAGACGTATTACATAGTTTTGCTGTTCCATCTTTAGGTATTAAAATGGATGCTTGTCCTGGACGTTTAAATCAAATATCTTTATGAATTAATCGAAAAGGAATATATTTTGGTCAATGTTCAGAAATTTGCGGTGTTAACCACGCTTTTATGCCGATAGTTATTGAAGGTATAACGTTAAAAGATTTTATTAATTATATTAATAATGAAAATGATTCTAAATTTTACGATCAACAATTCATTAATATTTTTTCAACCGTAAAATAGTTATAATAATAAATAATATTTTTAGTTGTTTTTAATTTTAAAAGCAACTAATAATCATGTGTTATTTTGACTTCTTTACAAAAGTATTTTTGAGATACAAAAAAATGAATTTAAATATTTTACGTTAAGTTCTTTTATACAACGTATATTTTTAATTATTATTTATATAGAAGAATGAATCTTTCTTATTAAGAAGATAAATTTTTTACGTTTTAAATAAAATTAAAAATATTTTTATTTGTCCATTTAGTTTAAAGGTTATGACGACATTTTTTCACAATGTAAATATGAGTTCAATTCTCATAATGGGTAATAGGCTATGAATTTTGTTAATCTTCATATTATAATTTTATCCAACAATATTTTTATTAATATATTAGATTTAAATAATAAAGTAAAAAAAATAATATCTATGGGTTTAATTGGGTTTCGACACCGAAATAAAACAATTCTCGAAGGATTCGAAATATTGATACTAAATTGTATAGAATTCATTAACGAAAAAAAATTATTTATTAATAATTTAAAATTAGTTAGTATTTTATATTTTAGACTAAAAGTAATTAAAAAATTAATTTTACACATTCCAATTAATTACTGTCGAATAATTGAAAAAAAAAATTATAACGGTTGCCGTCTAAAAAAAAAAAAAAGACAAAGATCTAAGTTAAAAATTAAAATATATAAACAATTTTAATTCCCATTGGGGTATGGTCGATGAGGTAAAGACATTAGTTTTTGATACTAATTATAAAGGTTCGATTCCTTTTGCCCTAAAAGGTATATAGCTTAATTGGTAGAGCCTTCGTTTGATAAATGAATAGTAATGGTTCAAGTCCATTTATACCTAAGAATAAGTAGTTCAAACGGTAGAACATTAGTTTGTCATACTAAATGTTATGGGTTCAAGTCCCATCTTATTCGATTTTCTGGGGATATAATTTAATTGGTAAAATATATGTTTTGCATACATAAATCATCAGTTCAATTCTGGTTATCTCCAAATTCTTTGGTTGAGTAGCATAAAGGTAATGTTTTAAATTGCAAATTTAATTATAAGAGTTCAATTCTCTTCTTAACTTCAAATTTCAAATCTAAATAATTTTGGAATCGTGACTGAGTGGTTTAAGGTATTAGTTTGCTAAACTAAAATAATATATATTATCATGGGTTCAAATCCCATCGATTCCAATATTTGAACGCATAGCTCAATGGTAGAGCAGTAGACTTTTAATCTAATGGTTGTGGGTTCGAATCCCGCTGGGTTTAATTTAAGTCTTTTTGGTGGAATAGGTAGACACGATGGATTTAAAATCCATTTCATTTAGAGTATTGGTTCAAGTCCAATAAAAGATAAAGTTGCTTGAATAGCTCAATCGGTAGAGCGTAGGACTGAAAATCCTTGTGTAATGGTTCAATTCCATTTTTAAGCAATTGTTTTGAGAGGATAGTTTAAATGGTAAAAATAAAAGTCTTCAAAATTTTAGTTATAGGTTCAAGTCCTATTCTTCTTGTCGAATTATAGCATAATTAGGTTATTGCGTTTGTTTTGGGAACAATTGATATAGGTTCGAATCCTATTAATTCGAGAGGTGATGGCTGAGTGGTTAAAAGTAATAGATTGTAAATTTATCGGTGAATAACCTTCGTAGGTTCAAATCCTACTCATCTTAAAGTGGATTCGTATAATGGTCGTACATTGGGTTCATGTTTCAAAAGTAGAGGTTCAAATCCTCTATCCGCTTGTGTTATAGGTAAATTAAATTTATTGTTTTAATGATTTATATGTTTCAATATTATGGTTTAGGTATATTTATCGTTTTTTCTATTGTTTTATCAGGTATTTTATTAACTTTATCGTTTTTATTAGCTCCGAATTTAGCTAATTTTGAAAAAAGTAGTTCTTATGAATGCGGTTTTGAGCCATTTGGTGATGGTCATAATTCATTTAATCTTCAATTTTATATTGTAGGTATTTTGTTTATTATATTTGATCTTGAAATTGCCTTTATGATTCCTTGAGCAATTGTCGTAGGGAATTTAGGCGTTTTTGGTTATTGAATAATGATTTTTTTTTTAATTATTTTAACAATAGGTTTTGTATACGAATGAAAAAAAGGCGCGTTGAATTGAAATTAATAATTGCGTTATACGTATAATAATAATGTATATAAGGTTATTTTAATTTTTTCAATGACTTTTTTAAAGAAACGTCTCAATTATAATTTTAAATCAAATGAACAACATCCGTTTCATTTAGTAGATATCAGTCCTTGACCAATTATGACAGCTATATCTTTATTAACCTTAACGTTAAGTTTTATTATGTATTTCCATTTTTTTATCAAAGGAACAGTTTACTTTATAATTAGTTTATGTGTTTTTTGTTTTTATTTATCACGTTGATTTTCTGACATTATTGTTGAATCAACTTTTGAAGGTCACCATACTTATAAAGTCCAACGTGGTATTAGATTGGGTATGTGTTTATTTATCGCATCCGAAGTAATGTTTTTTTTCTCTTTTTTTTGAGCCTTTTTTCATGGTAGTTTAGCACCATCTGTAGATATCGGTTCAGCTTGACCACCGATCGGTATAATAACTTTAGATCCTTGAGGAATGCCATTATTAAATACTATTATTTTATTATCTTCTGGTATCGCAATTACTTGATCGCATCGCGCGATTTTAAGTAACGATCGAAATGGAATGACCAATTCTTTACTAGCTACAATAAGTTATGGTTTATTATTTACAGCAATTCAATATTATGAATATGTTGAATCTTCATTTTCTATTAATGATAGTATTTATGGTTCTTTATTTTTCATGTTAACAGGTTTTCATGGATGTCATGTATTGGTTGGTACTATTTTTTTAATTATTTGTTTATTAAGNCATTTTAATTACCATTTNACAACTAGTCATCATGTTGGATTCGAATGTGCTATTTGGTATTGGCATTTCGTGGATGTGGTTTGATTATTTTTATTTATCGTTCTTTATATTTGAGGTGGTAATTAAATGACCAATAATCCTAATTTCATAAAAAAAATCAAAGTATTTAACTTAAATTTTGGACCACAACATCCTGCAGCTCATGGAGTGTTAAGATTAATCTTAGAAATAACAGGAGAAACTATTATTTATTGTGATCCACATATTGGCTTGTTACATCGAGGTACTGAAAAATTAATTGAATCAAAAAATTACATTCAAAGTTTAGGTTATTTTGATAGATTAGATTATGTTTCGACTATGGCTCAAGAACATAGTTATAGTTTATGTATTGAAAAGTTATTAGACTTAAACATACCTAAACGTGCTCAATATATACGGGTTATATTTTGTGAAATAACGAGAATTTTAAATCATTTAATGTCGTTAACTACTCATGCTTTAGACGTTGGAGCCTTAACTCCATTTTTATATGGTTTTGAAGAACGTGAAAAACTTATGGAATTTTACGAACGAGTCTCGGGAGCCCGATTGCATGCAGCATATATTCGACCTGGTGGAGTTTCAAAAGACTTACCTTTAGGATTAATTGAAGATATTTATTATTTTATTAAACAATTTGGATCAAGAATTGATGAAATTGAAGAATTATTAACAAAAAATCGTATTTGAAAACAACGATTATTGAATATTGGTATTATTTCGAGAAAATCTGCTTTAAATTACGGCTTTACAGGCGTTTTATTAAGATCTACTGGAATCAATTGAGATTTAAGAAAAAATACTCAATATGAAATATATAATGATTTAGTTTTTAATATACCGATTAGTACTTCTGGTGATTGTTATGACCGTTATTTATTACGAATTGAAGAAATGCGTCAGGCATTAGTAATTATTGAACAATGTATTGAAAAATTACCCGTAGGTTCAATTAAAACAGAAAATCATAAAATTAGTCCACCAACAAGAAATTTTTTAAAGCATTCTATGGAAGGTTTAATTCATCACTTTAAATTGTATAGTGAAGGATTTACTATTTTACCAGGTGAAAGTTACGTTGGGATTGAAGCACCAAAAGGTGAATTTGGTGTTTATTTAATATCAGATGGAAGCAATCAACCTTATCGTTGTAAAATTAGATCACCAGGCTTTATACATTTACAAGGTATAGATTATTTAGCCAAAAATTTATTAATTGCGGATATTGTAACAATAATTGGAACAATTGATGTAGTTTTTGGGGAGATTGATCGTTAAAAAATGATTAGTTATACATAAGGATTAAGATGATGTTTTATTGTAAAATTTAATGAGGATAATAAATATTCCAATTGTTTCAATTTTTAATAATCATATCGTAGATTATCCAACACCAAGTAATATTAATTATTTCTGAGGTTTTGGTTCTTTAGCAGGTTTGTGTTTAGGTATTCAAATATTAACAGGTGTTTTACTAGCTATGCATTATACACCACATATTGACTTAGCTTTTAATAGTATTGAGCATATTTCACGAGATATAAATAATGGTTGGTTAATACGTTATACTCATGCCAATGGTGCATCAATGTTTTTTATTATGACTTATATTCATATTGGTCGTGGATTATATTTTAAATCGTATCGAAAAATTGCATTATGATATACAGGTATTTTAATATTTATTCTAATGATGGCAACTGCTTTTATGGGTTATGTTTTACCTTGAGGTCAAATGTCTTATTGAGGTGCAACTGTAATAACTAATTTAGCTTCAGCAATACCAATTATAGGTGATAGTATCGCTAAATGATTATGAGGCGGTTTTAGTATATCTAATGCGACTTTAAATAGATTTTTTAGTTTACATTATTTACTGCCTTTTTTAATAGCAGGTTTGGCCTTATCGCACATTAGTATTTTACATATTAATGGTTCAACTAATCCTTTAGGCATTTGTTCTAAAACCGATCGAATTACTTTTTATCCTTATTTTTATGTTAAAGACTTATTTGGTTTTTTAATATTAATTTCTTTGTTCACTTTTTTCATATTCTTTTATCCTAATGCTTTAGGACACAGTGACAATTATATACGTGCGGATGCTATTGTAACACCAACGCATATTGTGCCTGAATGATATTTTTTACCGTATTATGCAATTTTACGGTCAATACCTTCAAAATTAGGAGGTGTTGCTTGTATGGGTTTATCTCTTGTAATTTTGTTTGGTTTACCTTTTTTACAAAAATTTAAAATCAGTAGTTCAAAATTTGATATAGTTTCACAACTATTTTTCTGGTTATTCGTTGCCAACGTTTTATTACTAGGGTGATTAGGATCTCAACTGGTTGAGTATCCGTATGTAATTATAAGTCAACTCGCTACAATTTTTTATTTCGCTTATTTTATGATAATTATTCCTTTATTATCTAATTTTGAATTAAAAATTTTAAAAATTTAATTGATATTAGTATTAATACAATAATATAAAATTTAGTTTATTTTTATACATAATTTAAATGACTACTTGATTTTTTGTTATTTTTTTCATAATATTTTTACTTGGTTTATTGTTGATTTTTTCTCATAATTCTATTTACTCTGTTTTAAGTTTATTATTTATTGTTATCAATATATGTCTTATTTTATTTAGTTTAGAATTTGAATTTTTAAGTTATATTTTTTTAATTGTCTATATAGGTGCAGTTATTATATTATTATAGGTTAATCAAATAAATAATATTAATTTTTAATACTATAAATTATTAATCATAACACTAAAGCTTTATATTTAACCAAAAATAAATTCATGCAGCTTAAAATCAGAAGTCTATATTAATTTTATGTTTATATTAATGATGGTTAATAATAATTATTTATTTATCAAAAAGTCTACCTTTTTAATTGATAATTTTTATTTTTTTATATTTATTTTATTTTTCATGACGTTTGAATATCTTATCACTAACTTAGAAACGATAGTTTTGGACTTGGTTACTATCTCAGATATTTGAATATCAAATATTATTCAATATTCTAATAATGATATTTTGTTATTCGGTGAATTTTTATACTTACATTTATTTTATTTTACTATATTAATATCTTTAATATTGTTAGTAGGTATGATTGGTTCTATTGCCATTTGTTTAACACACAATATTAAAACAAAATAATAAACTATTAGAAACTAAGATTTAGTTCCTAACTTTTTAATATTTTTATAAGAAACGCTAAATTAAATAAATAATAGATATAAAAATTATGACTTTTCATAACAAAAAATCAAAATTATTATTCTTTTGTATTAAAAAAACTTTTTTATTCTTTTTAAAATATAATTTATCTTATTTTTTCAAAGTTGAAAAAGTTAATAATTTAGAAATAGAAGTCGAATATTATATACTTAATAGATAGATTAAAAAAAAATGACTATTATTTATTCGATATTTATTATTATTCAGGCTTTACTTAAATAATATTTGATTGATATATAGTTAAGATATTTTTTATTTATTAATTATTTAGAACTTAAAAAATATACAAAATATTAGTCAACTTATTTGTTTTGTATATATGATTAAATTGAATATTTTATTTAGATTAAATCACTTGAGTATTACCTTGAAACATTTACCCTATTTTAGCTTTTTGTCAGAAACAAACTTTATGTCAATTAGATTCTTTAATCGATGTTGTAGTTTGTGATAATCCCAAAAATAAATTTAGATTTACGTTACGATATTTGGTTATGAGTGTTAAGTTTAATTATCGTTTAATGTTGTTGACCAAAACTAAAGAATTAGTTTCATTATTATCAATTAATTCATTATATAGAACAACAAATTGAATTGAACGTGAAATTTGAGATTTATATGGAATTTTTTTTCTTTTACACCATGATTTACGAAGAATTTTAACCGATTATGGTTTTTCAGCTCACCCTTTAAGAAAAGATTTTCCTGTTACAGGGTTTTTTGAAGTGATTTACGATGATTCACAAAAACGGATAACTCAAAAAGCATTAGAATTATCTCAAGAATATCGTTATTTTGATTTTAAAGCAATCTGAAGTTTTTAAATTATTAAATTGTTTTCAAGGCAAGGTATTTCCCAACATTTTTGTGTGTAGTATAGACCTAATTAGTTAAATTATTTAATACCTTTAATTTTTCTATCCAATATACTAACTACGAAACTAAACTTCTTAGATATAAGTCCTAAAATCTTAATTAAGAAAACTTTAGAAATTAAAGTATTATAAAATAGTTCTAATATAATCGTTCCTTTTTTTAAATAATTTATATAATTGTTGAAAATTCCAATACCTTTTCCCATTCTTGATCCAACAGACTTTTTCGTCGTTGGAATATTAATATGTAATCTAATCAACATTTTACAATTTCTTTTAGTTAATTTAACAAGATCTTTTCGAACTGCTTCAATTTGATTATTAGTGATTTTTGCATAACTTTTACTTTTTAAACCAATAATACTTCCTTTTAAATAATTTGATTTTTTACTACGTTCTTTACGAATATTTCGTGGCTTATGAATTTTAATTATGTTCTTCATTATTTATATGTATATATATTTGTTTAACATAATCAAACTTTAATTGAAAAAACACCAAATTTAGTATATAAGTTGAAAAAAGTATATAAAATTTTTAAATTAATAACCTGCAATAACATTTTTCCTATTTTATAAGAATATTTTTGACGTTTCATTTTACCGTTCAATTTACCCGATAAATAAAATTTAAAACCCATAAAATTTAAAATTTTTTGATAATATAAATAATACAATCTGTTTAATAAAAATTGAATATTTTTAACATGTCGATTTGTTTTTAATAAAGATGCACCTAAATGTTTACAAATTAATTTAGTATTTTTAAATAAAAAATAAGAATAAATCAATAAATTATATTTTTTAATTTTAATCTGTTGTCTTTTATTTTGTTTAGTAGTAGTTTGATTATCAAATCTATTTAAAAATTTATTAAAATTTAGATTATTGAAAATATTATTTAAATAAATATTTCATTTATATTTAAATCAAGTATTAATCAATAATTCCAAAGATGTTTCTTCTTTTTTCAATATCAAAATTTGATAGTAATGTTTAATTATTTTTTTTTTTTTCTTTAACTTTAACGTTTTTTTAAAATAATTGAAAAATTGATTTAAGTAAAAAAAATAATTAAAAGTTGATAAATGAACATAAGATAAAATACTATATAAAAGATATATTTGATTTTTTAATTTTTGAAGGTAATAATAACGATTAAGAAATTTTAAATAGTAGTTAGTTTTTTTTTTAATATAAAAATTTAATTTTTGTTTAACATTCTTTAAAAAAAAATTTATGTATTTATAAGTTTTAAAATAGCATAAAACAAATTTATTTGATTTTAAATAGTTATTTAAGTATAGTTGATATTTAATATTTTTATTTTTAATGAATATAATATTATTAAAAAAAGATTCGATTTTTTTATAACTTATATAAATTAAAATACAAATATAATTAAATCTAAACAAAAAATTCAGGCATATATAATTATTTGTTTTTAATTTTTTTTTACAAATATTAAATATGTTACGAAATTTAAGTGGAAAAAAAAAATTTGAGATTTTATAATACCAAAAGATATTATAACCTAATCGAAATGTAATGGCATTTATTTTTTTAGTCATTAATTATTTAAACTTAATCTAATATTAATTTATTTGGTTAGAATTAACCCCATAAGCTATAAATCTAAATTAACTTTAATATTTTTTAAAAATATATCAAAAAATTTCCATATAACGAGTGTTTCTTTTAATATAATATGAAATAACAAATAAATCAAAGAAAAACTTGATAAAAATTTTGTAATAAATAATAATATTTTTAAAATAAGGATAAATAAAACATAAAAATAAAATCCCGTAAGTTAAAAAAAATAAATGTAAGCTAGATTGAACAACTAAAATAAATAATCCTTTATCGACTTGAGGCATACAATTTTGAAAAAATAATTAACATCATCTTATTCCTTTTATGATAAATATTTTACTGCTTAAAAAAAATATATATCAAAATAGATGAAAAATAAAAAAATAGATAAAAACATAACAGATATATAATGATATATAAAACCAGTTTGAAATTTTAAAGTTAATAACGATATTTTATATATAATTTTAATAATCCCAGTCGCCCCAAAATATTCCAAAAATCCTTTATCAATTATTTTATAATAATTTACATAACTTGATCATAAAATATAATTACCTATATAATAATTATAAATTAAATCAAAAAATCATTTTTGATTTAAAAATATGTAAACGTAAATGAAAAATTTAGGCATCAATTTAATATAATTACTACTATAAAATAAATAAGAAAAACTTAAACCTAAAAAAGTAAAAACCGTAGGTAATAATTTAAATGCCAGTGGTATTTTTTCTATATCGAAATTTATAGAATTAGAAGATAAAATTAAAATTGAATTATCGAAATATACTGATCCAAAACCTACAAACATATCTTTAAATATAAAACCACTAAATATACTACCTACAACTAAAATTAAAAGAGGTAAACCTAACAATTGATCTGCTTCGTAAATTTTGTTTTTATTCCACCTAAATTGATTATTAAAACCTAAAAAAGTTAAATATAATAAACGCCCCGAATAAAAAGCCGTAAAAAAGGCTGAAAGACTACCAAGATTATAAGAAAAAATACTTTGTATTTTATATTGACTGTAAGCTGATTCAAGTATCAAGTCTTTCGAATAAAAACCAGATAAAAATGGAAATCCAATTAATGCGAGTGATCCGATCAACATCATATTATAAGAATAAGGTAATACTTTTAATAAACCACCCATTCGTCGCATGTCTTGCTCATTGTTTAAGGCATGAATGATTATACCTGAACCTAAAAATAGTAAAGCTTTAAAAAAAGCATGATTAATTAAATGAAAGAAACTTACGTTATAGGCCGAAATACCACAGGCAAAAATCATATATCCCAGCTGACTACACGTGGAATATGCAATTACTTTTTTCATATCATTTTGAACGATACCTATACTCGCAGCAAAAAAAGCAGTCATTGAACCAATAATAGTGATTATTAGTAATGAATCGGCTGAATATTCAAATAATGGAGAACATCTGATAATTAGAAAAACACCTGCAGTAACCATTGTTGCCGCATGAATTAAAGCTGATACTGGAGTTGGACCTTCCATCGCACAAGGTAATCAAGTATGTAAACCAATCTGAGCTGATTTACCCATTGAACCAATAAATAAAAAAAAAGTAATAATAAATAAAACATTTAATTCATAACTAAAAAATTTAAAATTAACAGCTACAAAATAAGGTGCTAAAGTAAAAATAAAAGCGAAATCCGTAGAGCGAAAAAAATAGAAAATAATTATTATTCCGATTAATAAACCAAAATCACCTATTCTATTCATAATTAAAGCTTTAATAGCTGATTTATTTGCTTGAATTCTACTAAATCAAAAATTAATCAAAAGATAAGAACAAACACCAACACCTTCTCAACCTAAAAATAGCTGGATAAAATTATCTGCTGTTATTAATAAAAACATGAAAAAAGTAAATAATGATAAATATGACATAAATCTTGATAGATGTGGATCACTACTCATATAATTACTACCGTAAATATGAACAACTGATGAGACTGTAGATATCATGATTAACATCGACATTGTAACGGAGTCAAACATAAATCCTCAATTAACAACTAATAAATTCGATTGTATTCAAGACCCAAACGTGATAAAATATAATTCGTTATTTAAGCAACATTTATAAAATTGTAAATACGTAATTATCGTTACCACAAACATACAAAAAACACTAATAAAAACACTACCAAACCTACCTAAATACCGACCGAATAAACCTGAAAAAAATGAACCAATTAAAGGTAAAATAACAATACTAAAACACATTAATTTCAATTTAAAAATAATAATAATTTATTACAACCTATAAAAAAAAATTAAATTTAATTTAAAGTAATTGTACCTAGATTATTAAAAAAATGTAACTGTTTAATTTTTAAACCATTTAGGCTAATTAAAAAACCTGAAACAAAAAATATAAAACCTAAAGTTAAAGGTAAAAAAATCTTTCAACCTAAAATCATTAATTGATCAAACCGATATCGAGGTAAATTAGCCCTAACAAAAATAAATAAAAAAACAACTAAAACAACTTTCAAACTAAAAATTAATTCTGAATCAAATCCATAAAAATCTCATCCTCCAAAAAAAAAAATAATATACAAAGCTGCCATTAACAAAATATTCCCATACTCGCCTAAAAAAAACATCGCAAAAATAATTGATGAATATTCAACATTATACCCAGCGACTAGTTCAGCTTCAGCTTCAGGTAAATCAAACGGACTTCGATTAGTTTCGGCTAAAATTGAAATAAAAAAAATAAAACATAAAGGTAATAAAGGAAAACAATATCAAACACTTTTTGATTGAATAAAAACAATGTCGATTAAATTACTTGATCCAGATAGAATTAGAATTGGAATAATAATTAAACCAATAGACACTTCATACGAAATCATTTGAGCTACGGATCGTAATCCTCCCAGTAAAGCATATTTTGAATTACTAGCTCAACCAGCTAATAAAATACCATAGACTCCCAAACCTGATACTACCAAAACGTATAACAAGCTAAGATTTAAATCAATAATATAACTGTCTAGACTATGAGGAATAATAATTCAACCACTAAAACTTAAAATCAAGGTTACAAAAGGCGATAAAATAAATAATAATTTATTTGAAAAAGTAGGAATAATCATTTCTTTAATAACTAATTTCAAACCATCTGCTAAAGGTTGTAGCAATCCATAAAAACCTACAATTTCTGGACCTTTTCTTCTTTGGACAGACGCAATAATTTTTCGTTCTGCTAAAGTGAAATAAGCAATTGCAATTAATAATGTAATAAGAGTAACAATAGATAACAATAAATAACTAATAAAATTAAATCATAAAAATAACATGTTAAATTAAAACTAAAATACCACTCAAACAAAATTTTAACTTTATCAACGATAGTGTTTATTGAACTTATTTAAAATTATAAATTTATAATTTTCATTTTTTTTTTTTAGGGTAAAACTTTGAAAATTAAAATACAAAGTTATTAATTCATAAAATAATTTTATAAAATATTTATTTTGAATTATTTGGACAATAATTGATAATTCCAACCATCTAATAATTTTTTTATATTGATTGATTAAATTAATGTAAATAGGAATAATCATAATTTTTTTATTTTTTTTTTTTGCTTTAGTTTTAAATACTAAAGATAAAATTGGTTTATTTTTTTCAATACTTTCAAAAAATATTAGATAAGGATTTTCTCTGGTTTTTATCTTTAATAAATAAAAACTTTTATATATTATTTTTTCAAAAAATTTATTACCATTTTTGTTTAATATATTTAAATAATAAGATAATAGAATACTTTGATATATAGATTCAAAATATAAAATATAATTTAAATTCATTTAAAATTTATCTGATTTAGGAACACCGTATTTAGATCGTGATTTGGTTCGATCGTAAACTTTTTTTAAGTCAAATTTACCTCGAATCGCTCTATATTTAATACCTGGTAAATCCCGTACTGTTGCACCTTGAATTAAAACCGTTGAATAACGTTGCAAACTATGTTTAATTCCAGGTATATGACAAATCGTCTTAAATTTATTAGACAATAAAATTATCTTAGCTGTTTTTCGAGATGCAGAATTTGGTTTTTTAGGTGTAGTTACGAAAATTTTAATACACGTTCCTTTTTTTTGAGGACAAAGATTTAAAGCTCGTTTTTTTAATTTTTTTTTTTTTTTT
>JGI24538J26636_10000180_pt1 | contig 19539 bp, 4 predicted proteins | sample SouAtlMetagenome_FD_26636 | JGI IMG/M metagenome (IMG submission 26636) | reverse complement strand
ATCTGCCACGACGGCCCACTTCCCGCCGGCGTACGCACCACCGCGCCCAAGGCAGATGGTCTCGCCCGAGTCCATTTCTCGAAGTCAACCGACCAATGCGTGTGTAGCTGCGACGAGCTCGCCAACGCCTGCCGTTGCTCCCCGGGGTCGACGTGGCAACGCGTGCCGTTCAAGGACCTGAACCGCAACAGCCTCATGCCTCAGCCCAGGCAAGACCACGAGTATGCGCAATCGCTGACCGAAGGTGCCGAACGACGGTGGGCTGCACGAGTGAGGCAGTACAAGTTCATGCGCCCTGAACCTCTGGCTAGGATCAAAAGGCACCTGGTGTCGAACCATGAGCATGACCCCCTGCGGCACATGGGTTGCCCCCGCTGCGGCTGCAACCGTGATGTGGGCCACTGCATATGCAACGTCGTGGGCTCGTCCCAATCGTTGACGGGTGCTGACAAGCTGAACACTGTCGGGCTGCCACCTACCGTGAGCACCAGCGCCGATGACGCGACCACGGCCGACTCTAGGTACTATGGCAAGCAACCGTCGTGCGCGAAGGAACTGCGCGACGTCCTGCAAACCGTCCATGGCGACAACCTACGCGACGAATTGCTGTTGCCCGGCATCGACGAGCAGGAAGCTCACCTCAACCTCAGTGGCCTGTCTTTGTACTCGCACGGCGGTGGTTGGCGCCGCGAAGACGCGCAGATGATGATCCAAGCACCGGAGTGGATCGAGCCTAACCTCTCACGAGCCCTGACGAGCATGGGAGCCGCATCCGCGAACGGCAAATCCAGAGAAATGCATGTGCGTCGGACTGTCTGGCGCCAGTTCACCCTCGCCCGCGGTGGCCCTTGGACCCTGGCAAATGCAACGAGTGAGTGCCTCCGTGACGCCCTCAAGGAACATGTGCGGTACTCGCTGCCAATCGACGAGGTAACCCATGTGTCCGCTGCCGATAAGACTGCCCACCTGGCCTTTCTCGAGAACGCCAAACGTGACGCCCAACCAGTGCTTCTGAAGGTCCCCGAGCAATGGTTCAACGTCGCCTCGGCCCTTGCAGGCGCGGTCGAGGCATCTGTTTGCGCCACGGCCAGTTGGGCCGACGAGGTCGCCGGCCTTGACAAGGAACGGCTGTACGCGTACACCCCCCTTCTCGACCACGANAATGGGAGCATACAGATCGGAGCCATGATGTACCACCACGGCGGACAACAGCATATCACGCTCGACATCGGAGCGTGTGAAGCAGCGCTGATCCAACCAGGCAAAACCGCACTGCACAGGACACAGCAAGGCCTTCGGTACGAGCTCGCCTCCCGTCAACGCGACGCAGGTGCTGGAACTGATGCGGGTGATGCGGCGCGAGCCGCTGACCCGTCAGCGACTGTAGGCGCGCTACTGACGCACGCGCAAGGATTCCGCAAGCCAGGCTGCCCTTTCAAGGCACCCTCTGGCCTCCCGCCGATCACGATGACGCCTGCCATTCGCGAAGCCCTGAACGCTGAATCCGAAAGGATGCAAGTAATCCGCAACGTCATGTTGCCTCACGTCAACATCGACAAGTACAAGAAGCAGTTCGCTAACGCCTACACGGCTGAAGACCTCTTACCTCAAAACATGATGAAAGTCATCTGGCGACCTGGCTGGGAAGCGGACGTGCCCAAACACGGTTTGCGTCCTCAGTCGCCTGCACAGCTCAAGGTGATCATCGAGCACATAAAGAGCTTCGTGGCGGCGGGCTGGCTGGCGCGGTGGAAAGGGCCGAACCCTCCGGTAATCCACCCGATCTTCTGCATCACAAAACCTACACCCCCCGAGGAACTCGCCCCGGGCGGCAGTGGTCAACGCTACCGCGTGCTCGTTGACGCACAAATGGGTAATAGTTTGTGTCTCCCGCCGTCAGGGCCGGTAGACACAACTGAAGGGGTGATATCCAACGTGCAGGACGCCTCGCGGGAGTCCCTGCGTCAAGCAAAGGCGAATGCGGCCGGTACCAGAAGGCTGGTACCCACCAACATTCCGATCGGGCCCGACGATAACTGGCTGGACGCCAAAGGACGCCCTCACCCCGAACGACCCACGGACATTCCCGCCAAGCCTGCAGGCTACATGCAGCGCATCGAAGGCGATGAAGTGGAGTTGGGCACCGAGCTCGAGATACCGGAAGAGGTGTGGCTCAGCATCAACGATGTCGCTAAAGCGTTCCACCGGGTCCTGATCTCTGACAACGATGGCGTGAGCCGATCGCGGGTGGCGTTCAGCTGCAAAGGTTTGCACTCGATTTGGGTAGCCACGACTGCAGCGATGGGCCACAGCCACTCCCCGTCGGAGTTCGTACGCTTCATCCGAAGGAAGGCCAGGAAATATGGCATCCTCTTCGATGAAGAGGCCACTCAGGATGAAGTTCTATTGGACCCGTCACCTCGAGACTTAGGCGACGGCCGGCCCCCATCTAAACAGGATAGTCTCGCCAGCATCTGCGGCTTCGATGGAGTGTTCTACCCCAGCCCCACCAGGTTTGCCCTTGTCTACTGCGACGACATAATCTGCGTGGCTGCGACGGAGGACGAAGGTTTTCGACAGATGAAGATGCTCCTGCTTGTCTGCCAAGTCGAGCACCTGTGGCTTTCTTCTGAAAAGATGCTCTTGGGCTGCGCCGCTGTGTCTCTGCTAGGAGTTATGGTCTCACACCGCGTCGTAATGCCGGACCCCACACGAGTCACGGATATCGCCAAACAGCAACCCTGCACCCTCGAACGGGTCTGGTCGCAGTCGGCTACCCTGCGCTTCATTGGGCAAATCGGCTTCTACCGACAGTTCCTGACCAACGCCAGCAAGTTCCTACGGCCACTGAGCGAACTCACTGCCTTAAAGAACAAGGTCACCGGTGACAGTATCCCGAAGAACGACGTGTCCTCGCATTGGACGAAACCGTGTAACTCCGACGACCCCAAAGTAACCACTCATTGGATCACGCTCACGGGTGGCTACATCCTGAGGCGAAACGGTGAGGTAAGCTGCGAGGACGGGTTCCACGGCGCCCTCCAGGACCTCGCTCAACTCTGCCTACGGTACCAGCCCAACCAACACGCCGAGTGGCGTATTGCGACGGACTCGTCGCAGTACGGCTGGGGTGGGTTTGGCACGCAGCGATGCCCATTCACTGGAGAGAACCTTCCCATCTTCATCATAGGTGGCCCTCTCTCCGCCGCCTCCACTCGAAAGTCGGCCACCGTGAGGGAGCTGCGCGCCATCGTCAACACCTTTGACAAGAAAGGTAGCCTGTTTCGCGGATCCAACCCGATGCTGGTCGTGATCACCGATCACGCCGCCAACCATGGTGTGCAAGACCGCTTTGTCTGCAACCAGTCGGAAATCATGACTCTACGCATGAAGATGGAGGAGAACCGCCCGTACCGCGTTGTCTACTCCCAAGGAAAGAGCAGGATGCTTGATATTCCTGACGCGCAGTCGCGCCTGATCACGCCAGGCTGGGACAAGCATCTCGACGATCCCGAACTCACCATCTTCGACGATATGGACAAGGTGACGTGCTGGAAAATGTTCTGGGAGCAGCTTGAACAAGGGGTCGACTTCGGTAGCTACGTGGCTTCCGCCCAGATCACCGAGCCAAGAGCGCTGCTTGACATCATTGCTGCTAACGTGTCAGTGGACAGCGACGTCGCCCCGACGGGCACGACGCTGCCTTCCTTTATGCTCAGCGATGACCAACTGGTAGTGGGTGAGGCCGACCTGGGCCACGACGCCTTCGCTATGGCTCAAGTGAAGAAGGCGATTATCGCGGCGTTCAAACTGCGAGGTCCAGAGTGCACTACGTCCCGGCCCCCGTTGTGCAGACTGGCCGCCCACGCGGTCGTGGTGGTCGTCTACGCTGGCGATGAGGTGCTCTTGCAGGGAGTGCCCGACCCAGTGCGCCCACGGTGGCGTCCGATCACCTTCCCGGCCATCGCTGGTCGTCACTCCACCGAGCAAGCTGTGCAACTGGTCAGACGCTACGGTTTTGGCGCCAGCACAGACACTGTCCACTACCAAACGGTGGTCACCGTGTGCGATGGCATGAGGCTGGCGGTTTATAGCGCGGAAGTCTCCAAGGAGCTGGCCCGTCCCGGCCAAACCAAGATCACCGCCGACGGCCAGGGCGAACGTGACACGCGCAAAGGTAACTGGACCGAAGCGCACTACGTGTCGACCACCCGTTGGGCCGCGTCGAATCGTCTGCCCTCGCCCATGCGTGCTCTGGACCGGGCTCTGATCCACGGCACGATGCATGTGGCCATGAGGCTTAGGTCGCCAGGCCGCAGCCAGATCGTTTACGACATCCGCCGAAAGCAAGACCTCACCTACCAAACCGCCCTCCAGGAAATGAAGGATGGCGCCAAGGTCACGTGCTGGTCCTGGTGGATCTGGCCCGCTCAATTCCGCAACGAGTCGAGCTCGACTAGCAAGAAGTGGAGCGTGAAGGTATCGGAGGCTGCCGAGTTCGTCGAGGACGATGAGCTCCGAGAACGGTGGGTCGAGATCGTAACGGTCACCTTACGGCAGATGCAGCTGCAGTTCGCTGCCTCGAAGAAGATCACCCTGTTGTCGGCCCCGGACCTGAACCGTCTGGTAGAGTCGTGTCGGCTCATGGGCAGCGTAGCTATTGGCCCAGACAATCGAGGTCGTCCCCAGTGTGAAGCCTTGCGAGTGCTGGCGAAACGCTGCGTCCGCTGGGTGACTGAAGCTCGAGAGGCGTCACGCTCGCACGTCTCGGCCGCGCCACTGCAGACCGAACGCTGGTGGAACACACGCTATCCCGCTGCGCCCGCCGCACCTAACACGCTGATGTACAACCCGTGGGGCTGCGAGCACGATCTGGACGACCAGATGGACCCAAGGAACAGGCTGTGCAAATGCCCCAACCCGTGCCCGCCTCGAGGCTCGGACACCGGCAGTGGGTCGCACTACTTCCACTGTGACCGACACTACCGCCAGTACCTAAGGCTGAGGTCGACGGGAGCGCTGCCCGAGTTCACAGTAGGAGCCAACCGAAAGGCTAAGCCAGGTCACAAACCTGCCTCGCAGTTTGCGGGCCAGGTGGCCACAGGCAAGTGGTGCACTGCGGACTGCGACATCTTCATCACTGCCAAGAACGATACGCTGGCAGGCGTGGCAGCCCGGATCCGAAAGGACTGCGGTTGCAAGTTGACGGTGGAGCAGCTAGCCGTCTGGCACGCAGACCGAGTGGACCTCGGATCGAAACTGCTCAAGGCGGCCACCAGGTTTGAAGCCGACACCAGGCTGCGCTCCAACGGCCCGTCGGTCGAAGCCGACAGCAGTGCTCCCGAGCCCTCGGCCGAGATGAAGCCGGGCAGCCCTGAATTCGACAAGTTGATCCAAGAGCTAGCCACCCGAGGCTTCTTCGTGCAAATGGGCGCTGACAAGGACGACCTACGTAAAATGGGTTTGTCGTCCACGCTAGTCACTCCCGAACACTACAAGGGCTCGCCGTACGAACAAACCTACCTCGAGGCCACCTCCGTACCGAACGACCGAGGGTTCGTAGTCGAAAGGCGCCTCCTGCGCTACGTTGACCCCGCCTGCGGTGACAGACGCCTTGTGATCCCGAACGCCGACCAGCAACAAGCCCTCGTCAAGCACGTCCACGAGTCGGAGCTGCAACCGCACATGAGCGCCGGACGCACTTACGTGAAGCTCAAGCGTGACTTCTACTGGTCAGGGATGGACCGCGACGTCACTCTGCACTATGCCAGATGCGTTTTCTGCCAACGCAACCAACACCTGCGCCGCGGCGAACGAGGAGCCCCCACGCCGTGGGACGGTGAACCCCTAGGTCCCGGCACATGGCATGTCGATATGCTCACTGGCCTGCCGGAGAGCAAGTCAGTGCTGGAGTACAACTCGGTGATGGTCCTGGTCTGTCGCTGGAGCGGCTTCGTGATCGCGGTACCCACGCACAACACGCTCGACGCACCGGGTTTCGCAACACTGATATTCAGAGAGCTGGTGTGCCGCTTGGGAGAAACTCCTAGGGCTATCGTCACAGACAGAGCTGCTATCTTCACGGCCGCGTACACCGAGACGTGGTGCGCCTTGATGGGTATTGTCACGATGAAGACCACGGCACACCGGTCGGCAAGGGTAAACGGTCTGGTTGAGGTCACCATCCAACAACTGGAGGCGGCCATCCGAGCTGGCGACTTACTACAGTCGTCCTGGCTGTCCCGGGTGCTCCCCGCGTGCGGCGCGATCAACACCAGCGCCAAGACCACCTCTGGGATCTCGCCGATTGAGATGAAAACGGGCCGCCAACCGGTGTCCAACCTGTCGTTGTCGCCGGAGTTGTCGGAGGCCTGTCACCCTGATGCCGCCGAACGCGTCGCCCAACAACACCTAGTGTGGGACCAAGCGGTGAATGCCATCACCAACGCCAGGCGCATCACGGTGGAACGTCTCGGTGCAACCCGACTCAAACCACACTGGCTGGATGTACTAAAGGTGGGCGACAGAGTGCTGGTCGAATCAAAGACGCTCAGCACACCAGCGTTCAAGGCCGGCCTCGTCAACCGCAAGATGGAACCCAGGTACTACGGTCCCTATGAAGTGCTGTCCTACGTAGGTCGGCGCACGGTGGAGTTGAAGTTGCCGCCACACTCTCGAGCGTGGCCCCGTTTCCACGTGTCACGGATCAAGCCGTTCAATGGTGGCGATTCGGGTGCGCGGTTACCGCGGCTGAGCAACGATGATGAGTACGAGGTCAAGGCCATCGTGGCTCAACGTGTACGTCGGAAGAAACCTCAGTACCTGGTGCAGTGGGCACCACCGTACGACGCGCACGAGCATATGACGTGGCAGTCCGCCGACGACGTGAAGAATAGTGAGAAACTGGTCAAACAGTTCGAACAACGACGCGAGGCGATGCAGGAATACGACGCCTCTCAACGGTTCGATTTCGACCACCTGATGGCTCCTGCAACGGTCGTCGGCTCGACCACGCACGCTAAGTGGTCGCCTTCGATCTCCAATGATGATCGCGTCCGCCTCGGAGCATTTACCGCGATGCAACTCAAGCTCGAGCGGTGGACCAACGATGTCTTATGACGATCTGAAGGGGTGGCTGAAGGGCCCAGATCGTTCCCTGAAGGGGTGAAGTAAAGTATGCCGGACGCATCCTGAAGGGGTAGTTTATAGGCTTATTAGTGTACCTAGTAATAGCCTCTACTAGATCGCGAGCGAGCGATCGTACTCGATGGAAGCAAGTGCAAGTGACAGTGATAGGTGGATGGATGGGCTCAATCCTCGCGACCTTTGAACACTGGTGATGCCGAGCAGGCTGGAGCAGTTAGCTTGCTCGAGTGTGTAACGACACAGAACGAATACAACATGATGTGAGACAGTTTGGCCTTCCTCCATCCACCGGGTCTCACCCCATAAACTGGTAAGCCCAGGAAGCCGAGGCCGGCAGCGCGCAAGTGCTCCCGACCTCCTGCGACTGGAAACCGCAAGCAAAAGATCTATCTGTCCTCCAGGTCTACTATGAGCCAAGAGAAGAAAGCAACGGACGACCCGCCCCGCTCCCCGCCCGATCAGGGCGGCGCAGTCAACCGGTCCTTCAGCATCCACGAGATTGGCGATATGAGCGACGACGATGCCGATGGGTACCGCGCCGCTCTGGACGAGCGAGCTGCTCGTCGCGCACGCCGCTGCGCACTGTCTGCACCACAGGCCGCGGAAGCTCCCGCCCACCCTACTGCAGCAAGAAGCCTGACCAGCCCGCCCCCACCCCGAGCGGCTCAGGCAACGCCGTGTCGTCCCGACGAGGACAGCACCGCGCGATCGAGGATGGCACCGCGGGTCTGAAACCTGCGCCCACCTCCACCGGAAATACAACCCCGATCGAGGATGGCACCGCGGCTGAGTCCGCACCCACCTCTACCTACGAGCCTGAGGATGGCACCGCGGCTGAGCCCGCACCCACCTCTACAGCTGAACCCGAGCCAGAGTCCCCTCCACCCGGCGGCGGATCCAACCTCAACCAAGATGCCGATGTCAAGATCGTCGAAGAGCCGCGCACACCACCGGGCCGCGGTGACACGACCGAGGCTGATTTCAACCTGGCCCGCGCCAACCTCTCCGCGACACTAGCCAGCCACGAGAAGGCGGGCGTCACCGTCTTCCGGCCCGCCAGCACCACCGTGCGCATGGACGACGGCACTGACGTCATCGTCCCGGCAGGACCTACCGTCCTCTCGGAGATTGCCGCCCAGCGCCGGCAGCACACTGCGGGCTTCCGCGGCAGCGGAGTTGTCCCCGAGAACGGCACCCCGGCTGCACTCTGCCTGAAAACCATGCTGCGTGCGATGACGGCGAAGGGCCGACCCGCGGACGTCCCCGCGAAGCCGACCAAGTACCGCGACATGGCTGTGCTACAAGGCGGCGCCAATCGCGGATCGCCGAAGACGGCGCCCTACTCACTGCGCGCTCGCCCCGGCGTGGCCGCGCGGATGACCTTCGCCCAGCAGGCCGCCCTACAGTCGGAGGTCTCCGCGATGTCCGCCAACCGGTCGGAACTGAGCGCCGAGTCGTTCGACCGCGCCGTCGACGACACCGACTTCACGTCCTCCTACCACCAGTCGCGGACCGCGGACGCATCTTACAGGGGATCTCCCGACGACGCCACCGGCAGCAGCGCCGCCTCGGAGTCGACCTACGGCGCCTCCACCACCGATTCGTCGTTCGCCAGCGCCAACAACGTCTCCGCTCCGGCCGCCGCCGACGCCTTGGCAAACGTGGCGGCCGCGGCGGCCCTGGGTCCTCGCTCCGCACCCGCAGGCCCAACCGAGCACGAGGATGCCGAGTGCCGGGTCTGCCAGACGCTCGGCGGCGAGCAAATCATGGACGACGGCCTCTGCGCTACCTGCTCTGATGACGAGCAAGCGCAGCTCCACCCTGAACCAGAGCACAGCCCGATCGCGTCTACGCTCCGAGGCAGGTGCCGTTCGTGCCCGAGTGTCGGGCCTGTGGCGGAGCTACGCGACGGACAATGTCCGACCTGCTTCGAGAGCGCGCCGTGCGGTCAGTGCAGCAAGCTGTTTGACATCACGGCTGGAGTCCTGCATGGCCCCCACGGGCTGTGCCTGCCGTGTCTGGACAGCGTGCCGTGCAACGTCTGCGGAGAACCCTTCGAGCCCAGTGTGGATTCTGCTCCCGGCACCGAGCTGATGTGCGACGGCTGTCTCTACTCGGCGGCCAACCCTGGCGCAGGGACTGACTGGACCTCGGCTATAGTGATCAACAGCGCTCACGGTAACCACAGCGCGCCTCCCAGCTGCGCCGACTGCGGAGCGCCGTACGACCCCCGCCACCTCCCAGGCCACGAGCTGTACGTGTGTGCAGCCTGCTACGAGGCACGATTGGACGCCGGCATGGCTGACGTCTTCGGCGCTACCTCCAGCTTCTCGGCCGAGCACGGCTCGCACGAGGAGCAGAGCGAGCAAGCCCTGAGCGAGGAGCAAGTCACCGCCCTCATGACCGGCGACACGCCGGACACGGTGGCGCGCCTGGCTACTGTGCTNGGCTACATGCTCAAACGGAGCAAGCCCTACTACCCCTGGTTCCACACCACGGTACGGAAGCTTCTGGTCTGCTGCCGTTTCGACCCGAGCGGCCCAGGGCCTGACCGGCTGTTCGACTGGGACGTCGACGACCGAAAGGCGGACTGGGAGGCGCTGCAGCTGGCTACCGCCGGCAACTGGTGTATCCCGATGCCCCTGCCCGAGAGCACTGAGAAGATCGTGTGCCAGATCGTACTCATGGGCGACCAAGGCGAGGTACTGGTGGTGTACGACCCCGTACAGGGACACCTCCTGCCGTCTGCCGAGCAGACCGCCCAGTCGGAGCACCCGTCGGCGCGTACTGCCGCTCTTCACGGCGTCGAAACCGTTATTAGCATGCCCAACAGCGTGCGCAAAGACGTATACAAGGCCCTGGCTCGCCAACCTGACCTCAGCGTGAACGCCCCAGTCGGCGACCTGCGGCGGCTCACCATCAAGGTGTGGCTGGTACGCACAGCGTCCACGGCACTGAAGCTGTGCAGCGTGAACTGGGACGCCTCCGGCACGATTGAGGCCTACAACGAACGCAACGCGCTGCCGCTGGACCAGTGCGTGGACCGCCTCACGGTTCGCCCGCACGGGCGATGGGAGCTGCGCTCCATCCAGCACAGCGACCTGTTCCACAGCTCTTGCGAAGTAACCGCCTACGCCTTCCGCCGACTGGCCGACGTCTCAAAACTGAAGTTCTTCGCCGCGAAGCCGCCCGTGCACACTGACCCGCCCCGTGAGTGGTCAGTGCGCCGCAGTGAGAGCAGGCTGTCGTTCTGCATCGTGGACAAGACCCGTCTGGACGTCCTCATGACCACGGACTGCTCCAACCCCACGGCATCGGCGCCCGTCGATGACGCTTCGTACGCGCTCACCTGCGAGTTACGACCCGACGACGCGCCCAAGGACGCCGTGGCCCGCGAGCTGTCGTGGCTCCCGCCTCTGGTGCTGAAACGCGTGTATGCCGCCCTGCTGGACCATCCTCTGGCAGTCATGGCCTGCAACGGCGCGCGTGCCCGAGGCACCAGCAGCAGCCAGACGGGCATATACATCGTGCCTGTACACGGCCCGGAGATGGCAGACGCCGTTGGCGCTCGCCGCCCGGGCTACGTCTCGTTCCCGTCACTGCGAGCGCGACAGGCAGCTGGATCCCACCACTCGTGCATGAGCACATCCACCCTGGACATCGCTCTGCAGTGCCCAGTGGTCGGCGATGCGCTCACGAGCGCCCTGCTTTACGTGCCAGCGCTGCTGCCGCCCCACCTGGCTAGCCGGCGCCCCCATGTGTTCAACCGAGTCGCTCGTTTCCACTCTGAGCTTTTTGGGTGGAGTGACGTGCGGCGGCAGATGTCTGCTCTGATGGACAAGCGTGCCGACCTGTGCTGTATATCGGGCATGTGCTGTAACGCGACTCTCCCGGTTCGGGACGGCAAGGGCGTCCTCACTGGCCTCAGTCTGTTCTGCGGCATGCAATGCCAGCAGGAACACAGTCGACAGTCCAAAGTCGCCACCCCCACCACGCTCATCAACCAAGCCGAGCGCGCCAACGGAAACCGCTGGGTGGTTGTCGGTGCTGGGCGGCTGGGTGAACTTCACGAGCACTGGGCCCAAGGTGGCCTCCGCCACAGTGCGTGCTACATACCTGACCGTCGGCGGCACGTGTACCTGCGCCTCGCCGCATCGGCCCTGACCAGGCAACGCTTCGGTGTGAAGTGTTCGGACGACGTGTACGTCGACGTCAGCGTCTGCGACACTGTCCAAGAGGTGTACCACCTCATCAGTGAGAAGTACCGAGTCGCCGAGCCGGCCCTGTTGTTATCGTCCCGCCATTATGGGCTGTTCCACGATCAGTGGCTAGCGCCCCAAATCCGCGTCGGCGACTACGGACTGAGCAAGGACGACCCCAGGGGTCCCTTGCAAGTGACCCTGTGCCTGACTGGCCCAACCGTGTCTGCCCGCGCGGACGTAGCTGCCGGGCTGTACTCCAGCACTGAATCGCTCTCCAGCGCACGCGCGGACGTGGCTGCCGGGTTGGAACGCGCCAACGCCGCCCGCGCTCACACCCTCGGCACTGTGGGGGACAACGCTGATGTGAACCAGTTCGACAGCGCCACCGGCCTTGAGAGGGCCGCCGGCACTGTCGCCGTGAGCTCGGATGGCAGGTCGACGTGGAACCCCTACCAGCCTGCAAACAACGGCGACTACCCCCCGGGCGGCGAACCCGCCTGTGTCGTCGACGGCCGCCCTGTGTCCCTTCCCGTGGTCAAATCTTCGAAGGTTGTCTTCGTCTGTGGCGACAACGTGTTCGGTTTCAACAGGAAAGACTGCCCCGGCTCGCTTGACACTGTCGGTGGCAAGCGCGCTGAAGCGGATTACAACGACCAGTCAGGCCTGAGTCTGCCGGCGGTCACTCTACTACGGGAGGTTGACGAAGAGGTCTACCTGCCGGATGCTGTGCGCCGCGACTTGGTCCGACACGTTCAGTGGACCGAGCCAGTGTGGCAACAGGCTATGCTGCCCAGTGGTGAAACGCACCACGTCGCCGTGTGGTTTCTACCTATCACGTGTAAGCAGTTGTACGACCTCAGGCTGACCCATGCTGGCCACCGTGAGGCCCTGAACCCGCGCGTGCTGCCGTTATACGACTTCGCCGACCAGTGCACCTACGGGGCGGCTGTCAGGGAGGTCGCACTGGCGCGCGGCCGGCACCCGTCTCCTGAGGACCTTCGCGATGCTGATATCAACGCCGCGCGTCGCACCCAGCCTAACTGGTCCCGTGACACCGACGAGCACACTCGCGCCCTACGCGACTGCACGTACGCTGATGCGGCCAGGCCCGACCACTGGCCAGTGACCGTGATGCTGCTATACCGTGACCCTGACGGGTACACAGTGACGGCCAAGCAGACCGATCGCGTTGGCACCGCCGGCATGTATCGCGACCTGTCTACGTTCCCGACAGTGACCGTCGACAGCCAAGCACCAACTGGTGCAAGAGATGCATCAGTTAGCGCAGTCCCAGTTCCCGCACTTTTCGCAGGAGATAGGCAACGCCATCCAGGCCGCGATGCGTGCGTCAGCGCACGCAGGCCCGATGGACGTACCAGTGGTACGCGCCGGCCGTGGCGCTACGGCTCGGCTCCTTGTGTACGTGGTCGACGTGCCCCATGGCGCACTGGTGTTGGGCGGCCCACGTCTCCCGCACGGCGCAAGTTCGACCTACGACGCACCCAGCGACTTCACGCTCCACGTGCGTTACCTTGACGACGACCTGGAGCTATGCCGCCAGTGCCTGCGCCCGACCGCTGTGCAAGCCTGCAGCGAGCAAGGATCACCACTGCGAGCTCTGCTCGAGCAAGCTGTCGACCGGGCTGACACTCTACGTGATCGCGCAGGCGGTCGTAACTTCAGTCCTGGGCCTCCGCCGCCGCCTCGGGGTCCGCCACCTCCTGGCCCGGAGGTGGTGTCCGACCCAGCGGATAGTGGCCCGTCGACGGGCACCAACGCGCCGGCACGCTCGCCCAACGCCTACACTGCCAGCGACCTTGCCGACAAGGGGCGCTACGCGTCTGATCTCGGCACCTGCCACACATTGGTTGGCAATGTCGATGTTGGNCGCTGCCGCACGCTGGTAGCGTTCGTTGATTACGGAAACGGGCGCCCAGACGGTGCCAGGGTGTATGCCCTACGATCGCACGACCGGGGTGACCCCCACTGCGGGCTGCACACGCTGCCCTGCACGTACATGCAAGCGCCGGACCTGATCCCCTCGTCAGGGTTCCGCAACCCACTGAAGGAAGCAGCGCTACGCTGCGTACACCANACGTTCGACATGGACGAGCGCACCGCAGAAGCTGCGCACCGGTCTATCACGACGCAGGTCCCACTGACCGCGTGTGGTCCTCAAAACGGCGAGCTCTACGGTGCACCGGCGAGCAGGAAACTCACTCCGGCCTACCTGTACGTGGTACCACTACCAACAGGCCACACTGACCGACACCTAGACAGACTTCTCCTGAACGACGGCGCGCGCCGTACTCACCAAGGTGAATGGTTGGATTGGGAATCTCTGAGAGACCACTGCCCTGACCACGACGGGGAGCTCCTGCAAACCTGGTGGCCAGCAATTGTGACACGTCTACGCTCGGGTGCTCCGGCACAGCTACAAGTACTGCCGCGCGGGCTACGAGAGGCTCATCAAGACTGCGCTGAAGACCGCCGTCAAGATGGCCGAAGGGGTGATAATGACGAAGGGAACTCCGGTCCCCCCGCCAAAACCGTTGCCCGTCTGTTCTCTGACCACGGTGAAGGATCCCGGGTGAACCAGCGTGCAATACCGGAACGGGCACCAGCCACACCGCCGCGCAAAAAGGCTAATCGCGCCCTTCCACTGATGGAAGAGGCAGCCCTCATCATTGTGGGTGGCATTGCCCCCCGCACGGAATCCGGCCAAGTGTGTGTCACCTTCTGCTCAAAACCTATTACAGAGCGCCAACAAGCCAAGGACATCACCAAGGAGCTCGAAGACAACGCCGAAGCGGCGATCAGGCTCCCCAACGGATCCCTTGCGAACGTGGCAGACTTGCCTAGCGAACCCCGCTACGTCATTGTGATCGGCCGCACTGCGGCGGCGGCGCAGTCCCTCGTCCGCTTCGCCGTCGAAGACGTTGAGGACAAGGCACTGACTACAACCCGCCTCGTGAACTTCTGCGAGGATTTGTTTGACGCAGATTTTACCGTCGGACGCGGCCGGCTACCCAACGGCCACTCAGAGATCTGCCACGTCAAGAACATCGACGGCGTCAGCGTGTTTATGGTATCGGCCAGTGCTGAGACACTGGCGACGGTAACTGACTCGAAATGGCTGCAGCTCAGCTACCAAGGCGAACGCACACGGCCCCTGGTCTTCGAGCCACTAACCCACTGGGGCCCGGCCCTGTCCCTCAGCCTCATCGACAGCGCGTCTCAATTCAGACGACTGGCGGTGGAAGGCGACCTGGGCGAGCCAGCACTCTTTGGGACGCCGGGGAGCTCGCCGGGCTCGTTCTTGAACCAATCTGGCCACGGCATCCCCGCTGGGCAGCCGCACGGGTCGAGGACTGACGGGGTCAAGCGGCAGACCGAGGCCCAGGTGAAGGCGAAGCTTGTGCAGGTAATGAAAGCACCGTGCAAGATGTTTGCTGACAAGTTCATGGGCACTGGGCGAGAATCGGTCCGGAAGCTCCTCATCATCTTCCAAGGACTCGAAGGCACCAGCAGCGACTACCGGGTCTTCCAATCGGACTCGCTGCACGAACAGTGCTGGTCCATCTTCACGGAGAACCACTGTGGCGCAAAGCCGCTGGCGTACCTCTGGGAACAGCTGGCCCTGTGGCGTGAAACGAACAGGAAGCCAGTGTCCTACCCTGCCCCCACGACGTGGCTCGGCTGGATTACTGAGCAGTACCAACAACCTGATCAGGTCGACGAGCACCACGCCCAGATCGTCCAGGTGATGGTACACGCGCCTTACCCCGACCCACAGCGGCAACTGGCCAGGATCCAGGCCCTGGCCGACGACATCGATGCGATCGAGAACGACCCTCGGTCGCCNAATCGACCGGCTGCCGGCCACTCCTTCAAGATGAGCATCAGCAAGGACCGGGACGCCGTGCTCATGCTCAAGACGTTCGCAAACATGATCGAACGCTACAACGCGCTGTTCTTGAAACGCTTCAAGGGAGAAGACGCTGCCGGACGCCCTGCGGCCAATTTGGGGCTCATCAAGGATGTCTCCGAGCTCGATCTGAACGTCACTGCAGAAATGAAGCTGATCCGCCTACGCCAAGAAAATGAGAAACGGGACGCCGAGTTGGCGGCCGGGCGCCCCTACAGGATCGCCATGGAATCCTGCCCNTGGGACGTCTGCACGTACAAGCAACTGCAGGAGATGATTNTCATGGTCTGGGAGGACGCGTCCTGCCAGCCGCACCTTACGCACTGGCAGCTCCCCGCAAAAAGTCGCCGCGAGCTGTATGAGTACCTGGGCATCATGCTACCAGACGATCGCCTTCCGCAAGGCTCCGGGGTGGAGCACGACCCTACCATGAAGGCCTACCGCCGCTCTGTGGGCCTCGCGCCGGCCGCCAGCCCGGCCAAACCGTCCAAGGTGGGTGGGGCCGTCCCTCCGATACCCGACACGGAGCAGAGGAAGAATCAGGCTCTTGCTGATCTCGTCAAGACGTTCCCTACCAGAAACGGCAGGCCCCAAGACCAGAAGTTTGGCAAGTGTGTGATGGGCTACATCGCCCAGTTCACGGCCGGGTTCATTCCCAAGAACGGGGTGCCGCAGCCAGTCATGGACGCCCTCGTGCAGCGTATCGGCACGACCTGCCCNCACTGCTTGTCTACCAGNCCTGACAACATATTTTCGTGCTCAAACTGCAGCCCTGGCCAGGGCGACTTTGTAAAAGGCATCAACGCTGACAAACGGGTCAACACCGCCAGCAGCTCCAAGTGGACGCAGGCACTGCGGGGACACTACAACTCGGACCTTAGTAAGCTGTCGACCGCGTGCTCCAATGAGATCCCTGCCAACGCCGGCCAGGCGACCGTGAGAAAGTGCTTCGGCTGTGGCAGCCCGGACCACGTGCGCAAGGACTGCCCCAACCCNTCTGAAGGCGATAACACGTGCCGCCAGTGCGGGAAGACAGGNCACCAGCGAAGTGAGTGCCCCGAGACCAAGTGCTACAACTGCAACAAAAACGGCCACATCGCTGCGAACTGCACTGCCCCCCGGAATCGGACCACCCACGGTACCGAGAACAAGCACCGCAACCACAACGGCAATTCTAGGCTCAACCACTTTGCCACGGCGCCTGTCCTTGACCCAAGCCTCGAGCAGGGCCTACAGATCCGCGTTGGGTCCATTCACCCAGCCGGCGTCGAACAGTTCGCTTTCGGTACGGCCGACGCCAGGGCACCCACTGAGGAGGAGGTCCGCGCACTGGAAGTACAAGAAAACACGATGCTCATGTACGACCCTGANTTCCAAATGGACTACACAAAGNCTGACCAATGGGAGTTTGGAGCCCCTAATGGCGCCATCGTCGGAGCGTGTAGCGCCAGTTGTACTGCTACGCGCCCCTCGGTTCGGCTCCGGGCCGCGCAATCGGGAAACGGGAGGCAATGAGGGATGGCATAAAGACCCCTCAACCAACCGGCCTCAGCGTCGGCGCGGCCGTAGCCAGTAAGCGGCCAGAGGTGGAAGCTCCCGTGCCGGGGCTCCACCCACCACCACCCGGTTCAGCGGACAGCGACGACGACTCGTACGATCGCGACGGTCAGGGCACTGACCTACGCACTCAGGGCTACGTGTCCGACTGTTTCCCTGTGGAGATCGTGGGCTACCCCGATCCGGGGGCGACGACCGCTCACCCGATACAAGTTGGCATCAACGAGATCGTCACCGTGAACGGTGGCGGCCTGATTACCCCGACTGCGGAACGGTCGTGCCAGCCGAGGCACGACGCTGTGAAATCATGCACTGACATGTGTAACACCGGCGCAACCGACGTACAGCTGTGTGCGGCAGTGGACAGTTTCTGCTGCACCACGTGCGTCATGGGCATGGAGGCCGCCAGAAAGGGCGGCATCGACCTCGACAGTGTGTTAGCTGAAAAGGCTGATGGAGGCGTCCGCGGCATCGCAGGGCAAGTCATGCCGTTGGTTGGGCGGTTCAACGGTATCACGTTTTATTTCTACGGCAAGGCCATTGTTATAGACGTCTACGTCATGCGTGAGTGGCACATGGGTAAGGTAGACCTGCTCATCGGCTACGACACGTTGGTAAAATACCGCGGCGTGTCTGACTTTGCTAAAGGTATAACCACGTTCCACGATCTGAACCTCGTCATCGGCCGGGGCAACGCCCAGCACGCCGCCCCTGTGGCGCCCGCCGACTGGACCGACCAGGTCGCAGCTATGAATGCTGTGCTCGGCACTGGCGGCCCAGACCAACAGGCAAGGCCCGCTGGCGCTCCTCGCTTCACCACGGTGTTCCCTGAGAAGGTCAGTGTGGTGGTCCTGGTTGGCGCTCCGCGAGCTGGGAAGAGCCAGTGCAAACAGCTCCTGATGAATCACCTGTCTCTCGCTGACCTACACGTCGTCCACGCCGAAGAAGGCGCCACCGAAGTCCTGCGAGACATGGGCTCGCCCCCATTCGAGGAAGGCGACGAGGAGAAGAAGGCTGAGTTCCAACGCCGTGTCATGCTACGCGCCCAGCACAACCTGGCTGAGGCTAAGGCTACGGCCGAAACCCTCCTCGCCACGCGAACATGGCCAGTACTGGTGGTTGCCGATCGGTGCCCTCACTGCTGCCTGTGCTTTATGGACGACAAAGCTGGCCGCGATTTGTGCGACGCCCACGAGGTCCCACCCATGAGCCTCGAGTACGATTTGGTGCTCCTGTTACAATCCAGCTCCACGGCCGCCGGGTCTGAGTATGTCATGGCATCCGGCAACAACCTACGCTTCCACGACGAACAGCAGTCTGAGGCTATCGAACGGCGGGCCATAACGGTCTATTCGGAGCACCACAACGTCGTGACAGTGCCGTACTGTGACGATATGNCGGACAAGGTCCGCTTGTGTCTCGTAGCTATATGTCGGCAGCTGGGACTGGCGGCGCCCCCGCCCACCGGGTTTGGGAACCGCTCGCCCGAACAAGCTAACCTACCAACCGTATCGTCGCGGCAAGCGGCCACGAAGGTGGGCACCGGCAAGACGTCCGTCACCGACGCCGCAATGGATCTGATGCACTCTGTAACCGCCGCGGATGGCGATGTGGATGTCACGCCGCATCTGGCGGCCATCGCGTCCGCTCGCCTGGTGACGACGGAGGTGCAGTGTGGAGCTTGTGCCAGCAGCGGCGAGAGCCCTGAACTGGTCATGGACTGCGAGAAGACCCAGTGGGTTGACTGCCCGCACGGTGTCGTCCAAGTCTCGGGCCCTGCTACGGACCCACGAGTCCAGTACAGCTACGACGAACGCGTCGAGCGTGTTGTGTGTGGGCACGTTGCGAAAGCGTGGGTACCGCTGGACCGCGCAATGAGATGTTGCGCGCTGGCCGCCTGCCGGACCAAAGCCGTCCAATGGTATCGTAGCCTCCCACGGCCCGAGTCTTGTGGACCTGCAATGGTGACTGGGGCGGTCGAGACGCCCCGGCTGCCCTCGGCTCTAAAGGTTTCTCAACCCCGCTGCCGTCCGGACGGCACCGTCGTTGTGAAGGGGTCGTACGCGGACACCTTCGACGGTGACCCCAGTGCCTTCAACGAGTACTACCCCGGAGCAACCAATGACCCNGCTCCGCTGCACGAGCGCCCGATCACCCATGGCCCAATGGGAGACACTCACGACGACGCGACCGTGTACCACGCCTGGCCGACACCTATGTCGCTGACGCAACGACTGATCCACGAGTACACCCGATTCCTGGTGTGCTGCAGTGAACGCGGCGGCAGCCCCTTTGGAGGTATGGCGACACGCATGGCGCAGTTCACTTACTGGCTGTCGAAGGCCATGCAAGCCTCGTATTTGGATCGGCACTACAACGCCAGTGACGGGTCCAGGCCTGAGTGGGTCACCAACATGCTCAACAGCATCAAAGGCTCATCGGCCCAAGGCAAGATCTGGGCTGTGCAAGCCAAAGCCGCCTTCGAACCTTCGCTCCTGAACCAAATCTGCCACGACGGCCCACTTCCCGCCGGCGTACGCACCACCGCGCCCAAGGCAGATGGTTTCGCCCGAGTCCATTTCTCGAAGTCAACCGACCAATGCGTGTGTAGCTGCGACGAGCTCGCCAACGCCTGCCGTTGCTCCCCGGGGTCGACGTGGCAACGCGTGCCGTTCAAGGACCTGAACCGCAACAGCCTCATGCCTC
>JGI24538J26636_10000171_pt1 | contig 19819 bp, 15 predicted proteins | sample SouAtlMetagenome_FD_26636 | JGI IMG/M metagenome (IMG submission 26636) | reverse complement strand
TATAAAAAGATTTCTCCTAGTTTAGTATATGGCAACAAGCCAGTTTCACGATACTTAACTATTGTATTGTTAGATAAACCAAATAAGCGTTTTAAGTCATTATTCCTATAATACTTTGGAATTATATTATTAGATGAACTTATTGAAAATAGGGCGCCTAAATGATCCAATTTTTTAACGATTGGTTCAAGTAAATATTTAATTGTGTTGATTGTTGGTATTCTTATTTCTTCTCTGTTATCGGACATATTGTTTTGTTTAAGTCTTGAAAGCAGCTAAGAACANAAAAAAGAGGTTGTTATCTTTAAAAATAGAGCGAATTCGGAGCGAATTTAATCTTTGAGCCTACTCTTNCGATTTTGGAGTTTTAAGATGAAATCATCTATAAACTTTTTATGCACTTTTACTTCAGGGGAAGAGGGAGAAACAACTTCAGAATATTCTCTATTAAAAGTATCAATAGAAATTCTTTGATTTTTATTATTTTTATAAGTGAAATTATTTTCAACAAATTGCTTCATTTCCAGTCTATTGTTATTTTCATTTGTTTCATCAAAAACTAAAAAATTTTCTTCTAGCAATATTCTAAATAAATGTGCGACACTTTTTTTATTAAGATTGATATGACAAATATTCTCCTTTATATTCTTTGGAGGAATTATAAAATCTTCAAAATCCAAAGATTTAAAATCGATGTATTCTGCATTCATATGAATTGAATACATAAAACCATATAAGTCTTTTAAAGCTTCACTATAAAAGGATAATACAAACAACAACCTGCCTTTTTCAAAATCAATTTCAGTCTGAAAATCATTCATTCCCGATGAATGAAAACGCAAAAAATTAAATAATTCAGACTCATTTGTAGTTTCAGAGCTAGGGTCTATTTTGTATTCTTCATAAAGGTCACTGTTTGAAACAGGGATGCTTTCATGAGAGATAATATCTGATATTTTATCTGAAAACAGCTCGAAAAATTCAAATGAATTATATTTATAATCTTCTATATAATCAACTTTAGTCCAAATATAGTCTAATAGGTCCTGTAGATATTCAGCTTGTTTATGTCCGTGTTTTAATTGTTTATGCAATAAGTTTTTGATATTCTTAATCTTTTCTGAATAGTAGTATGCATCAATTTCACTTATCCATTTATTGTTAAACAGGTATGTGTTATTGATTTTACAAAAATCAATTTTAAACTTAACGAACTCATTAACTGCTTGGTCTGTTTTATACTTGTAATTCATAAGTAAATAGGTTGTCAGCTAATGTACTATTCTCTTTGAAAATAATCAAGTAAAACAATTATTTTGCTAGACTAACTATATAACTCTGTTAAACGCTTCATATCATCATTAACACTTGAATCTAAAACTTTTGCATAGTGCTGTGTTTGCTTGATATTTGAGTGTCCCATCATAGCGGAAACATTTTCTAATTTAACACCATTACCCAATGTTACAGTTGTAGCAAATGTATGTCGAGCAACATACCAAGTTAAGTTCTTATCTATTCCACATAAATCTGCCACCTCCTTAAGATACGCGTTCATTTTTTGATTTGACATTGAAGGAATCAATCCTAATTGCAAACCTTTATATTTTGAAATAATTCTTCGTACGGTTGGTAATACAGGAACATTGGCTCTTATTCCTGTTTTAATTCTATCGGTCACAATCCAAAAATCTCCAGCATTATTACAAATCATATTTTTACCTGTAAGACTTTGCGCATCAATAGGTGCATACCCTGTGTAACAACTAAAAAGAAAAATATCCTTAACTTTTTCCAATCTTTCGATATGGAATATTTTTTTTTCAATTTTATCTAACTCTTCTTTCGTTAAATAGATAGCATCTTTTACCTGCAATCTTCCTTTAAATTTATTAAAAGGGTTACTAACAATAAGCTCAAGCTTTAGTCCAAAATTGCATACCGTTTTAAAATTTTTAAAATATTTTACAACAGAATTATTCTTAATTCCAACCTTTCCTTTATAAACGCTTTCATATCTTAAGAAGGATTCTAAATTATAAATAAAAGAACCATTTACTTTGTCGAGAGCAATGTTTTCCAATCCATAATTTTTAGATAAAAAGAATTTTATCAACTCTTTAGAACGCTTATACTTTTGCAAGGNAGCTGCAGAGCGTTCTCCTGCATTCACTCTCTTTTGAAATGCACTATTGTGAATTTCAAATATATCCAAAAGTCCTATAGTTTGTTCCTTTTTAACAGGCCTTCCAATAATCTCGTGCTTGATAGCATTCAAGTCTACCAAAAAGTTTTCTCTAATTAATTGCGATACTTTTCTTTCAAAATTTAGTAACAAAGAATCAAGCGACGCTTTAATCACTTTTTCCTTTTCTAACTTCAAAGGATTTCTGAGATTGTTTGTAAAATTCCAACGTTTCAAAGAAATATTTTGCCGAACACTCATGGTTATCGATTGCTGCTCAAATTTTATTTTTGCATAAATTGGACATTCACCATTACTTTTAACTTTTTCTGACTTAATAAAATAAATAATTTGTACCATTTTTGTGTTTTTAAATTAAAGCAAATCTTATTTAAAAACATCCTAAACAACCAATGATTACAGCGAATTCGGAGCGAATTATTTTAATTTAGTTACCCTATTTTGAAAAAATTACTAAAAAAGCAATAGGGACATGCATAGGGTAACTAAACTTTGCTGTTTTATGTGTCTTTTGAAAGTGTGTGAAAAATAAAAAACCCTATAAATGCTATATTTATAGGGTGTTTAAGTTGAATAAGCTTTAATTAAAACTCAATTCTGCGGAGAAAGAGGGATTCGAACCCCCGGACCTGTTACAGTCAATAGTTTTCAAGACTACCGCATTCGACCGCTCTGCCATTTCTCCAGTAGTCTCATAAGGTATTCCCTTAATGCGGGTGCAAATATAGATTGAATATTTAATTCTAAAAAACAAAAAAGCTATTATTTTTTATCTTTCTTGAATATAATTAAATTTTCAATCTATCTTATTCATAATCAAGTACTGTTGCAATAAAGAAAAATATAGGAATCGTTATAAAAGCATAAAATTTAGAAATTACTTATATTCACTTTAGTATATTTGTAAAATAATTTAACATAAAAAAAATGTCATTTAATTCTTTTGGAAATTTATTAAGAGTTACAACTTATGGTGAATCTCATGGAACTGCCATTGGAGGTATTATAGATGGTTTTCCTGCTGGTTTAGAAGTGAACCTTGATGCTATTCAAGAGGAGTTAAATAGACGCAAACCTGGGCAATCTAAAATTGTTACTCAACGTAAAGAACCAGATACCGTAGAATTTCTTTCAGGTATTTTTGAAGGAAAAACAACAGGAACCTCAATTGGCTTTATTATTAGAAATACCAATCAGAAATCTAAAGACTACAATCATAACACAAATGTTTATAGACCTTCTCATGCCGATTTTACCTATGATCAAAAATATGGATTTAGAGATTTTAGAGGTGGAGGTCGCAGCTCTGCAAGAGAAACTGCAAATTGGGTAGTTGCTGGTGCTTTAGCCAAACAACTAATTTCATCCATAGAAATAAATGCATTTACCTCTTCTGTTGGTGAAATTTTTATGGAAAAACCATATCAAGAATTAGANTTTTCTAAAACAGAAAGTAATATTGTTCGGTGTCCTGATGAAGCTTCAGCTGAGAAAATGATTACCAAAATACAAGAAATTAGAAAAGCAGGTGATACTATTGGTGGAACCATTACTTGTGTTGCACAGAATGTTCCTGTAGGCTTAGGTGAACCAATTTTTAATAAACTACATGCCGAACTAGGTAAAGCAATGCTTTCTATAAATGCTGTAAAAGGTTTTGAATTTGGTAGTGGGTTTTGTGGTTCGAAAATGAAAGGTACAGAACATAATGATGTGTTTAATGCTGATGGATCTACTAAAACAAATCTATCTGGTGGAATTCAAGGTGGAATAAGTAACGGAATGGATATCTATTTTAGGGTAGCCTTTAAACCTGTTGCAACTATTATGAGCTCTCAACAGACTATTAATTCTGAAAGTGAAGTGACAGAAATTACTGGTAAAGGAAGACATGACCCTTGTGTTGTGCCAAGAGCAGTGCCAATAATAGAGGCTATGACTGCATTAGTTTTAGCAGATTTTTGGTTGCTAAATAGAACAAGACAGATTTAAAAATTACTTTAAATTTATTTATTTACTTTCGTTCATATAATTCAATCTAAATTAAAGTTTATGTTTGTAATGTATTTCCATTTTAAGGAATAGGAGATATTGGATAAAATAGCAAACCTTATTCTAAAATAATCTACAACAGAAAGCTTAAGATAGAATATATCGTATTATTTAAAGTTGAAAAAAATACTAATGAATAGTAAAAGGTTGTATTTTATTGATATTATTCGTGCTTTTGCAATTCTAATGATGCTGCAAGGACACTTTATAAATACACTCTTAGCAGATTCCTATAAANATATAAACGCTATTCCTTATTCTGTGTGGTCTTACTTCAGAGGAATTACCGCACCAACGTTTTTTACTATTTCAGGTTTAATTTTCACCTATTTATTGCTAAAGGCAAAAGAAAAAGGACAAGATAAACTACGAATGCGAAAGGGAATTGTAAGAGGTTTTTTTCTTATTGGTGTTGGTTACTTGCTTAGAATACCATTCTTGTCTTGGTTTTCTGGCTATTTTAATAGCTATTTTTTAGTTATTGATGTTTTGCAGTGTATTGGTTTAAGTCTTATAATAGTTGTTGTAATCTATTACTTATGTGCAAAAAGAGTACTACTATTTTCTTTTATATTATTAGTTCTAGGCTTTTTAATTTTTCTCTCAGAACCATTATACCGTAACATAAGTTTTGACACCCTTCCTGCGCTTCTAAATAATTATCTTTCAAAGGATAACGGTTCTATATTTACAATTACCCCTTGGTTTGGATATATTGCATTTGGAGCATATATAGCGACATTATTTCATAAGTATTCAAATAATCCTCAATTTAAAAAAATAACAGTCTTATCTTTCTTTATATTAGGTTGTATCTTAATTATTTATTCTTCTGATATTTTAATTTTACTCCATGAATTAATGAATATTCAATTATTTTTAGATGCTGCAAACTATAATTATTTATTTACAAGACTAGGAAATGTATTTTTATACTTTTCTTTTTTCTATGCATTTGAAAATTATTTAAAGTTTCCATTAATTTTAAAAATCGGACAAAAAACATTATCTATTTATGTAATTCATTTTACGATTATTTATGGAAGTTTTGTGGGTATTGGATTAAATAGAATTATTGGAAAAACATTAACTCCTTGGCAAGCCATTTTTGGCGCATTGTTCTTTATTACTATTGTCTGCTTTATTTCTTTTCATTATGTAAAAACAAATGCATTTTTATACAAGCATTTGAGAAGTATATTTAAAAAATAATAAGCAATTCCATAGTATCTATAATATCTTAAAAGAAGGATATTACTACTCCTCCGTTCAAAAAAAAAGTAGCTTAGATATCATATGATCTTCACTACTCTTTTAATGTATATTTAAATAAGTGTTATGCTTGACCTGTTGGTCCAAAGTTCATTGGAACTGGCGGACGCTCATAATCCTTAATTTCACCGTTAGCCTGTTCAAATTTCCTAACATTATCTGCTAAAGCCTTTGCCAACCTTTTTGCATGCTGTGGAGTTAATATAATTCTAGATTTTACTTTTGCCTTTGGTACACCTGGCATTATATTAATAAAATCTACAATAAATTCTGAAACAGAATGATTGATAATAGCCAAATTAGAATAGGTTCCTTCTGCAATGGCTTGATCTAATTCTATATTTAATTGTCCGTCTTTGTTTTTATTTTCTTCCATAATTTATNTAATTTTNAACTTATTTAACACNTNAAAGGTACAAAAAATAAAAAAGTTGAATTGAATTCTATAAAAAANTTACAGAACACAATTCAACTTTTAAATANTNAACTTTTAACTAGTAAAAGTTATTAGAAACTCTTTTCTATTTCGTCTTTAGGACCAACTAGAATTTTTTCATAAGACCTCATACCTGTTCCTGCTGGTATTCTCTTACCAACAATCACATTTTCTTTTAAGCCTTCTAATGTATCTATTTTACCACTTACAGCAGCCTCGTTTAATACTTTTGTAGTCTCCTGGAAAGAAGCTGCAGAAATAAACGATTTTGTTTGAAGTGATGCTCTTGTAATACCTTGTAAAACTTGCTCTGCCGTTGCTGGCTTAGCGTCTCTTGCTTCTACTAAGTTTTGATCATTTCTTCTTAATAAAGAATTCTCATCTCTTAATTGACGTGCAGAAACAATTTGACCTGGTTTTAAATTCTCAGAATCTCCAGCCTCTTCAACAACCTTCATTCCGTAAATTGCATCGTTGTCTTTGATAAAGTCAATTTTATGAATTAATTGATTCTCTAAGAATAAAGTATCTCCAGAATCAATAATTTTAACTTTACGCATCATTTGACGAACAACTACTTCAAAATGTTTGTCGTTAATTTTCACACCTTGTAAACGATATACTTCTTGTATTTCATTTACTAAGTATTCTTGCACTGCAGAAGGTCCTTTTATTCTTAAAATATCTGAAGGAGTTGTTGCTCCGTCTGATAATGGCATACCTGCTTTAATAAAGTCATTTTCCTGAACTAAAATTTGGTTAGAAAGTTTTACTAAATACTTACTAATATCTCCAGTTTTAGATTCTACGATAATTTCTCTATTACCACGTTTAATTTTCCCGAAAGAAACAACACCATCAATCTCTGAAACTACAGAAGGGTTCGATGGGTTACGCGCTTCAAATAATTCTGTTACACGTGGTAAACCTCCAGTAATATCTCCAGCTTTACCAGATTTTCTTGGAATTTTAACTAACGTATGACCAGATTCTACCATATCATTGTCATTCACCATTAAGTGAGCACCAACTGGTAAACTATAAGAACGCAAAGCAGTACCATCTTTATCTTCAACAATTAAAGAAGCAATTAATTTCTTGTTCTTAGAATCAATCATTACCATTTCTTGGAAACCTGTTTGCTCATCAACTTCTACAGAATAGTTAACACCCTGTTGTAAGTTATCAAACTTCACTTTTCCTCCAAACTCAGAAACAATTACACCATTAAATGGATCCCATTGCACAATTACATCTCCTTTTTTGATTGTTTTTCTGTCTTTATCAAAAATAACAGAACCGTAAGGGATAATATTTGTACTCTGCGTAATACCTGTTTTCTTATTTATAATTTTAATCTCTGCAGTTCTAGAAATAACGATATCTGTTGCATTACCGTCATTATCTTTACCTGATACAGTTCTTAAATCCTCAATCTTTACAGTTCCTTCAAACTTAGCAATTAACTTATTCTCTTCAGAAATGTTTCCTGCAACCCCACCAACGTGGAATGTACGCAATGTTAACTGTGTACCTGGCTCTCCAATAGATTGTGCCGCAATTACACCAACTGCTTCACCAATTTGTACTTTGTTAAGAGTAGATAAACTCTGCCCGTAACATTTTGCACAAATACCTCTAGTAGATTCACATGTTAACGCAGATCTAACTTGTACAGAATCAATACCAGACTTTTCAACAGCAATTGCTAGTTTAGAAGTAATTGGTTCGTTTGCTTGTAAAATTATTTCTTCTGTTAAAGGATGATATACATCATTTAAAGAGACACGTCCTTCAATTCTATCTGATAAAGATTCTACTATCTCATCATTTTTCTTTAATGGATTAACCTCTAAACCTCTTAATGTACCACAGTCTTCTTCATTAACAATAACATCTTGTGAAACATCTACCAATCTACGTGTTAAATAACCAGCATCTGCCGTCTTTAAAGCCGTATCTGCAAGTCCTTTACGTGCACCGTGAGTTGAGATAAAATATTCAAGAATTGATAACCCTTCCTTAAAGTTAGAAAGAATTGGATTCTCAATGATTTCTCCACCACCTGCTGTAGATTTTTTAGGTTTTGCCATTAATCCACGCATACCTGTTAACTGACGAATTTGTTCTTTAGAACCCCTTGCACCAGAATCAAGCATCATGTATACCGAGTTGAAACCTTGTTGATCTTCACGTAAACGTTTCATAGATAATTCAGTTAAATCGTTATTGGTTCTTCCCCAAATATCAATTACCTGATTGTAACGCTCTTTTTGCGTTAACATACCCATGTTATAATTACCAACAATAACTTCTACCTCTTTATTAGCAGCATCAATCATTCCTTGTTTTTCCTTCGGAATAATAATATCACCTAATGAGAAAGATAAACCACCTTGGAAGGCGAATTTATATCCCATATTTTTTATTTCATCTAAGAAATCTCCTGTTGTAGGAATATCTGTAGCTTTTAAAATACCACCAATAATTCCACGTAAGTTTTTCTTAGTCAATACCTCATTAATATAACCAGCTTTCGCAGGAACAACTTCGTTAAATAAAACTCTACCAACGGTAGTTTTTATAATTCTTCTAACTTGCTCTCCGTTCTCGTCTATATCTAAAGTTCTTACTTTAATACCAGCATTTAAGTCTACCATTTCTTCGTTAAAAGCAATCGTTACTTCTTCTGGTGAATAAAAAGTTAATCCTTCTCCTTTAATCTTCACTTCCGGAGTAGAAATTCTTTCTTTAGTCATATAATATAATCCAAGTACCATATCCTGAGAAGGAACTGTTACTGGTGCTCCATTTGCAGGGTTTAAGATATTATGAGAAGCCAACATTAATAATTGTGCTTCTAAAATAGCTTCTGGTCCTAATGGTAAGTGAACTGCCATTTGATCTCCATCAAAATCGGCATTAAAGGCAGAACATGCAAGTGGATGTAACTGTATTGCTTTCCCTTCAATTAATTTTGGTTGAAAAGCTTGTATACCAAGTCTGTGTAAAGTTGGCGCTCTGTTTAATAAAACAGGGTGTCCTTTAATTACATTTTCTAAAATATCCCAAACAACTGGTTCTTTTCTATCTATTATTTTCTTTGCAGATTTAACTGTTTTTACAATTCCTCTTTCAATTAGTTTTCTAATTACAAAAGGCTTGTAAAGCTCAGCTGCCATATCTTTTGGGATACCACACTCTGATAATCTTAATTCTGGTCCAACAACAATTACTGAACGTGCTGAATAATCTACACGTTTTCCTAATAAATTCTGACGGAAACGTCCTTGTTTACCTTTTAAAGAATCTGATAAAGATTTTAAAGGTCTGTTAGATTCAGTTTTTACTGCAGATGATTTACGCGTATTGTCAAATAAAGAATCTACAGACTCTTGTAACATACGTTTTTCGTTACGTAAAATAACTTCCGGAGCTTTTATCTCTACCAATCTTTTTAAACGATTGTTTCTAATAATAACTCTTCTGTATAAATCATTTAAATCTGAAGTAGCAAAACGACCTCCATCTAACGGAACTAATGGTCTCAATTCTGGTGGAATTACCGGAACTGCCTTCATTATCATCCATTCTGGATTGTTTTCTCTATTCTTCTGAGAATCTTTAAATGCTTCAACAACATTTAAACGTTTTAATGCTTCAGTTTTACGTTGTTTAGATGTTTCAGTATTCGCTTTGTGTCTTAAATCAAAAGATAATTGCTCTAAGTCTATTCTAGCTAATAAATCAATCAAACACTCAGCTCCCATTTTAGCTATAAACTTATTAGGGTCTGTGTCATCTAAATATTGGTTTTCTTGCGGAATTGCATCAACAATATCTAAGTATTCTTCCTCTGTTAAGAAATCCATTTTCTGTAATGGTTCTCCTTCTACATTCTTAGCAATACCTGGCTGAATTACTACGTAACGTTCGTAGTAAATAATCATATCTAACTTTTTAGATGGCAAACCTAAAAGGTATCCCATTTTGTTAGGTAATGATCTAAAGTACCAAATATGAGCAACTGGCACCACTAAATTAATGTGACCAACTCTATCTCTACGTACTTTTTTCTCTGTTACTTCTACTCCACATCGGTCACAAACAATTCCTTTGTAACGTATTCTTTTGTACTTACCACATGCACATTCGTAATCCTTTACAGGACCAAAAATACGCTCACAAAATAAACCATCTCTTTCTGGTTTGTGTGTACGGTAGTTTATAGTTTCTGGTTTTAAAACTTCACCTTTAGAAATTTCTAAAATTGCTTCTGGTGATGATAAACCAATTGAGATTTTGTTAAACTTTTTTACAGTGTATTTCTCTTGTTTTCTTGCCATGTCTCTTGATAAGTATTCAGTTGGCAGTATTCAATTTCCAATAGTAGAAGTACTATTGGAAATTGGTTACTGAAAAAATTTATTCTTCTAATCTAACGTCTAAACCTAAACCTTTCAGNTCATGCATTAATACGTTAAATGACTCTGGTAAACCTGGTTCTGGCATAGCTTCACCTTTCACAATACTTTCGTATGTTTTAGCTCTACCCATTACATCATCAGATTTTACAGTTAAGATCTCTCTTAAGATACTAGAAGCACCATATGCTTCTAATGCCCATACTTCCATCTCTCCAAAACGCTGTCCACCAAACTGTGCTTTACCACCCAATGGTTGTTGTGTAATTAACGAATATGGTCCTATAGAACGTGCATGCATTTTATCTTCAATCATGTGACCTAACTTAATCATATANATGATACCAACTGTTGCNGGTTGATCGAAACGTTTTCCTGTTCCACCATCATATAAATAAGTATGTCCAAATCTTGGCACACCTGCACTGTCTGTAATTACATTAATCTGATCTAAAGATGCACCATCAAAAATTGGTGTTGCATATTTAGTATCTAATTTCTGACCTGCCCAACCAAGAACAGTTTCATAAATTTGACCAATGTTCATACGAGAAGGTACACCTAACGGATTTAAAACGATATCCACCGGAGTTCCATCTTCTAAGAAAGGCATGTCTTCTGCTCTAACAATACGAGCTACAATACCTTTGTTACCGTGACGTCCTGCCATCTTATCTCCTACTTTAAGTTTACGCTTTTTAGCGATGTAAACTTTAGCAAGTTTTAAAATTCCCGCAGGNAATTCATCTCCAACNGAGATTGTGAATTTTTGACGACGTAAAGAACCTTGTAAATCGTTTACTTTAATTTTATANTTGTGAACTAATTCACCAACTAAAGAATTTAAAGCAGTATCCGTTGTCCAAGAACCTGTTAAATGAACATAATCATCAACAGAGTTTAACATTTTAAGTGTGTACTTTTTACCTTTTGGTAAAACCTCTTCTCCTAAATCATTAAAAACTCCCTGAGATGTTTTTCCGCTAATTAAAGTGAATAATTTTTCAATTAACTCATCCTTTAATACTTCAAACTTCCCAACAAAAGAAGATTCTAAAGCAGCTACTGCTTCTTTATCTCTTAATCTCTTGCTCTTATCTTTAACAGCTCTTCTAAATAACTTTTTATCAATTACGACACCTCTTAATGAAGGTGATGCTTTTAAAGATGCATCCTTTACATCTCCTGCTTTGTCTCCAAATATAGCACGTAATAATTTCTCCTCTGGAGTTGGATCAGATTCTCCCTTTGGTGTAATCTTACCTATTAAGATATCNCCTGGGTTTACTTCTGCTCCAATTCTTATCATTCCATTATCATCTAAGTCTTTCGTAGCTTCTTCAGAAACATTNGGGATATCATTAGTTAATTCTTCAATTCCTAATTTTGTATCTCTTACGTCTAAAGAATACTCATCAATATGAATAGATGTAAATATATCTTCACGAACAACTTTTTCNGAAATTACAATTGCATCCTCAAAGTTATACCCTTTCCAAGGCATAAAGGCTACTTTCATATTTCTTCCTAAAGCTAATTCTCCTTTTTGTGTTGCATAACCTTCACAAAGAACTTGTCCTTCTGTAACTCTATCTCCTCTTTCTACAATCGGTTTTAGGTTAATAGAAGTACCTTGGTTGGTTTTTCTAAACTTAATCAAGTTATAAGAAACTTCATCAGAGTCAAAACTTACCATTTTCTCTTCTTCCGTTCTATCGTACTTGATTGTAATTTTGTTTGCATCAACATACTCTACTACACCAGCTCCTTCAGCATTTATTAGAATACGAGAATCTTTAGCAACTCTGCGCTCTAATCCTGTACCTACAATTGGAGATTCTGGACGTAATAACGGCACTGCTTGACGCATCATGTTAGATCCCATTAATGCACGATTGGCATCATCATGTTCTAAAAACGGAATTAAAGATGCCGATATAGAAGCAATTTGATTTGGTGCAACATCCATATAATTAATCTCATCTGGATTAACAACTGGAAAATCACCCTCTTCACGAGCAATAACTCTGTCTAAAACAATACTACCGTCTTTATTTAACTCTAAATTAGATTGGGCAATTTTCATACCTTCTTCTTCCTCAGCACTTAAATAAATAGGCTCTTCATTGCCAACAACACCATTCTCAACTTTTCTATATGGAGTTTCAATAAAACCTAGATTGTTCACCTTTGCAAATACAGAAAGTGAAGAAATTAAACCAATGTTTGGTCCCTCTGGGGTTTCAATTGGACATAAACGACCATAATGAGTATAGTGGACATCACGCACCTCGAAACCAGCTCTTTCTCTAGATAAACCACCCGGTCCAAGTGCAGATAATCTACGCTTGTGGGTAATCTCTGCTAACGGATTTGTTTGATCCATAAACTGAGATAACTGATTCGTACCAAAAAATGAGTTAATTACAGATGATAATGTTTTTGCATTAATCAAATCAATAGGTGTAAACACTTCGTTATCACGTACATTCATACGCTCACGAATTGTTCTAGCCATACGTGCTAAACCAACACCAAACTGGCTTGCTAATTGCTCACCAACAGTTCTTACACGTCTATTAGATAAATGATCAATATCATCAACTTCTGCTTTAGAGTTGATCAATTCGATTAAATATTTAATTATCGTTATAATATCTAATTTAGATAAAACTTTCTGATCAATTGGTTCATTTAACTGAAGTTTGGTGTTCATTCTAAAACGACCTACCTCACCTAAATTATAACGTTGTTCAGAAAAGAATAACTTATCTATAATACCTCTTGCCGTCTCTTCATCTGGCGGTTCAGCATTACGAAGTTGTCTATATATATGTTCTACAGCTTCTTTTTCAGAATTTGTAGGATCCTTTTGCAACGTATTATGAATAATCGCATAATCTGCCATGTCGTTGTCTTCCTTATGAAGTAAAACGGTTTTAGCACCTGCCTCAATTATTTCATCTATATGTTCTTTATCTAAAATAGTATCACGATCTAAAATAATTTCATTTCTTTCTATTGATACTACTTCACCGGTATCTTCATCTACGAAATCTTCATGCCAAGTTTTTAAAACTCTAGCAGCTAATTTGCGACCTAATACCTTTTTTAAACCTGCTTTCGAAACTTTCACTTCTTCCGCAAGATCAAAAATCTCTAAAATGTCCTTATCTCTTTCAAAACCAATGGCTCTAAATAATGTTGTTACGGGTAATTTTTTCTTTCTATCAATATAAGCGTACATCACTTGATTGATATCGGTAGCAAACTCTATCCAAGATCCTTTAAAAGGAATAACTCTTGCAGAGTATAATTTTGTACCGTTTGCATGAAAAGATTGTCCAAAGAAAACACCAGGAGATCTGTGTAATTGCGAAACTACCACACGTCTGCACCATTAATTACAAAGGTACCTGAATTTGTCATGTAAGGTATTGTACCAAGATATACATCTTGCACAATCGTTTCGAAATCTTCGTGTTCTGGATCTGTACAGTATAATTTTAGACGTGCTTTTAAAGGCACACTGTGTGTTAATCCACGCTCAATACATTCCTGAATTGAATATCTAGGTGGATCTACAAAGTAATCTAAGAATTCTAATACAAATTGGTTTCTTGTATCAGTAATAGGAAAGTTATCCATGAAAGTTTTATACAAACCTTCTTCACCTCTTTCTTCTGCTTTAGTTTGAAGTTGGAAAAAATCTTGGAAAGATTTTACCTGAATATCCAAAAAGTCTGGATATTCCTTTATCATTTGCGAAGTAGCGAAATTGATCCTTTCAGTTGTGTTTTTCGTTGCCAAAAGAGAATATTTTTTTGATTAAAATCTGAATTAAAATAAAAAACGAATATATACACAAAATGGTTTAGGACTAAAAACACACGTTTTTAGTACCTAAACCTAAATTTGTTTTCCCGTTACGCCTAAACGCTTTCGGGAATAATAGCTTACTTAAGCTCTACCTCAGCTCCAGCTTCTTCCAAAGATGCTTTAAGCGCTGCTGCTTCATCTTTAGTTACACCTTCTTTTACTGCTGCTGGTGCACTATCAACGATGCCTTTAGCTTCTTTCAATCCTAAACCAGTTAATTCTTTAACTAATTTAACAACTGCTAACTTAGAACCACCTGCTGCTGTTAAAATAACATCAAATTCAGTTTGCTCTTCTGCTGCTTCATCTCCTCCTGCTGCTGGTCCTGCAACTGCAACTGCTGCTGCTGCTGGCTCAATACCATACTCATCTTTTAAGATAGTAGCTAATTCATTAACTTCTTTAACTGATAAGTTAACTAATTGTTCTGCGAAATCTTTTAATTCTGCCATTGTAATTGTTTTTAAAAATTTTGTTTATTATAGTTTATTTGTGCGCGTAATTATTTTTCAGATAATGTCTTAAGAATACCTGAAAGTGTTTGTCCACCTGATTGTAATGCTGAAATAACATTCTTCGCAGGAGACTGTAATAAGCCAATGATCTCTCCGATAAGCTCTTCTCTAGATTTAATATCTACAAGTGCATCTAATTGATCATCTCCAATATAAATAGATTCTTCTGCAAAGGCACCTTTTAATAAAGGCTTCTCTTTAGATTTTTTTCTAAATTCTTTGATTAATTTTGCAGGCGCGTTAGCAGCCTCTGAAATCATCATTGAAGTATTTCCTTTTAATACCGTTGGTAAGTCTCCAAACTCTTTATCTGAAGCTTCCATTGCTTTTGCAAGTAAAGTATTCTTAACAACTGATAACTGAACACCTGCTTTAAAACAAGCTCTACGTAAATTAGAAGTAGTCTGTGCATTTAATCCAGAAATATCTGCTAAATATAAAGTGTTTGTACCTGCTAATACTGCTGTTAAATCTTGTATTACTTGTGATTTCTCTTCTCTAGTCATGATTATAAGTTTTAACGTATTAAACAGCTTTCACCTCAACCTCAATACTAGGACTCATAGTACTAGACATAAAAACGCTTTTTACATACGTTCCTTTTGCAGTTGTTGGTTTCAATTTAATAATTGTTTGTATTAACTCGTTTGCATTTTCCTCAATTTTCTGAGCATCAAAAGATACTTTTCCAATTGCAGCATGAATAATACCAGTTTTATCGACTTTAAAATCAATTTTACCAGCCTTCACATCTGTAACAGCTTTTGCAACATCCATTGTTACTGTACCAGTCTTTGGATTTGGCATTAAACCTCTTGGGCCTAAAACTCGTCCTAAAGGACCTAATTTACCCATTACACTTGGCATCGTAATAATAACATCTACGTCTGTCCATCCTCCTTTAATCTTTTGAAGGTATTCATCTAATCCCACATAATCAGCACCTGCTGCTGTAGCCTCTGCTTCTTTATCTGGAGTTACTAATGCTAATACTTTTACATCTTTTCCTGTTCCGTGAGGTAATGTTACAACACCACGTACCATTTGATTCGCTTTACGTGGATCAACTCCTAAACGTATTGCTAAATCTACTGATGCATCAAACTTTACATTAGTAATGTCTTTGACTAGCGCTGAAGCTGCTGCTAAATCATAAGATCTAGAGCTATCTACCTTTGCGTAAGCTTCTTTTTGCTTTTTTGTTAATTTTGCCATTTTACTACTTTTTATAAAGTTTATGCTGGTGCATTACCTTTTACTGTTAATCCCATAGAACGTGCTGTACCTGCTATCATACGCATTGCTGAAGACATTTCAAAGGCATTTAAATCTACCATTTTATCTTCTGCAATAACTTTAATCTGATCCCAAGTAACTGATGCTACTTTTTTCCTGTTTGGTTCTCCTGAACCTTTTTTAATTTTGGCCGCTTCTAGTAACTGGACTGCTGCAGGAGGAGTTTTTATAAGAAAATCAAATGATTTATCTTTAAAAACAGTAATAACAACTGGTAAAACTTTACCCTGTTTGTCTTGCGATCTCGCATTAAACTGTTTACAAAACTCCATAATGTTAACACCAGCAGCTCCTAAAGCGGGTCCAACCGGCGGCGATGGATTCGCTGCGCCTCCCCTTACTTGTAACTTAACTACTTTACTAACTTCTTTTGCCATTTTAAAAATGTTTAATGATTTATTTTATGTTGGAAGCCAAAAAATAAATCGGTATTATATCTACTTGTGTAACAATTATATTTTTTCTACTTGCATATAACTTAGTTCTAATGGTGTTTTTCTTCCGAATATTTTCACCATTACTTCAAGTTTACGCTTTTCTTCATTCACCTTTTCTATTGTACCATCAAATCCATTAAATGGACCATCTACAACTTTTACTGTTTCTCCTATGTTAAAAGGAATTGCAATATTTTCATCTTGAATAGAAAGTTCATCAACTTTACCTAGCATCCTATTTACCTCTGCCTTACGCATTGGAACAGGCTCACCACCTTTTACTTCGCCTAAAAAACCGATAACACCAGTAATTCCTTTAATTACGTGAGGTACTTCGCCTGAAAGGTTTGCTTCCACCATAATATAACCAGGGAAATAAACTTTCTCTCTATGAACCTTTTTACCGTCTCTAATTTGAATTACTTTCTCTGTAGGAACGATAACTTGACTCACATAATCTGATAAACCAACACGTGATATCTCAGTTTCTATATAAGCCTTAACTTTATTTTCTTGTCCACCAATGGCTCTAACAACATACCATTTCATTACTGAATCAGTCGCCATTATTAGTTGGTTTTAAACATTGTGAAAAAATTATCTAAACCTGTTTGAAAAACATAGTCTATACCTGCTACTGCCAATGCAAACAAAATAGTAAACACAGCAACAGTTACTGTAGTTTTTTGAGCCTCTTCTTTTGAAACCCAAGTCATATGATTGCTTAGTTCCTCAAAAGAATCTTTAATATATTGTATAAACTTCATACTATTTGTTTGTTTTTTAGCACGGGCGGAGAGATTCGAACTCCCGACAGCTGGTTTTGGAGACCAGTGCTCTACCGCTGAACTACGCCCGTTTCTTATTCATTGATAAAGGCATCCCGATAAATCGGGACACCCTTTGTAAATTATAACTAGTAAACTAATTACTGTATTAGTCTATTAATTCAGTCACCTGACCAGCTCCAACTGTTCTACCACCCTCACGGATTGCAAAACGTAAACCAACATTTAATGCGATTGGTTGAATTAAGTCTACAGTAATTGTTAAGTTATCTCCTGGCATAACCATTTCAACACCTGCAGGTAAGTTAATAGTACCTGTTACATCTGTAGTTCTAACATAGAACTGAGGACGATAGTTGTTATGAAATGGAGTATGACGTCCACCTTCTTCTTTTTTCAAAACATAAACTTCTGCTTTGAATTTAGCGTGTGGTGTTACAGAACCTGGCTTACAGATTACCATACCTCTCTTAATATCTTCTTTTGCAACACCTCTTAACAAGATACCTGCATTATCTCCTGCCTCACCTCTATCTAAGATTTGACGGAACATTTCAATACCAGTAACAGTAGAAGTCATTTTTTCAGCTCCCATACCAATAATATCAACAACATCACCTGTATTAGCGATACCTGTTTCGATACGACCTGTAGCTACAGTTCCACGACCAGTAATTGAAAACACATCTTCAACTGGCATTAAGAAATCTTTTTCTACTTCTCTTAAAGGCTCCTCGATCCAAACATCTACAGCTGCCATTAATTCTAATACTGTATCAACCCATTTTTGATCACCGTTCAATGCACCTAATGCAGAACCAGCGATTACAGGTCCATTATCACCATCATATTCGTAAAAAGAAAGTAATTCTCTAACTTCCATATCTACTAATTCGATTAATTCTTCATCATCAACCATATCCACTTTATTCATGAATACAACCATACGAGGAATACCAACCTGACGACCTAATAAGATATGCTCTCTAGTTTGAGGCATTGGTCCATCTGTTGCAGCAACTACTAATATAGCACCATCCATCTGAGCAGCACCTGTTACCATGTTCTTAACGTAATCCGCGTGACCTGGACAGTCAACGTGCGCATAGTGACGATTTGCTGTTTGATATTCTACATGTGAAGTATTAATTGTAATACCTCTTTCCTTTTCTTCTGGTGCATTATCAATCTGATCAAAAGATCTAGCTTCAGAGAATCCTGCATCAGCTAATACTTTAGTAATAGCCGCAGTTAAAGTTGTTTTACCGTGATCTACGTGTCCGATAGTACCAATGTTTAAATGTGGTTTCGAACGGTCAAAAGTTCCTTTTGCCATAATTATTAATTTTTAATTCTTAGTTTAATTATATTTAGTTCTAATAATACTTGTTAAATGAGCCAGCGATGGGATTTGAACCCACGACCTCATCCCTACCAAGGATGCGCTCTACCAACTGAGCTACACCGGCTTTTGTTGGTAATCTTGAGCGAAAGACCGGGTTCGAACCGGCGACATTCAGCTTGGAAGGCTGACGCTCTACCAACTGAGCTACTTTCGCAAAATGTAAATTGTGGGGAGAGCAGGATTCGAACCTGCGAAGACGTAGTCAACGGAGTTACAGTCCGTCCTCGTTGGCCGCTTGAGTATCTCCCCTCTCATTTACTATTTCAATGAACAAATTGCTTTCACAATTTTTTATGTTTTTTAGAGCCGATGGAGGGACTCGAACCCACGACCTGCTGATTACAAATCAGCTGCTCTAGCCAGCTGAGCTACATCGGCATTTACTGCAAAAAACAAACCGCTATTTCTAACGGTCTGCAAATGTATAAAGTTTTTTTATATTTAAAAACATTTTATAATAATATTTTTGTTTTTTTTATCATTTTATGATATTACAGAATCTCGCTGCTTTTCTTTAGATCTTTTTAACTGTCTTTTTAGATTATCTACTGCAGCATTAACACCTTCTTCAAAGGTTTTTGTTTCCCTTTTTACGATTANCTCACTACCNGGAATATTAATTTTTATTTCTGTAATTTTATTTTCTTTATCACTTGTTTTTTGAACTTTCAAAAAAACTTCTGCGTTTACTATCTTATCATGAAATTTTATCAATGCTGACACTTTACCCTCTATAAGATCTATTAATTGCTTATCTGCATTGAAATTTACTGATTGTGTGAATACTTTCATAAATAATTATTTTTTTTTGCTTCTAGGGTGAGCTTGATTATATACTTTTTTTATCGCATCAAGACTATTGTGCGTGTAGACTTGTGTAGATGCTAAAGAAGAATGCCCTAGCAATTCTTTAACTGAATTTAAATCTGCACCTTCATTTAAAAGGTGCGTTGCAAAAGAATGCCTTAAAATATGTGGACTCTTTTTCACCTTTGAAGATACTTGACTAAAATAAGAATTTATAATCCTGTAAACAAGCGTTTCATAAATTTTATTTCCTTTTGAAGTAATTAAAAGAAATTCTGAATCAAATTGATTTTTATTTCTTA
>JGI24538J26636_10000165_pt1 | contig 20052 bp, 22 predicted proteins | sample SouAtlMetagenome_FD_26636 | JGI IMG/M metagenome (IMG submission 26636) | reverse complement strand
TGACCGATGAGGCGCAGGTTTTGACGTCTGACCAATTTGGGTTGATTTTCAAGCTACGGATTTTACGCGATGTGTTTCGCGGAACCTTACGGCTTTATCCACCCGTTCCGATGATGGTACGCGAAGCGTCCTGTCCTGAGCAGTTTCGCGATCGTGAAGTTAAGGTTGGCAGTTAAGCAGTAATTAGCCCGTGGTATCTGCATCGCCATGAACGGCTTTTGGACAATCCAGATGGATTTGATCCAACACGGTGGGGCATGGAGAATGGTAGGAAGTGTCAGCGCGACGCCTACATTCCGTTTTCAGCAGGCAGTCGTGTTTGCACGGGCGCAGGTTTTGCCAAGGTTGAAGGGGTTTGATCCTGTTGTGGAATTTCCGATTCGAATTGGTGGATGTAGAACCACCTATTCCAGTGGCGCATTTGACCGTAAGATCGCGTGATGACATCCGTTTGCGAATTGTCCGTCGCTAACATTAAAAATGTCTGTCGCTAACATGTACCAATGAATTTGCGCCTGACTTAGGAATACTAAACGAAAGTATCATTTACGGAGGCGTATTAGATGTTGGATCAAGTCACACAAATTACGAGCGGCGCAGGGTTTATTGCAGCCTTGGATCAATCAGGTGGGTCTACGCCAAAGGCCCTTGGACTCTATGGTGTCGATGCATCTGCTTACGGTTCAGAGGAAGAAATGTTTGCCGAAGTTCAGCGTATGCGTGAACGCATCATCCTTGCCCCAGATTTTGACAACAACAAAGTCATCGGCGCGATCCTGTTTGAACGCACAATGGATGAAACCATCGGTGGTAAGCCTGTTGCGCACTACCTTTGGGAAGACACAGGTGTTGTTCCATTCTTGAAAATCGATAAGGGTCTTGGGGATGAAGCCAACGGCGTTCAGTTGATGAAAGAAATGCCAGAGCTTGAGGCCACATTGGCCAAGGCAAAGGCGGCAGGCATCTTTGGGACAAAAGAACGTTCTTTCATTAAATCGGCCAACCGCGCGGGCATCGTAAAAGTCGTTTCCCAGCATTTCGAGATTGCGCAAATGGTGATCGCTGCAGGTCTGGTTCCAATTATTGAGCCAGAGGTTGATATTCACGCCCCGGACAAGGCAGAAGCCGAAGACATGTTGCGGGCTGCATTGTTTGCAGAACTGGCGCTATTGCCAAAAGGTCAGCAAGTGATGCTGAAGCTTACGATACCTGAAAACGCAGGCCAGTATGACGAGCTTGCGGATCATCCGGCAGTAATGCGCGTCGTGGCATTGTCCGGTGGTTATTCCACGGATGAAGCCACTGCGCGTTTGTCACGTAACAGCAAGATGATCGCTAGCTTTTCACGTGCTCTGACCCAGGGGCTGCAGCGTGATATGTCGGATTCTGAGTTTGACACAGCTTTGGCTGCAAATATCGACAAGATCTATAAAGCTTCGGCTTAACACCTAAGGTTTTTGATCACGCTCGGCCTTGATCGCCGCAAGTACATAAAGACGGATAGCAGAGGCTAAGCCAANATCTGCGGTCCGATTTACATCAATTTCTGATGCCAGTGCGTTGATAGGAATTGATTTTTTTGTCGACATGCGCCGAAACTCCACCCAAAATTCATCCTCTAGTGAAACCGATGTTCGGTGCCCTTTAAGGGTTAGTGAGCGTTTGACAGGTCGTCCGCTCATGACTTTGGTGTATCTAGTTTATGGCCATCTAACAGGCGCACAACGTTGTTGGTCGTTTGCGCCTGCTGGTCTTTTTCTGCTTTGGTCCGCCNGAACTTAGCCGCGTTGGCATCGGCTTGAGTCTGTTTTTCGACCCGTGCCTTTGCCTTGCGAAACTTGTTTAGGTTGACCGGTTCGCTCATTTTGGGCCGATCATGTTTTCTGGACGTACAACCCGCTCGAATGTTTCGGCGTCTACAAAGCCAAGGGCGATTGCTTCTTCCTTGAGGGTCGTACCATTTTTGTGGGCTGTCTTGGCAACCTTGGTCGCGTTGTCGTAACCGATCTCAGGGGCCAGTGCGGTCACCAACATTAGGCTTTCGCGCATCAGGCGTTCAATACGATCTGGATCAGCTTGCAAATCAACCATCAGGTTGTCGGTGAAGGCAGAAGACGCATCGCCCAACAACTGCATGGATTGCAGCACGTTATAAGACATCATCGGCTTGTAAACGTTCAACTCGAAATGGCCCTGTGAGCCTGCGAAACCAACGGCTGCATCGTTGCCCATGACGTGGATACAAACCTGCGTCAGCGCCTCGCATTGTGTCGGGTTTACTTTGCCCGGCATGATGGATGAACCCGGTTCGTTTTCTGGCAATACCAGTTCGCCCAAACCACAACGTGGGCCAGAGCCCAAAAGGCGGATGTCGTTGGCGATTTTGAACAGGGACGCGGCAACAGTTTTCAGCGCGCCAGATATTTCGACCATGGCGTCATGTGCTGCTAAAGCCTCAAATTTGTTCGGGGCTGTCACGAAGGGCAGGCCGGTGATTTTCGCCATATTGGCGGCAACCATAACGTCCCAACCTTTTTGCGTGTTCAGGCCCGTGCCAACGGCTGTGCCGCCCTGTGCCAATTCATAGATGCGCCCCAAGGCGTCGTTGACGCGGCGGATGCCCATCGCAACCTGATGCGTGTAGCCTGAGAATTCTTGGCTTAGTGTCAGGGGTGTTGCGTCTTGGGTGTGGGTACGTCCGATTTTAATGATGCCATCGAATTGAACCACTTTGGCCTGCAATGCCGCGTGCAGCTTTTCCAGACCTGGCAACAACACGTCGCGTGCAGTCATCGCCGCAGAGATGTGCATTGCGGTTGGGAATGTATCGTTTGAGGACTGACCCATGTTGCAGTGATCATTCGGGTGCACTGGATCTTTGGAACCGATCACGCCGCCAAGCAGTTCAATTGCGCGGTTCGCGATGACCTCGTTTGAGTTCATGTTGGACTGGGTGCCGGAACCTGTCTGCCAAACTACCAATGGGAAGTTGTCGTCGAATTTACCTTCGATCACTTCGCCTGCCGCCTCAACAATCGCGTTGCCCAGTTTCAGGTCAAGCGATCCCTGGGTCATGTTGGCTTGTGCGCAGGCTTTCTTGATCACACCAAGGGCGCGGACGATAGCGATGGGTTGTTTTTCCCAGCCGATTGGAAAGTTGATGATAGAGCGCTGTGTTTGCGCACCCCAATACTTGTCCGAAGGGACTTCTAATGGGCCAAAGCTATCGGTTTCTGTACGGGTGTTTGTCATCTGGGCGCTCCTAGCGAATACGTTGCATAGCGTTTACTGCTACAAACCCTAACAGGCAATTGGAGTCAGTGCGCTAACATGCTCTATTTGCGGAAGCTGTCCAAAGATACGACTTCTGCTGGTTTTGAGGGTTCATCATCTGGGTCAGATTCTTCTCCGACAAATGGTTTTGGTTCTGGCATTTGAACCGGTTCGTTTTCGCCCCGCTCTTCGTCGATTTCGCCATCAAAATCTTCGTCATTTTCAGCGGCTTCAAAGCGCAGTCCAAATTCAACGGATGGATCAACGAAAGTTTTGATCGAGTCATATGGAACAAACAACGGTTCTGGCGCATCGCCAAAGTTCAAGCGAATACCAAAACCATCCTCGCCAACTTCAAGGCGGTCATACCAGTGCTGCATCACAACGGTCATTTCCTCAGGGTAACGATCAGACAGCCAATCCGCCAATTCGGCATCTGGATGTGTGGTGCGAAACGTAATGAAGAAGTGGTGAGAGCCGGGGAGACCATTGGCCTGCACGTCCGTTAGAACGCGTTTGATAAGGCTGCGCATCGCGTCGTGCATCAGATTGCCGTAGTCGATGGTGTCGCTCATGGCGGATCCCCTTATCTCAATTGCAGCAACCATACCCTTTTTCACGGCGGTGAAAAGAGGGCAGCGCAAATTGGCCCCGATCTACAAGAGAGACAGTCCCATACCAGCCAGCGCCATCACGCCCATCGTGGTCACAAGGCCGAGTTTGAAGCGCAACATCAAGATCGCAGCACCTATAGTTAGGATTGTTGCAATGACGTTGATGGAGGAAAACGCTGGCAAGGGCATGGCACCACAATTGTTCACCTGATCAAAGATAACATGCAAGGCAAACCAGATTGAAAGGTTCAGGATAACACCAACAACAGCGGCGGTGATGGCACTAAGGGCCGCTGACAATCTTGGGCGTGATGTCAGGGTCTCGATGTAGGGGCCGGCAGCGAAAATCCACAAGAAACAGGGTGTGAACGTCACCCAAAGTGCAAGTAAACCAGCCGCTATCGCAAGGCCAATGCCGCCATTTGCTGCCCCCGCAAGGATCGCGACAAATTCTGTGACTAAGATCAATGGCCCAGGTGTGGTCTCAGCCAAGCCGAGTGCGTCGATCATTTGGCCTGATGTCACCCAGCCGTAATCTTGAAGGACGGTTTGGCTCATGTATGCCAACACAGCATAGGCACCGCCAAAGGTGACAACTGCCAGTTTGGAAAAGAACAGTCCTAATTGGATTAGGAAGTCAGCTTGTAACAGCCATAGCATGAGCATCGGTGTTGCCCACAGTGCAGACCAGATCAAAACGGTGCGCAGCGTCTGACCTGCAGGGATGTGGACGGGGGCGGTTGTTGCGCTGTCGGCTTTGCTTGTGACGTACCCATAAATAGCAGCAAAAGCGATGATCAGAGGGAAAGGTAACCCAAACGCAAACAAGGCGACAAATGCCAATCCTGCTAAGACCCAAGCAGAATTCGTGCCTAAGGCTTTGTTCCCAAGTCTTAGAAGTGCTTGTAGCACAACGATAATTACTGCAGCCTTGATGCCCACAAACGCTGCTTGAACAAGGGGCACTTGGCCATACGAGATATAGGCGAACGCCAGTGCAAAGATGACCAATGCGCCGGGCACAACAAACAATAACCCCGCCAGTAGCCCGCCAAACACACCGCGAATGCGCCAGCCCGCATAGGTCGCCAATTGCATTGCTTCAGGGCCTGGCAACAACATGCACAGTGACAGGGCACGCAGGAACTGATCCTCGGTCAGCCAACGGCGGCGTTCGACAAGTTCTTCATGCATGATCGCTATTTGGGCCGCTGGACCGCCAAAAGACAGCAATCCAATACGCCCAAAGGCACGAAACATATCTGGTAAGGTTTGCGTGCTCATGATGGTTTTCCTGTTGGCCAAGTGTGGCGTTCTTCAGTCCCATCACGCGCCCAGCGATATAGGGCATCATACAGGTGCAAACCTGCCTCAAGCTGTTCCAGATCGTCACGGTATTGGCGTGATAAGCCCACTGACAATGCCAACAGACCTGCAGCCTCTGGCGCAAGGTCATGGTTGTCNGTGTCTGNGGCACAAACGACTGTTGAGAGACGATCAAGGGCAGGGGTGCGCAATCCAAATTCGTCTAACATTGTATCAAAGGTACAGGTGTCGCCGCGGTGGCTCCAAAACGTGTCCTCAATGTCAAACGGGATTGCGTTGTAGCGTTCTGATACACCGATGACTTCAGCAGGTGAGACGAATAGAAAGCGTGCGTCTTTGTCGACGAAGCGGCGGATCAGCCAAAGACAGGCGATGCGATTAATCTTGGGCCGGTGGCGTGTGACCCACAGCGAATGGCCTTGGTCCATTGGAGGCAAATTGGCCGAAGGGATACGGGGCGCTTGGCTCAGATCGCGCCAACCATAGTTGCCGCCAGACAGGTATTCAGACTGCAATCCTGCGCTGCGAAATTGGGCCGCCATACCTTGGCTTAGCTTGATCCCTTTCTGGCAAATGATGATCGAAGGCTGGCCGTTCAGGCGGGTTATCAAACCCTGTAAATCAGTATGGGGATGGCAAAAAGCACCAGGAATTAGGTGCGGATCGTCATCAAAATCGGGGTCAATTGAGATATCAACGATCTGCGGACAGTTGGGCGTGCCAATGAGGCGCAGCAATTGTTGTGGGGTGATTTCATTCGGAGCAGCCATAGCATGTGTCCTATTTAAGTGGAGACATGCGAACCTTTGGCTTACGCCTCACGGGGTGTTCGCAGACAAACCCCATAAGCGTAAATAATCAGCCAAATGCGAAAGGGTCAATTGAAAACTATAGGGGGGAGTAAGTGCAGGTTTCTGTTGCCAGGTACCTGCGAACCCCGCCTTAGGTCGCTAAACGTAAGGACTTAAGTTTCAATAGATCCGGTTGCTTACGCAGCCATCGCCATTGGAGCACGATTGTTATTTGCAATTGTACATTTTGGGCCGATACGGTGGCACCCAGCCGAGAAAAAGCTAACCTCTTTAGACGTTTGTCGATCCTATTTCGACCCCATGATCCCCAAATAAAGGATGTTTGGTGGAGTCGCCGGGTACCGCCCCCGGGTCCAATCCGTTTATTACAAGCGCGTTTATTTCCATAGTCCCGAAGGACAATGTATATGTAGGGGGGCTGCACAGAAATCTCAAGGGGTAAGGTGTTTGGGGGCGATTTTTAGTATTTTTACCGAGTGCGCATGAAAACCAAATATTTTCAATTATTAACGGGCCTTAATTGATGTAAAAGCAGCGTCGGTATTACATCGGTATTATATATGTTTTGCATCGGTGCAGGTATCGGCACCGCCAATCGGTTAACCCACCGAACGCAGGTTCACCCTAGATTGAGGATCAAAAACGCAGCCGCAAGGGCCGCTTCGATCCCGCCAAAAACCAGTACTTTGACCACAGGTGGTTTGTCTAGGATCAGCGACAAAACCCGACCAGTTGCGGCACCCACAAAAGCAAAGCCGATCATGGCGTAGGCGACAGGGTCATCCAGCCAAAGGGCGCCCAATCCTGCCACAACAAACAATCCACCGACAGAGGCGCGCATCTCGCTTAGGCCCATCGTGGATTTGGTTGGCTCTAGATCAAGGGCAGAGGCGGTGTAGCGAGGGGCCACAAATCCGAACAGACCAAAGCTGATGGTGAGGAGGGCGCAGAGGGTGTTGATTATATCTACCATGAGAAACAGGTAGCATGTGGTGGGGAATAGGCAATGGCGGGTTTGTGGGCCTTAGCTGTCGCTCGCGGCTACTGCGCCAAAAGCGGTTTCCGCGCATTAGACAAAGGTAGCAAAAGCGAGCCCTAAAGTTTGTTTGATGATTTCATTCGGAACGCCTTCTCTTTGCATCCGCATAGCACCACCGTTTTGCGCATCGCAAAAAAGGGCTGCCGCGTGGGTTGGGATGTCGGCCTTGAACTCTGCACGTGATTTTGCTCGTTCGATCCACGCTTCGTAGTTTCGAAGCGTTTGGGAACGAAACATATCAACTTTGTTGCCTGTGATCTCTCCAAGGCCTTCCCTGTGGGCACGCAGTGCTACCTGCAAGCATCCACTCGGAATACCAAGTGATTGGCGGTCCTGCGTAGTAAACGCAATAAGTGCCTCGATCTGCTGGGCAAACCCTTCGTTACTGGTCAAAATGTTGTGGAATGGGCCAAGTACCAATTCGCTGTAAAGATCTAGCACCGCGGCCTTCAAAACATCGTCGCTGCCAAATTCATGATAAAGACTAGGTTTGGAAACATCTGCTACTTTGCAGATGTGACTTATCGCTACACGCGTCGGCCCTCCTGTCCAATAACTCGTCAGAGCAATCTTCAAAACCGCATCGCGATCCAATGTTTGGGGGCGCCCTCGTTTAGGGTTTTTTTTAATGGTGGCATATTCGTATCTGCAAGTATTTAAAAATTAACCAACTTATATCGTACCGTTAGTTACGAAATTATATCAAATCATCATTCGCTCTACTAGAGCGTTGTTCTGTAATTAATTTAGCCAAAGGATATGGAATATGATCGCTGGACACTATGCAACTGCCCTCATTGCGCATCAGAAGTTCCCAAAAGGGACGTTGTTGTTCTTTCTTGCCGTATCGCAATTTCAAGATATCTGCTGATTCATTTTTCATTACCTTGGGCTAGAGCCGACGGGACCGATTGACGTCTTTGATGCAACCATTGCCAACATGACCGTATCGATGATGTACAGTCACCACCTGATCCCACAATTTATCTGGGCTGCCGTGGTGTTTTTGATCGGTAAGGTCTTGTTCAAAAGTACAACGATTGGCCTAGCGGCAATGGCCTTGTTCGTTAGCNATATCATACTGGATTTCTTTTCGGGTCACGGCCACCATCTTTTTGGTGCAAACACCGTTGCGATAGGTTTGGGGCTTTATGCGAAAAACGCATACCTCGCGATACTCATCGAAGCCGTCTTTATTGTCACTGCTATTGCCTATTATTTCCGGATCGAGACGAACGCGGGTGTCGTTCGTACCAATAAAAGCCGCGCAGTTATCATCGGGGTTTTCGCTTATGGTATCTTTTTCCTGCTGTCGGTCGCCACGGTTTCATTTCGGGACTTGTTGGGCATTCCAGCATTTAATCTTGCCTTTAATACGACTGTGCCAACCATCATGCTCACTTATATCGCATTGGCCGCAGTGCTGTGCTGGGTTGTTCCCAAGATCGTCAAAGTCTAATCGAATTAAATTAATCGAAGTCATTCTATGCATGAGTGCCCTAGCTGGGGCACTTTCATCGCTACAGCATTGGTCAATCGGGGATAAGGGAAGACGATGCCAAATACCAGTATAACCCGTCACATCCGTTCTATTTCATGCTGCCATTCATAAACGCTGGTCGCTTGTGTTTTTGGATGTAGGTCCATGCGATGAAGCGACTTACCTTTTGCCCTTGTGCCATCTCAACAACTTTGAAATCGGCAATTTGCGCTCTTTCAAGGTTGTTTAAAAGCAGTGGTAGGTTGTCTTTTTTCGACACCAGTGAGGTGAACCACAGACATTGTTTGGCGAAAGCTTTGCTTTGCTTAATCATGTTTGAAATAAACCAAACTTCACCGCCCGGGCACCAAAGTTCTGTGTTTTGTCCCCCAAAGTTAAGGGTCGATGACTTTCCTTTGCCAAGGTTGCGCCACTTGCGTTGCGTCCCTCTGTTGGCCTCTTCCATTGAGGAATGAAACGGCGGGTTGCACAGAATGACGTGGAACCTGTCGCCGGTTTGGATCGCGCCTTTGAGCGTATCCTCGCGATTGGTTTGCAGTCTAAGTGGGATGTTCAGGGTGTTGCGGTCGCAAATCTGTTTGGCGGAGGTGATCGCGACGGGGTCAATATCGATGCCCGTAAACTCCCAGCCATATTCGCTTTGACCAATCAGGGGGTAAACCAAGCTGGCACCGGTTCCGATGTCGAGTGCTTTGTATTTTGGTCCACGCGGGATTTGTTTCTTGTTATCGCCTGCAAGCAGATCGGCAAGGCAGTGGATATAGTCCACACGTCCAGGGATCGGTGGGCACAGGGCGTTTTCAGGGATGTCCCAGTCTTCAACGCCGTGATGTGTTTTGAGGAGCGCCCGATTGAGCATCCGAACCGCCATTGGGTCTTGAAAGCTGATGGTCGTTTGACCCTTTGGGTTCAGCGTTGTGAAGGCCTCAAGCGCGGGAGTGTCCGCCACCAAGCGCGTGAAATCATACCCTTTGCGGTGCTGATTGCGCGGGTGCAGTGTGGTTTTGGTGGCCATGAGGACGCTTTCCTTGAGGTGGGTGCCTAACCCGTCGGTCAGTTCACAGGCTGCGCATAGACGGACTATGCCAGCTGTTTCAAGTCTAAGCTTTGTTCTTGCGCTTTTCCATGACGGACTTTGCCAAATTAGTGGTGTAGCTTTCCAGCCCTGCCAATGCGGTGTCGACGCCTGTGGCATTGTTGGCCTCAAGCGCGTCGGCAAGTGTGGTGTGCAGTTCGATGATCTTTGCGCGATCCCGTGCAGAGAAGGTGATCATGTTCATCAAGGGCTGCATGGCCTCAACGGCACCCGCCAACTGATAGCTAAGCACCGGATTGCCAGCGCCATCGACCAGCGCACGGTGAAAGGCCACGTCAGAGGCGCAGAATGCCTCGTCCGTTAGCCCCGGTTGGGATTGGCGGTGGATTTCGGCGCGCATGGTTGCAAGATGATCGGCGGTGCGGCGCAGTGCAGATAGGAGCGCGCAAGAGCGTTCAAGGGTGTAGCGCGCCTCGCAGGCGGTTTCAAAGCTGACGGCGTTCATGGACAAAAGCAGTGTGGAGGTGGTGATTTGCTGGGGGTAGGCTTCTTCAAAGCTAAGTTTATTGACGAAAGCACCGCCTGTAGCGCCGCGTTGTGTGCGGATCAGGGATTGTGCGGCTAGCCGTTTGAGCGCCTCGCGCACGGTGGGGCGTGAGACGTCGAATTGATCTGATAGCTCTGCCTCTGAGGGCAGGCGTTGGTCGACGATTAAGTCGCCCGAGATGATTGCATCACGGATCGATTTGGCGATTTGGGCCGACAGGTCAGCATTGCTGTTTGGATCAATTTTCATATGTCTTACATTTAATGTTTGTCAGTTATTTAATTGTCTGGCATTTAAATGGCAAGACTAGCTTTGAGTCGCCACCAATCGATGAGTTTTGCGATGCCTCATATACTGCGTTCCACACTATGGTTGTCCTTTTTTGCTGTGATCCTTGGGTCATGGTGGATGATGTATATGATGAGTATGGATATGGGATTGGACCTATTGGGCCGTCCTAACATGATGGCGCAGAAGATGCGCATGATGGATCCGATGATGAGCGATATGGCGATGACCCATTTTGGGACTGTGTTTGCGATGTGGGCGATCATGATGGCGGCGATGATGTTGCCAACCATGGTGCCGACCTTGCGCAGTTATGAAGACCTGATGGCGTCTGCCGATGGCACGCGGTCAGGGTTCGTAGGCGTTATTTTGGGATATTTCGTGGTTTGGGTGGCGTTCGCGGCCTTGATCGCAGGTGTTCAAATTGCGCTGCTTTATGCNGGTATTATCGATCTGCTGGGCATTGCGACATCGCGTTGGATAACCGCTGGATTGTTGATCGCTGTTGGACTGTTTCAGTTCACCCGCGCCAAGGAAATCTGCCACGGCGTTTGCCATTCCCCAATGATGTATTTCTTGGGCCACTGGNAAACCGGATTTGGTGGCGGGGTGCGGATGGGCCTTGGTCTTGGTGCGTTCTGCGTTGGCTGTTGCTGGGGCTTTATGGTCTTGGGCTTTGTCGGGGGCGTCATGAGTTTGCTTTGGATGGGGGCCGCGACCCTGTTCATGGTTCTAGAAAAGTTGCCCCAAATCGGGCATGTTATAACGAAACCAATGGGTGTGGCCCTTATTGCAGGCGGATTGCTTGTGATCGCATCACCTTATTTCATCGGAGGATAAGATGGCTGTAACGCGTCGTAAGGATTCAGATAAGCTGCCTATTAGTCAGCGTATTGATCAACGGATGCCCAACCCGGGCCGTCGTCAAATGACACCGACCAATTGGGCGATAAAAGGCGAGTTGTTCTTGAACTGCTCATGCACAGTGTTTTGCCCATGTGTTGTTTCTTTGGGCGGTCATCCTCCCACCGAGGGCCACTGCCACGCTTGGATGGCCATCGCAATTGATGAAGGCCACTATGAAGGTGAAGACCTGTCAGGTTTGAACGTCGGTCTGTTGGTCGATATTCCGGGCCGCATGGGCGAGGGGAACTGGAAAGTTGCTGCCTATGTAGATGAGCGCGCAAGTGGCAAAGCCTACAACGGTATTTTGCAAATCTTCAGCGGTGCAGCTGGTGGTACGACTGGTTTGTTCACGATGCTGGTGTCTGAGATCATTGGCGCGGAACGTGCACCTGTTGAGATCACGCGTGAAGGCAACAAACGCTCCATCACCATTGGCCGTAAGATCCAAGGTGAGATCGAGATGCTGACGGGCAAATCCCCTGATCATCCTGTTATGGTGTCAAATTCTAAATACTGGATGGGTCCTGATATCATCGCCGCTAAGGGCCTACGCTCCAAGGTGCGCGACTATGGCCGCGTTTGGGATTTCGACAATATGTCAGCCGAAATTTGCCCAATCGACTGGAAGGGCCCAAAGCCTTAAGTCGTTTTGTTTCAATGGGATGTGGCGTTTNGCTTGTGTGAATAGACTGCGCTGCATCTTGTCCTCAGTTCGGAGAAAATCTGATGGCACTTCTTTCCCCTTCACGTCGCCTGCGCCGCACACCGTTTTCTGATGGTGTCGAGTCGGCTGGCGTAAAAGCCTACACCGTTTACAACCACATGCTGTTGCCAACGGTCTTTGAAAGCGTTGAGGCCGATTATCGTCACCTCAAAGACCACGTTCAGGTCTGGGATGTATCGGTTGAACGTCAGGTCGAATTGCGTGGTCCAGACGCTGGGCGCCTTATGCAGATGCTAACGCCGCGCGATTTGCGCCGTATGTTACCAGGTCAATGCTACTACGTGCCTATCGTCGACGAGACAGGCGGCATGTTGAACGATCCTGTCTGCCTAAAGCTGGCAGAGGACCGCTGGTGGATTTCGATTGCCGACAGTGACCTGTTGTATTGGGTCAAAGGCATCGCCAACGGCTATCGTTTAGATGTCTTGGTGGACGAGCCTGATGTCAGCCCATTGGCTGTTCAGGGTCCGCAGGCTGAAGAACTGTTGGTGCGCGTATTCGGTGAACGCATCCGCGACATCCGTTTCTTCCGCTTTGATTGGTTTGACTTTGAAGGCCGCGAGATGGCGATTGCCCGTTCTGGTTATTCCAAGCAGGGCGGTTTTGAAATCTACGTTCAAGGTAGCGATATTGGCATGCCGTTGTGGAATGCCTTGTTTGCTGTTGGTGAAGACTTGAACGTGCGTGCTGGTTGCCCAAACTTGATCGAACGGATTGAGGGTGGGTTGTTGTCCTACGGCAATGACATGACAGACGATAACACACCGCATGAATGTGGTTTGGGCCGTTTCTGTGACACGCAGACTGCGATTGGCTGTATTGGTCGTGATGCGTTGTTGCGTGTGGCCAAAGAGGGACCTGTGCAGCAACTACAGCCGATTGAGATTGCAGGACCACCGGTTCCGCCATGTGATCGGTATTGGCAACTTTGGGCCAACGGTAAAAAGGTTGGCAAAGTGTCGTCAGCCGCGTGGTCGCCAGATTTTGAGGTAAATGTTGCCATTGGTATGGTGCGCATGACCCATTGGGATCCGGGTACGGACCTTGAGGTGGAAACACCTGACGGTATGCGTCCTGCGCTTGTGCGCGAACAATTTTGGATTTGAGTGTTTTTTAAACAATAATGCAGGTTCTTGCCTGCGACAGGAGAGATANATGTTTAACGCTTTGGTAATGAACAAAGACGAAGAAAGCAGTTTGGCTTCAGCTGCAATTGAGCAGATGGATGTGGATCAACTGCCTGCGGGTGATGTTGTGGTTGCGGTTGAATACTCAACTGTGAACTACAAGGACGGTTTGTGTCTGAGCGCCAAAGGCGGTGGTTTGGTGCGCAACTATCCACACGTTGGTGGTATCGATTTCGCAGGGACTGTCGAAAGCTCTGAAGACCCACGTTACAAAGCGGGCGACAAGGTTGTTCTAACCGGTTGGCGCGTTGGTGAAGTTCACTGGGGTGGCTACGCCCAAAAGGCACGGGTTAAGGCCGATTGGCTTGTTCCACTGCCTGCAGGTTTGGACACACGTCAGGCGATGGCTGTGGGTACCGCAGGTTTCACTGCGATGTTGTCTGTCATGGCGTTGGAAGATCACGGTATCAAAGACGGCCCGGTTTTGGTCACTGGCGCTGCTGGTGGTGTTGGTTCTGTCGCAACAGCTATTTTGGCTACTTTGGGTCATGAAGTTGCCGGTGTTACAGGACGTCCAGAAACAGGTGATTACCTTAAATCGCTGGGTGCCAAACAGATCGTTGCCCGTGAAGAGCTGAACGAGGCGATCAAACGCCCGATGGAAGCTGAAACATGGGGTGGTTGCGTTGATGCGGTGGGCGGTGAAATGCTGGCACGCGTTTTGGGCCAAATGAAATATGGATCGTCTGTTGCTGCCGTTGGTTTAGCTGGTGGCGCTGCTTTGCCAACAACCGTCATCCCGTTCTTGTTGCGCGGTGTGAATCTTTTGGGCATCGATTCAGTCATGCAGCCATACGACAACCGCGTTCGTGCGTGGGGTCGTATCGCCAAAGACCTGCCGATGGACAAACTTGAAGCAATGGTTCAGCCGGCTGTGTTGTCTGATCTGCCAGCGCTTGGTGCTGATATCCTCAAAGGCCAAGTAAAAGGCCGTGTTGTTGTAGATGTGAACGCCTGATCAGTTTAAGAGGGTCTTCAATAGATATTGGAGACCCTCATGACTGCTTATGATGACCAAAACATCCTTGCCAAAATTTTGCGTGGTGAGATCCCAAGTTTCAAAGTCTATGAAGATGATGAAACACTTTGCATTATGGACATTATGCCCCGTTCTGACGGGCATTGTCTGGTGATCCCCAAAACACCTTGCCGCAACATCCTAGATGCGACTGACGCCCAATTAGTGGCTGTGATGGCGACCGTCAAAAAGGTGGCGAATGCTGCCAAGGTTGCATTTAACGCCGATGGTATCACACTTCAGCAATTTAGTGAGGCAGCGGGTGGTCAAGAGATTTTTCACCTACATTTCCACATTCATCCACGCTATGAAGGCGTATCTTTGCGCGGTCCTGGTGTGATGGGTGATATGGATGCGATCAAAGCGCATGGTTCGGCGATTTCGGCGGCACTTGCCTAAGGCATTCGTCTGGTAAATACATGTTGCAGATTAATTTGCTCTATTTATTGGATCCTAGNGATAGGATGATTTGACACGCCGTCCAATTAGCGACCTAAACTAATTCGGCATTTTTTAGATTTTCTTACTATGAAACGTTATTTTCCTTCATTGTGCTTTACCGTCTTCATCTAAGAAGTGCCGTTTTTTTGTTGTGAGCACCGGGAATCACCACAGATGGTAAAAAATGATGACAAAACACCTATAGATGGTAGCCATGCAGCGATTTTATCAAAAATATGGGAGTAGGGGCAATGTCAATTCAGCCACCCCTAACAGAGTTGGACATCGAAACCGCGAGTTTGGGGTTTTATGAAGGTTTTTCCATAGTCGTAACTATTAGATCAAAAGTCGCCATTGGCGCATTGATCCTCTGGGCCGTTGTGTTTCCAGAAGGTGCTGGATCTGCATTGAAAGGCATTCGCGGCACAATCGATGCCAACACTGGTTCATGGTACATGTATGTAATGACCTTCTACATCGTTGTTTGTCTTGCTTTGGCCCTTTGGCCATCAACTGGCAAAATTCGTTTAGGCGGCGAGAACAGCAAGTCTGAGTTCTCAAACTTTTCATGGTTTTCTATGATGTTTGGGGCAGGCTCGGCATTGGCATGTTGACCTATGCAACGGGCGAACCACCGTACCACTTTGGTAATATCCCGTCTGTTATCATGGGCGATACGACAGAATCTGACGCTGACAATGTTCATGCCGCGATGAAGTGGTCGTTTCTGCACTGGGGTTTTTCAGCATGGGGTTGCTATGCAATTGTAGGACTTTCCCTTGCGTTCGTTAGCTATTCACGTGGCTTGACGCTTACAAGCCGTTCAGGTCTTACGCCATTTTTTGGTCGTCACCTTGAAGGGCCATTGGACAATATCGTTTCAGTGATCGCAACTATATTGGGCGTTTCGGTAACTTTGGGTTATGGCGTTAGCTAATTTGCTGCGGGTGTCCATAATATCACAGGTTTAGATAGGATCATAAACGCTGAAGGTGCGCCAACAAAAGTGGCGATGCTTATTGCATTGGTCATTGTTATGTTTGCATCAACGCTGTCTGCCTTATCGGGCGTCGGTAAAGGCATCAAATGGCTTTCGAACATCAATATGGGGTTATGGTTCTTTATCCTCGCATTCTTCTACGTCATTAGTTCGACAATGTTTGCGCTGTCTAGCTTTTTTACGAGTATTTGGGATTACATCATCGCATTGCCTGCGATGTATATGACCGTTTGGAGCCCTGACNGCGATGCAAAAAGCGTGATTTCCAAACTTGCTGGCGGCACTGCAATTGACCTAACATTGAACGGTGGCGCAGGTGATCAAATTACAGGTTCTGGGCTGTCTAGCCAGTTGTTTGCCATAATTAACTTCATGCCTTCACCTGCTTTGGCCACGCTGATGTCTATGGTTATTGTTGTTCTGCTTATTACTTATTTGATGACTTCCGCTGACTCTGCAGTGTTGATCATTAACACGATTGCGGCTGCTGGTGACGAAAGCCCGAAGGGCCGAGTCCACATTGTCACTTGGGGTGTAATTCTGACCTTAGTAATCGGGAGCTTGCTTATGACTTCTGGAGACGGTCTTGGCGCCATCAACACTACGATGATTACTGGGGCGCTTCCGTTCTCAGTTGTTATGGCATTAATAGGTTTGTCGCTGCTAAAGGCGCTGATCCGAGATGGTATGCGTGAAAATGAAAACAATGGCGGTTAATACGCACTGAAACATCACAGCTATTTGTGAAAATAATAAGGCTAAGGTGCTTGCGCACCGGGGCTTTTTTCTTATCTTGATACAGAACACAGGAGCGCATCTATGAAACTTGATATCGATTTTGTCCGCAGCCAGTTCCCAGCATTTTCTGAGCCATCGCTACAAGGTCAAGCGTTCTTTGAAAATGCAGGTGGGTCATATACTTGCAGTGCGGTCATTGATCGACTGACGCGGTTTTATACGCAGCGCAAAGTGCAACCTTACGCGGCCTATGAGGCCAGCCGGTTGGGTGGTGAAGAAATGGATGAGGCGCGGGTGCGCATGGCTGCGATTCTGGGCGTTGATACTGATGAGCTTAGCTTTGGCCCATCCACGACCCAAAACACCTATGTCTTGGCACAAGCTTTTGGTCAGATGATGCAAACGGGTGAAGCTATCATTGTTACCAATCAAGACCATGAGGCAAACAGTGGTCCATGGCGTCGTTTGGCAGATCGCGGGATTGAAGTGCGTGAATGGCATATAGATCCTGTTACGGGAATTTTGAACCCTGAGGATTTGGAAGATTTACTGGACGAGAAAGTGCGTCTGGTTTGTTTTCCACATTGCTCAAACGTTGTGGGGCACATCAATTCAGTAACTGAGATTACGGCACTGGCCCATGCGTCTGGTGCGTTTGTGTGTGTAGATGGTGTGAGTTATGCACCGCACGGGTTTGCGGATGTAGGGGCGTTGGGGCCAGATATTTACCTGTTTTCAGCCTATAAAACCTACGGACCGCATCAAGGGTTGATGGTGATCCGCCGCGCGTTGGGCGAATTGCTACCCAACCAAGGGCACTATTTCAACGAGGACACTTTGTACAAACGGTTCACACCAGCGGGACCAGATCATGCACAGATCGCGGCATGTGCGGGAATGGCTGACTATGTGGATGCGTTGTATGACCACCACTTTTCTAAACCTGCTAAACCAGTCGAACGTGGTGTCGCGGTGCACGACCTGATGCGCAGTCATGAGACCGAGTTGCTGGACCAAGTGTTGTCTGCCGTTCAGGGCCGTAATTCCGTTCGGGTCCTTGGCACGTTGGACGCACAAACGCGTGCACCAACTGTTGCCATGGCATTGAACCGTCCCGCAGAACCTGTTGCAGCTAAGCTTGCAAAGCATGGGATTATGACGGGCGGTGGTGATTTTTATGCTGTGCGCGCGCTTGAGGCATTGGGCATTGATCCAACAAAAGAAGGAGTCCTGCGCGTCAGCTTTACGCATTACACTTCGCAAGGCGAAATTGATCAGCTATTAGAGGGACTTGATCACGTTTTATAATGATCCGTTTGGCTTGCTTGTGCGTACAGCTTCTAAGGCGGGAGATAATATACAATGAGCAGCCCAATACTTGTCTGGTTCAGACGTGATTTACGTCTTTCAGACCATGCGGCCCTGACAGCGGCCTGTGCGACTGGCGAGCCTGTGATCCCGGTTTTTATTCACGACGATAGTGTTGNTACCTTGGGCGCTGCGCCTAAGTGGCGTTTAGGTTTGGGTATTGAGAAACTAGATGAAAACCTGCGTAAATTGGGCAGTCGATTGCTTTTGCGTCGTGGCCCTGCGGAAATGGTTTTGCGTAAGTTAATCCAAGAGACGGGGGCCAAATCAGTCGTTTGGTCGCGTCTTTATGATCCTCAAGCCACCGAACGTGATAGTGCGATTAAGAGTGCGTTAAAAGCTGAAGGCATCGATGCGCGCTCATTCGGTGGACACTTAATGTTTGAACCGTGGACGACTGAAACCAAGACTGGTGGTTTTTATAAGGTTTATACACCGTTTTGGAATAATGTAAAAATGCGCCATGTGGATGCGCCTTTGGCAAAACCAAAAGTGATTGCTGCGCCCACGCATTGGCCTGACAGTGAAGACATCGTTGATTGGGACATGGGCAACGCAATGAAACGTGGCGCTTCGATCGTTCGCCCACACATTCGTTTGGGCGAAGATGCAGCCCAAGACCGTTTGGCGGTGTTTCTGGATCAATGGGTCGCGGATTATGTCACCAATCGCGATCTACCTTGGACCAATGGTACATCAAACTTGTCGGAAAACCTAGCAATTGGCGAAATCAGCCCGCACCAATGTTGGCATGCAGGGCAACGCGCATTGCATGAGGGAAAATCAGGAGCGGAGGTGTTCTTGAAAGAATTAGTATGGCGCGAATTCGCTTATCACCTGATGCACCACACTCCCCGAATTTTGGACAGTAACTGGAAAGAGGGTTGGGATGCTTTTCCTTGGAATACCGAGGATACAGACGAAGTGATGGCATGGAAACAGGGCCGTACGGGCATTCTGTTTGTGGACGCAGCGATGCGCGAATTGTACGTGACGGGGCGGATGCACAATCGTGGCCGTATGATCGTTGCCAGTTATCTGACCAAACATTTGATGACAGATTGGCGTGTTGGACAAAAGTGGTTTGAGGAATGTTTGACCGACTGGGATCCTGCAAGCAATGCAATGGGATGGCAGTGGTCTGCGGGATCAGGTCCTGATGCAACGCCGTATTTCCGCGTTTTCAATCCAGTTACCCAGTTGGATAAATTCGACAAAAATCGCGATTACGTAAACCGTTGGATTGCTGAGGGACGTAGCGCGCCGCATCCTGACGCAACGTCGTTTTATGCAGCGGTCCCAGAGTCTTGGAACCTCAATGCAGATACCCCATACCCACAACCAATCGTGACCCCAGAGCAGGGGCGTAAGCGTGCATTGAGCGCTTATGAGACACGCGGGTTTTAGAAGTTAATCCATAAGAACACTTGCAAACCTAGGGACTGAAATCCTAGCCTTGCTAAAATGCGAACGAGGAACACGCATGATTTTGACGACAACAGACGGCCAAACAGGTTTACCACGGTATTTCACGCGGGTCTTTGCGATGGCGCAGGAAATGAACAACGGTCGGGTTGATTTCGTCATGCCAGATGGTCGGACGTTTCGCGCAGATGGCAAACAGCCGGGTCACGTGGCCGAATTGCGTGTGCACAACCCTGATTTATTTGCGCGCCTGATCCGTGAGGGCGACCTTGGCTTTTGTGATGCGTATTTGGACAATTGGTGGAGCACACCTGACCTTCAGGCATTCATGGACCTTGTTCACGCTGACAACGAAGACATCTATGATGGCTTTCCGGGCCAAGGTTTGGTGAGGATGTTTGAAAAATTTCGCTTTTGGATGCAGCGCAATCACAAATCGCAGGCACGTAAGAATATCAGCTATCACTACGACTTGGGCAATGAATTTTATGGTCTGTGGTTGGATGATACCATGACCTATTCTTCGGCACTGTTTGAGACAGGCCAAGAAAACCATGAAGCGGCACAAACAGCCAAATACAAAAGCATGGTTGATCAAATGGGCGTCAAAGAAGGCGATCATGTTCTTGAGATTGGTTGTGGCTGGGGCGGCTTTGCCGAATACGCTGCCAAAGAGCGCGGATTAAAGGTGACGGGTCTGACAATCAGCCTAGAACAGTTTAACTACGCGCAGGAACGTATTGAAAAGGCTGGTATTTCTGATTTAGTTGAATTTAAGCTTCAAGATTATCGTGACGAAAAAAATACCT